>OGOU01002676.1_pt1 | contig 12376 bp, 14 predicted proteins | sample 1552721 | NCBI WGS metagenome assembly OGOU01 (sample SAMEA2580176, study PRJEB22360) | human gut metagenome | biome: human gut; feature: human-associated habitat; material: faeces | place: Denmark | collected 2008/2010 | reverse complement strand
GGTCGGTTGGCGGATTTTTTCATTTTGGGGCTTGACTTTTAATAGTTAGTCTCCCGTGCAGCAGGGTGATTTTAGCGGTCATGCTCTGCCGGGGGCTTGGTGCGGGGCTTTTCTGCGGGAGGTTCATCAGGCACCGGCAGCACCAACAGACGGTTGCCTAGCTTCAGAAAGGCTTCCGGCTGATGGAAAAGCTGCTCGTACTTCTGCGCCAGTTCTGGGGTCAGGGATGCAAAATCCTCCTCGCCCAATCCCACCACTAGAAAGTCTCCGGCAATGGCATCATACATTTCTCCGTTTTCATCCCGAAGAGCACGGTTCAGGGGCAGACCCATGAGCTTACCATCGTCATTGCAGATGATAGCCACTGGGTCTGCAAAGGGGTAAACAGCAGCAATCGTGCCGCCCACCGCCTCCTGCAAGGCTTTCAGGTTGTTGTCAATCTCGACCTGCTGCGGATACTGTCCCGGTGCAATTTTCAGCACCGACAAGGTGTTCTCGTTCTGTTCCATTATCGTCCTCCTCGAATTTGATAGAGATCTCCTGCCCGGCATGGGCGGCGTTCAACAGAGCTGCCACGAAGAAGCCGAAAAAAGCGCCGGCTTCAAAAAATGCGAAACCGATAAAAAAGTTCAGCATGGCACACCTCACTCCATGCAGATGCAGGGCAGCTTCTGGTCGTCTGCCATCAGGGTGATGCTGTGGCTTGCCAGATACTTCTGGAACAGGTAGACTTCATCGATGGTCAGCGAGATGACCTCGCCGTCCATGTTGGTGCGAACAAGAATCACCGGGCCGGTCAGGTAGTGCTTTCCGCCCATCTTCAGCACCTGCGCCGGGTTGTAGCAGAGCAGCAGCGAGGTGTTGGGAAGGTTCAGGCAGGCATCATCCTCCTCAAAGCAGGGCAGGATGCCGGGAGCCTCGTCCAGCGTGATGATGGTCAGCTCCATATCCGGGGCAATGGCAGCGAGATAGACTTCACCAGGCTTTTTTCTGCCGTTCAGAATCGTGTAGATGCGAGTATCAATGGTGACTTTCTCGGAACGGATGTGAGTGGTAGTAAAGTTCATAGACGTTTCCTCCAAAATTTTTGCAAAAATAAAAGACCCGGAACTGGGTCTTTTGGTTCAGTCTGCGATCAGCGCGCTTCTTCCTGCTTCTTCTGTTTTGCCTGTTGCTTTTTTAGTTGCCACTGGTCGAGCAGCTTGATGATGATGCTTTCCATCTGCCGGGGCGTGTAATTGCGTGGAAAGTATTTCCGCAGGGTTTCGTTTTTGATGGTCACGGTGTCCAGTTCGCTTTTCTTTTCCTCATTCATAATGTTGTAGACTGCATCATAGTCAAACTCACCCTGCTGCGCCAGCTTTTTTATCCGAATGGCTTGTGAAAGAGATGGTGCGTTCTGGGAAGCATCCATTGCTTCTAAAAAATCCTGTTGCTGTTTTTCGTCCAGATAGGACAGTTCTACCGCAGGGTTAAAAGAGATTTTTTTCTCGTCCACCATGTCGAGCAATTCAGGGACAAGGTTCGTCAGACGCACAAAACGCTGGACTTGATTGCGACTTTCGCCTGAATCTTTTGCTACTTTTTCATCGGCTCTCAACTTCGTCCCAACTTGGGACGAAGTTAAATCTGACCTAGCACCTTGATTTTTTATTGCATCCAGCTTCATCTTGTACGCAAATGCCCGCTCGCTGGGCAGGATGTGTTCTCTCTGCAAATTGGAATCGACCATCAATATCGTGGCGGCATCATCCTCCATATTTCGCACAATGACAGGCACGGTGTCCAGATTTGCAAGCTCTGCGGCGTGTTTCCGACGATGCCCGGAGATGATCTCATAGCCGCCCTCTGGTCTGGGGCGGGCAATCAGCGGCGCAAGCACACCGAACTGCGAAATGCTTTCCACCGTCCGGGTCATGGAATCATCGTCCAGAACTTTGAACGGGTGGTTTTTGAACGGGAAAAGTTCGCTGACGGGAATCTGTTGTACCTGCTCCCGCTGTTCTTCCTGCCGGGACTCTTCGGTCGAAAAAATATCATCGAGACCTTTCAGTGCTACGTTTAAGCCGCTTTTCGGCATCCACCAACACCTCCTCGTATTATAAAAGAGTAGTATTTATAGACCGCTCTCCAGCGGTATGCTACACTGTATGGGATGCTGTGGATTGGTGAACACCTCCTACCGCAAAGACGGTTTGACGAAGGCTCCAACCACAGCTTCTTTGTTGAAATGTTAATCAGTTAGATACCGCCAGACGGTTTATTTAGAACGAGGTTACAAGAGCAAAGAAGTCTGTGGTCCTAAGCAGCATTGAATAATATAACGGAGGTATAAAATGGTCTGTGTCGGAATTGATGTTGCCAAAGATAAGCATGACTGTTGCATTCTCGATTCGGAAGGAACGACCCTTGTCGATTGCTTTACCATTCCCAACAACATGGATGGTTTCAAAAGTCTGCTACAAACAATCCAAGACTGTTCTCAAAAATCAGACAAAATAAAAGTAGGGCTTGAGGCTACCGGACATTATAGCTACAACATCCTTGGGTTTCTTCTTGACAATGATCTGCCCGTCTATGTCATGAATCCCTTGCATACCAACCTGTATCGAAAGAGCCTCAGTCTTCGCAAAACTAAAACCGATCGTGTGGATGCAAAAACGATTGCAACTATGCTGTTGTCCGATGTAGACCTCAAGTCCTACACAGATACAGCATATCACAACGAAGAACTAAAGTCACTCACGAGATACCGATTTGATAAAGTTCAGGAACGCGCTAAACTAAAGCAGTCGGTGTCCAGATTGGTTACAATCCTGTTTCCGGAATTGGAACAGCTTGTTTCGTCTATCCACGGCACTTCAATCTACGCACTTCTCAGTGAGTATCCCGGTGCAAAGCAGATTTCAGAAGCTCATCTGACCAGATTAGCTAATATTCTCGTGAAAACATCCAGAGGCCATTACCGAAAAGATAAAGCTACTCATATCCGAGATGCAGCCAGAACATCCATTGGTTCTGTTATGCCTGCTAAGTCTTTGGAATTAAAGCACACCATTAAGCTCATTCAAGAACTTACCTCCGAAATCAATGAAATTGAAGATGCCATTCGGAAAATCATGGATGAATTGAAACCGCCGATCCTTTCGATTCCCGGAATGGGATTTCATTCTGCTGCGATGATTCTTGCAGAGGTAGGGGATTTTTCGAATTTTAACTCTCCTGACAAAGTTTTGGCTTATGCTGGATGTTCTCCCTCCACATACCAGTCAGGAAAACTCACAAACTGCTATGCACACATGGAAAAGCGTGGCTCTCGTTATCTTCGATACGCTCTTTACACTGCAACCAAATACGTCTGTTACTGGAATCCCGTTTTTACTGAATACCTTACCAAAAAGCAAGCTGAAGGCAAGCACTACAATGTTGCCCTATCTCATGCCACAAAGAAACTCGTACGACTGATTTACGCTTTGCAGAAGTCCGGTAAAGCATATCTTGCCGTCACTTGATTTTCTCCAGAGCCTGAGTTAAACCTAAGAACAACTTAGCTGGCGCAGCGAACCCTTGACAAACCGAAGCATTCAAATGCTATTCTGTTTTTGCGAGGGTTGGCTGGGCTTGCTTTGCTGTTCTCTCCGTCACCCTCGCTACTCCAAGGCCAGCATTTGAATGATGTTTGTCATGGGCAGCGGATGGTTGGCGGATTTTTTCATTTTAGGGCTTGACTTTTAATAGTTAGTCTTCGCAAGAGATTGATAGGCTTCTGCCACCTTGCTCTTGGGGTCATACTGGAAAATGCTCTTGCCGGCGGCACTGGTTTCAGCAGCACGAACAGACCGGGGAATGGTCTGGTCGAACACCTTGATTTTACTACCGTATGCCTGACGAATCAAAGTGTCGATCTGCTTTCCATAGTTGGTGCGGCTGTCCGTCATGGTGAGCAGGATGCCCTCGATTTTCAGCTTTGGGTTGATCTGCCGATGCACCTTGTTGATGGTCTGCAAAAGCTGTTCCAGACCTTTCGCGGAAAGGTACTGTGCCTGTACGGGTATCAGAGCAGTGTCTGCCGCCGCCAGCGCGTTAATGGTCAGCATCCCAAGGGAGGGAGTGCAGTCCAACAGAATATAGTCATAGTCCTGCTTTGCACTGTCCAAGACTTGCTTCAGCATTTTTTCCCGGCTCATGGTATTGACAAGGGCAACTTCCAGCCCTGCCAGCTCAATGTTGGCCGGGATGAGGTCTACACCCTCTGCATGGTGCAGCACACCTTCACCGGGCGGAATGCACTGGTCGTTCATGGCTTTCTGCATCAGGGTAGAAAGAGTAACGGGCAGTTCGTCCGGCTTCTGCCAGCCCATACTAATGGTGAGTGAACCCTGCGGGTCAGCGTCTACAAGTAGGACCTTCTTACCCTCGGCGGCAAGACCGACACCCAAGTTTTCACAGGTTGTTGTTTTGCCAGTGCCTCCCTTTTGGTTGACAATGGCAATCGTGGTTGCTTTTTTGGAAATTTTTATCACCCCCGTTTCGCTAAATCGTGGTTGGTCTGATTCTGATAGTAAAGCTGCATGGTGGTCGTTGCGTTGTACAGAGAAGCGAGCAGGTATTGCTTCATGTTCCTGATTGGGCTGCTGTTCTCTGCAAGGCACTTCAACACAAATTTGATGTGGTCAGCGTTCAGCTTCATAAACCGACTGCGTACCACCTCGGCGGGCTTATCGTCCCCAGCAATGTGCAGCAGCTTACGGTTGGTAGCGCAGGTGTCCACCAGCAAGTCTACGATCTGGTAGATAATGTCCTTGTCATCCGGGCAGAGCCGGAGCAAAAGGTCTATCTCCAAAGACTGAGAAAAATATTCTTCCAGTTGGGTGCGTTTGCTCATCCCATCCGCTTCTTCAGAATTGAATGGATCAGTCTCACTCATTTCAGTATCATTCTCTTTAGTCTTATTACATCGTGATTTTGAAGGGTCTTGACTTGCGTTTTTGAAGCCTCCAGAATCGTGAAAATCACGATTTTGGAATATTGATTTTGACGATTCTGCCGAAAAGTTCTTCACATACACCAAACTTGGCTTTCCCAGACCTCTGCGTTTTCGTTCAATCAGACCAAACTTTTCGAGTTCCCGGAGCAGCTTGGTCGCTTTGTTGTCTGCGCAACACAACGCCCTCTTGACATCCTCTATCGTGAAGATGATGAACACCCGGTTCTGCTCGTCCAGCCAGCCGTTTTTCACAGACAGGCTCATGCGGTCCAGCAGGATGCCGTACAGGGTTTTTGCATCGGTGGACAGACTCTGGAACCGTGGCTCCTGAAAAAGAGCCTTGGGAATGCGGTAGAATGAAAACAGTTCTCCGGCTTGTCCGTAAAAGTAGTCAAGGGTCATGTGGCTTTTTCAACGTTTTGCTCCAGCTTGTGTTCAAAAAATCAACCGCCTTTCGTTTGAAAATAAAAAGCGCACTCTTTTCTTATTGAAAAGTGGTGCGCTATGTAATATAATGGCTATATAATTTAGCTATCCAAAAGATAGTCGATGAGATATTCTTTCGGAATCATGAAAGATCGTCCGACTTTCAGGCAGCGAATTCTATGTTGATGGATTCTTCTGATGATGGCAGTCTGGCTTTTGAAACCGAGTAAAGTTGTTGCTTCTTCGACAGACAGCACATCAGGATAGTTCACAAATAATTTTTTATAATACTCTTTTGCTTGATTTTGATTCATTATCCTTGACTTTCCTTTCGTTTTGTGCCTAAGCAGAGGAGCGTTTTGCCCTGCATCCCTCCTGAACATCCCTCCAATTTCCATTTGGGCGGTCCAAACCGAAAAAACAGAGTAGAGGAAAAACGCATCGAAAAATCGTGGATATTTCAAATTATTGTTCGTTGAGGCGTGAATTTTGCCTTTGCACAGTGGGAACCAGATATCACTAGATATCACTGGATGACACCAGATGGAAGATGAGGATAAAAACTCAAAATCCCTTGTGCTAATAACACGTGTGGGTTCGACCCCCACCACCGGCATAAAAAAGGAAGCCCTCCAGCTTGTCTGGGGGGCTTTCTTTTTATCTGCGGCGTGTGAGCGGGTCGAACAGCACGACCCTGCACAGCAGGGGAGCAATCAGCCCTGCGGGCTGTTGCTCAGTGCGCGGGAGACCCCCACCACCGGCATTGCAAGCAGCTCGAAATCGAAAGGTTTTGGGTTGCTTTTCTTTTTCTGCTCAGTTTCTTATACTTTGGTGTGTTCTGGGAAGATGCGGAATCATTTTCAGTTGTTGACCCGCTGACAGCCTAGCACATTGCCTGCAAGCACCGGCTCCCTTGCGAAAACCAGTGCTTTTTTGCAGTTGCACTTTCCCCGGAAGATTATTATACTTATAAAAAAGGCCGGATGCTGCAAGGACAGGAGGGAAAGCGTATGGCACGGAACAAAACCGCGCAGGGCGGTATATCTCTGCGCCGCAAGGTCACGGCATGGCTTGCCGCCATTTTGCTGGTCACCATGCTTTCCACTGGCATTGCTACCATGGCAGGTCAGTGGACGGTACGCTCCTTTGATATGCTGCTGGCCGACAACGCCGTCTGCTACACGGTGCAGAACGCCCTCAAGGACGAAGCACAGGCCTTTGCACGCTATGTGCGTCAGCCTACTTCTGAAACGGAGCAGGCCTATGCCGCTGCCTGCGCTGCTGCCGAGCAGAGCCTTGCGGCCCTGCCCTTCGATTACGTCCGCATTGGTGAAGAGCGCTATGCCCGTACATGGAACCTTTTGCAAGGGTATGCGGGCTATCGGCAGGAGCGGGATGCCTTTTTGCAGCTTTCCCCATCGGCAGATACCTACATTGAACAGATGTATCATGTGATGGCGCTGCAAGACTACCTTGCCGAGTATGCGCTGCGGCTGACGCAGGCCACACTGGAGCAGGAAAACGCCCTTTACAGCAGCACAGCAACCCGCCTCCGGCATCTGCCGTGGCTGTATCTGGGGCTGTTCCTGACGGCAGCCGCGCTGATGCTGCTGCTCATCCGGGTGCTGAGCCGCGCGGTGGTGCGTCCGCTGCTGCGGTTGGCGCAGGCTTCTCACAGCATTGCCGAGGGAGATTTTTCCAGCCCGGATCTTCCGGTGAAAAGCAACGACGAAGTGGGGCGGCTGACGGGAACCTTCAACCAGATGAAGCACGCCATGGCGCAGCAACTGACCACGCAGCAGGCCTTGCACCGGGAAGAGGTGCGGAACCTTGCACTGGAAAAAGATCTGGAGCACACCCGGCTGGAGGTGCTTAAAAGTCAGGTGAATCCGCATTTTTTGTTCAACACCCTGAACATGATCTCCTGCATGGCGCGGCTGGAGGATGCTTCTACCACCGACCAGATGATCGTGCATTTGGGCAGTTTGTTCCGGCACAACCTGCGCACCAAGCGCCAGCAGATCACGCTGGAGGAGGAACTGGACGGGCTGGAGGACTACATTTATTTGCAGCAGATGCGGTTCGACGGACGCATTACCGTTGAAAAAAGCATCCGGGTGCAGCCTGCGGCGGTTTTGGTGCCGTCCTTTATGCTGCAGCCGGTGGTGGAAAACGCTTACTCGCATGGGCTCAAGTCCCGCGAGGAAGGCGGACGCATCCTGCTGCGAGCATGGATGCAGGGCAAGGTGCTGGTGCTCACGGTCGCGGACAACGGCAATGGGATGACCGCAGAGGAACTGGACGCCGTGCAGGCAAAAATTGCCCAGAGCGAGCAGACCGGACGCAGCATTGGTCTTGGAAACATTTCCCGCCGTATCGGGATGCTGTATCCGGGCGGTAAAATGCAGGTATACAGCCGTGCAGGTCATGGCATGGTGGTGCGGTTTGAACTACCGCAGACGCAGCAACCGGAAGAAAAGGAGGAGACGCTCTCGTGAAGTGCAAATTGCTGGTGGCAGAGGATGAATTGATCGAGCGCAAGGTGCTGTGCCGGACCTTGCAGAAGTATCTGGGAGATCTGATAAGCCTGTATGAAGCCAAAAATGGCAGAGAGGCTCTGGAAATTTTTGCCCGCGAAGCGCCGCAGGTGGCTGTGCTGGACATTGAAATGCCGGGTCTCACCGGGCTGGAGGTGGCGCGCAAGATCCGTGAAACAGACAAAAATTGCGCCATCCTGTTCCTGACCGGCTTTGATAAGTTCGACTATGCACGGCAGGCGATCTCTGTACGGGCGATGGACTATCTGCTCAAGCCTTACAACGAGCAGGAACTGGTATTCGCGGTGGAGGATGCCATCCGGCAGGTGTCGGTGCCGCTGCCTGCCCGCCCGGCACAGCCCCCTGCGCCTGAACAGCCTGTCCGCCGGGAAGAGGACGAGGATATGCGTACCGCCATCATCCGTGCCGAGATCAGCCGCTTCATCGACGCCCACTATCGGGAGGATATCTCCATGCAGGATGCCGCCGCTGCGCTGCGCTACTCGGACGCCTACTTCTGCAAGCTGTTCAAGCAGTGCTTTAAGGTAAACTTTTCGGCCTACCTGAACGAATACCGGGTGAACAAGGCGCGCCAGCTGATTTTGGACCCGCGCCTGAGCCTGAAGGACATCGGTGCTGCTGTGGGTTACAGCGACGCCAACTATTTTACAAGGGTGTTCAAGCGCCTGACCGGCCAGACCCCTTCGGAATACCGCATGGCCGCAGCGGAAAAAGCGGCACAAGGATAAATCGGATCCAAAAGAAGCGCTCGTTCTTTCCTGCCTGTGAACAGGAGAGGAACGGGTGCTTTTTTGTTTTTGCCAGTTTTTTTCGTCCAAAAAACACAAAAATTGTACTTGGATACAACAAAGACAAAATCGTACTGCGTTTCACAAAATAATCCGGTTTCGCAAAAATGAACGAGTTGTTAAAATATAATCATAGAAAGAACGCGAAAAGAGAGGATGCCATTCATGAAGAGAAGAACGTTTCTGTCGCTGATGGGCGCAGCGGCACTGACCAGCAGCATGATGCTTACCGGCTGCGGTGCCGGCTCCGGTGACGACCGCAAGATCGTGCGCATCGGCCATGTGCAGTCCCAGACCCACCCGGATCATCTGGGACTGGAAGCCTTTGCCAACTACATCAACGAGAAGCTGGGCGACAAGTACCGCGTGGAGGTGTACCCCAGCGAGTTGCTGGGCTCCCAGACCGAAATGGTGCAGCTGACCCAGACCGGTGCCATCGACTTTGTGGTGGCGTCCACTGCCATCATGGAGACCTTCAGTGCCAAATACCAGATCTTCAACCTGCCTTACCTGTTCTCCAGCGTAGAAGCCTACCACGAGGCAATGGACGACCCCGAAGTGACAGACCCCATTTTCAAGACCACTTCCAAGGCCGGTCTGGAGACGGTGGCATGGCTGGATGCCGGCACCCGCAACTTCTATACCATCAAGACCCCCATCAACCAGCCCTCCGACCTGAAGGGTCTGAAGATCCGCGTGCAGCAGTCGCCCACCAACGTGGAAATGATGCGTCTGCTGGGCGGCACGGCTACGCCCATGGGCTTCGGCGATGTGTACACCGCATTGCAGGCCGGTATTCTGGACGGTGCCGAGAACAACGAGTTGGCACTGACCGATAACGGTCACGGCGATATCTGCAAGTATTACTCCTACGATATGCACCAGATGGTGCCGGATCTGCTGGTGGCAAACTACGCCTTCCTGAACGAGCTCAGCGACGAGGAGCGCGCGATCTTTGAAGAGGGCTTCCAGATCGTGAAGCGCACTGAGCAGGACGCCTGGGAGGATGCTGTGGCTGAGGCGAAAGATAAGGCCGAGAATGAGCAGCACGTCAACTTTATTTACCCGGACACTGCACCGTTTCAGGAGGCTATGGCTCCCCTGCACGATTCCGTGCTGGCAGCAAACCCGGAATTGCAGCCCATTTATGACCTGATCCAGCAGCACAACGCTGCCCACACTGCGGACTGAGGAGGAGCATCATGGAAAAACTGAGAAATACCCTGAACAAGGTGCTCAACCTGCTGGCAGGTCTGAGCATGACGGTCATGGTGGTGCTGACCACCTATCAGGTCATCGTACGTTATATCTTCAACTCTCCCTCCACATGGTCGGAGGAACTGGTGGGTTATCTGTTCGGCTGGAGCACCATGCTGGGTGCCACCATCGTCTCCGGCGAGCGCGGCCACATGAACATTCCCGTGCTGGTGGACCGGTTCAACCCCACCATGCGCAAGGCGTTCCACATCTTTGCTGAGGTCATCGCCTTCATCTTCTCTGCGACCATTCTGGTGTTCGGCGGTTTTCAGGTGTCCCAGCTGGCTATGGGACAGCAGACCTCCTCGCTGGGCGTAGCCGTGGGCGTGTTCTACTGGGTCATGCCCATCTGCGGCGTGATCATTCTGGTGTATTCCGTGCTGAACATTATCGGCATCGCCAACGGCTCCATCTGTCTGGATACCCCGGAGGATGCAGACTTTGCAAAGGTGGAAGCCGAAATGGCTGGCGGTGCCGCCTTGGCGATGCGCATGGTGCAAAGGGGGGAGGGCGAGTGGGCTGCCGATGCCGACAAGGAAAATAAGGAGGACTAAGCTGTGGCAATTCAAGCGTTACTCGTAATTCTGGCAGTGCTGCTGGTGCTGCTGTTCCTCGGCGTGCCCATTTCGTACGCCATTGCAGTCTCTTCTCTGACTGCCATCCTTTCTTCCATCGACCTGAACGTGGCCGTGCTGACCGCTGCCCAGCGCACCTTTGTGGGCATGAGCAAGTTCAGCCTGACCGCCATCCCGTTCTTTATTCTGGCCGGCAACATCATGAATCAGGGCGGCATCGCCAAGCGTCTGGTGGATTTCGTCATGGCCATTCTGGGCAAGATGCCCGGCGCACTGCTGGTGACCAACATCGGCACCAACGCCCTGTTCGGTGCCATCTCCGGCTCTGCTTCCGCTGCGGCTGCTGCTGTTGGCTCCATGATCCGCGACGGTGCTGACGAGCAGGGCTACGACCCCGCCGTGCCCGCTGCCACCAACGCCGCTTCCTCCTGCTCCGGTTTGCTGATCCCGCCGTCCAACGCCTTGATCACCTACTCGCTGGCATCCGGCGGCACCTCTGTGGCTGCGCTGTTCATGGCCGGTTACATTCCCGGCATCATCTGGGCGCTGTGCTGCTGCGTGGTGGGCGTGCTGCTGGCGGTCAAGCTGGGATATAAAGGCACCCCCGGTAAGTTTGACTGGAAAAATCTCGGCATCTGCACCCTGCGCGCTCTGCCTTCCCTGTCCCTGATCATCGTGGTCATCGGCGGCATCATCGGCGGTGTGTTCTCTGCCACCGAAGGCTCTGCCATTGCCGTTGTCTATGCGCTGATCCTTGCTTTCTGCTACCGCTCCATCAACCTGAAGAGCCTGTGGAAGATCATCGTGGACTCTGCCAAGATGTCCGGCATGGTGGTGTTCCTTGTAGGCGTTTCCAACATTCTGGGCTGGGTCATGGCCTTTTTGCAGATCCCGGATGCTGTGGCGGCAGCCCTGCTGAGCCTGACCAGCAATAAGTACATCATCTTGCTCATCATGAACGTGATCCTGCTGGTGTCCGGCACCTTTATGGATGTGACCCCGGCCATCCTCATCTTCACCCCGCTGTTCCTGCCCATCTGCCAGAGCTTTGGCATGAGCACCATCCAGTTCGGTCTGATCCTCGTGTACAACCTGTGCATCGGCAACATCACCCCGCCTGTGGGCAACGCACTGTTCGTGGGCATCAAGGTGGGCCGCACCTCGCTTTCCAAGGTCATGCCGTACATGCTTATGTACTATGTGGCCATCATCGGCGGCCTGCTGCTGGTCACCTTTATCCCGGCAGTGTCTACCGCACTGCCGCAGGCAATGGGCCTGATGTAACGGAGACATTCCCTTCTTATTCTTATTATTCTTCTCCTTCTTATAAAAGGCGGTGCCTGCTTTGCGGCGGGCACCGCCTTTTTCTGTCTCTTGCACAAAGGCAGTCTTGTGCGCTATACTATCTGCAAAGGGAGGGAGACACCATGCGCAGACGGACTTTTTTAGCCGGGCTGGGCTTTGCAGCCTTGCAGCTGGCAGGCTGTGCCGCAAAGCCGCAGACTACACCGGACTATGTGCTGACCTATGCCGACAACCAGCCCGCCGGGTACCCCACCACACAGGGCGCACAGTATTTTGCGAGCCTTGTGCAGCAGCAGACCGGGGGCAAGGTGATCATTCAGGTCAAAGCGAACGGTGAGTACGGATCGGAACAGCAGGTGTGGGAACAGCTTGCCATTGGCGGCGTAGATTTTGCGCGTGTGTCGCTCTCGGTGGCCACGGACGATCTGCCCCGGCTCAACGTGCTGCTGCGGGCGCATCCCTAACGGGATGTACACATCG
>OGOU01002672.1_pt1 | contig 12411 bp, 10 predicted proteins | sample 1552721 | NCBI WGS metagenome assembly OGOU01 (sample SAMEA2580176, study PRJEB22360) | human gut metagenome | biome: human gut; feature: human-associated habitat; material: faeces | place: Denmark | collected 2008/2010 | reverse complement strand
TAATATTTCTTGTATCAAATATTACTGGCTTTTTCATTTCTTGTTTTATTTTATCAAAGTCCATATGCATGAATTCATCATGATTTGTAAGTACTAATATTAATGATGAATCTTTTATTGCTTCATCAAAGCTTAGATCTATTTTTTCTATATGGGGATCATATATTTTCAAAGTATAATCTTCTTTAAGATTGTTGATTATTTCATAAGATGGACTTTCCCTATCATCATCAGAATTTCCTTTATATGCCACACCAAATACTGATATTATTGGATTATCTTCATTTTTTAGAATTTTTCTAACATTTTCAACAACAAACTCTGGCATACTTCTATTAGTATCTCTAACCAGTTTTATGATTTTTGCAGTCTCTGGTATATATGAAGTATGGATCTATTGCAAGACAATGTCCACCTACTCCTGGCCCTGGTGAAAGTATATTTACACGAGGATGTTTATTTGCTATTTTAATAACATCTAATATGTTAATTCCTAGTTTTGATCCAATCTTTGCTAATTCATTTGCTAGTGCAATATTCACATCCCTATATGTATTTTCCATACACTTAGATAATTCAGCAACTTTTGCTTCAGTTTCTATAACTTCACCTTTAACAAATATTTTATAAACTTCAGCAGCTTTTTTAGCACTTCTTTTGTTGATTCCACCAACTATTCTATTGTTATGTATTAATTCATCAACCATGTTACCTGGTAGAACTCTTTCTGGACAATGTGCTAAGTATATGTCTTCACCAACATTAAATCCCCTATCTTCAAAGATACCTTTTATTGTTGTTTCAGTTGATAGTGGTGCTATTGTTGATTCTACTATGATAGTATCTCCTTTTTTTATAAGTGGTAATATTGATTTACATGCTGATATTACAAAACCTAAATCACAGGATAAATCTTCTTTTTTAAATGGTGTTGGAACTGTAATTATATAAACATCAGCTTCTTCAGGAGTTAAACTTGCATGATATGTTCCATTATCCAAACAAGCATTCATAATTTCATTAATTTTTGGTTCTTCTATTGTCATAACTCCATTATTTAAATTACTTATTATTTCTTCATTAATATCTACACCTACCACATCACATCCATTGGATGCAAATAATGCTGCTGTAGGTATACCTATATATCCTTGACCTATAACACATATTTTCATTATATCACTTTTATTATTATTGATAATGGTATTTTTCTTATAAATTTCTTTGTACCATTTATTATCTACATACTTACCGGCTCTCAGGTCCTGGATGCCCTGTTCTCCGTAAATAGCATCCTTTCCATCGTTGATCATTGCCTGGTCGTATAGACGCATGAAATCTTCTGATCCGACAAAGTCCAGCTTAAACTGTGGATTTTGTATACCGATATTACTGGAGAACTCCACAGTCGGACGCTCTGTTGCTTTGGCCGTTTTGGTAGTCACCAAAACAACACCATTGGCAGCGCGTGAACCGTAGATAGCAGCAGAAGCAGCATCTTTCAACACGGATACACTTTCTATATCATTGGGATTTAATGTATAGATATTACCCGGCATACCATCGATGAGAACCAGAACGCCGGAACTGTTACCGATAGTGGAAGTACCACGTATGTTGATGCTTGCACCGGAACCGGCTGCACCGCTTCCTTTCGATACGACCATACCCGGTACCGAACCGGCCAGCAATTCCTGTACGTTGGTCACAGGACGGGATTTAAGGACCTCATCTGTTTTAACGGTACCGATCGATCCGGTCAGGTTCACTTTCTTTTGTGTACCGAACCCGACCACAACCACCTCGTCGATAGCCTGGGTATCCTCCTTCAGAATGATTTTCAAACTGGTTTGTTTTCCGGCTTTGATTTCTTGTGAAGTATAACCGATGTATGAAATAACGATAATATCATTATCAGATATATTTTCCAGGCTGAAATTGCCATCTACATCTGTGATCGTCCCGTTCGTAGTACCTTTGACAGATACATTTGCACCGATCACAGGCTCTCCGTTATTGTCTTTAACCGTACCTGTAATTTTCCTGTTTAACTGTTGGTTATCATTAACGGCATCGGAATGATTCTTTTTAGATAACAAAATGTATTTGTTGGTAAATTCGTAACTGATATCTGTGCCTTCGAAAGCGTCTTTCAGGTATGAGATCACTTTTCCTGATTTCTCCTGAACACGTATTGTCCGTTCCGTATCAACTTCCCGGTTGCGAAATACTACCAGATAGTCTGTTTGTTTCTCTATTTGATTGATGAGTTGCCCGATGGATATCACATTTGTTTCCAGTTTCATAATGGCATTTTGTGCTTCTGTATTTGTTGCCATCAGTTGAAAAATACAGACGAATAGCATAAATAGCGATACTCTCATGATTCTAAAATATTCTTTAAAGTGTTGATCATGTACAATAAAGAGTGGTAACAAAGTTTTTATTTTCATATCTTTGCTAATAATTAAGTGAATACTAAAAATTTTTGACTTGATGTGTTTACTTGATTGTCAACGGCGGATGTTACAGCATCTGCCGTTTTTGCTTTTAAAAGTGTTTCTTCATAGGCATACTAATTTTAAAGATTATACATGTTATCTGCTTAATGTGAAGATATTCTTTTCTTCATCTTTGCGGATTTTGAATTTGTGTATTTTCTGTATCATGTGTAAAATTTGATCGATGCCATCACGTTGACGGAATTTCCCGGTGTATTCCCAGTTGTATATGGATTGATCTTTTACAATGATCTTTACGTCATAATAGAGTTCGAGTTTCTTCAATATGTCGATAAGCGGTTCGTTGATAAAGCTATATATCCCGTCTCTCCATAAGAAATAATCTGCATGGGGCAGGGAGCCTATTTTCATTTGGTTTCCCTTTATTGTCACTTGTTCATCCGGTTTGAGGATAACTCCTTTGGATTCGGCATGAGGAAAATATACTTTTAACCCTCCTTCAAGCAGGCTTGTTTGAATTGTCTCTTTCCCCGGATAACTGTGGACATTGAATTTTGTGCCCAGGACCTTCATTTCTACTCCCTGTGAAGATACGATAAACGGTTTTTCCGGGTTTTTAGCGACATCGAAAAAGGCTTCACCTTCCACGGTTACTCGTCTTTCTTTTCCAGAGAATAAAGCCGGATAAGTTAATTTTGTTTGTGAATTCAGCCAGACTTCAGTTCCATCCTGCAAAGTCAGTTTTACACGTTGACCGGCCGGTACATACAGGGTATTCTCAATGTCCGCTACAGACTGTTGTATATCATAGTGACTGGTGGTAAACCAGTAGGTAGACAAAACCAGTAATGTGATGGCTGCTGCATAACTGGCAGTATGTAATATGATTTTGCGTATCTTTTTTGTTCGGATGATTTTGTTGAACAGTATATATCCCTGTCTGTTTTCCTCTTTATTATCTGACTGATCGGAAAGAGTTAGCAGGGCATGCATGTTTTTATATTCAATGAATTGTTTTTTCAACTCACTGTTAGTTTCCACCTGTCTTAAAAACTGCAATCTTTCTGTAGTATTAAGCTCTCCCTGGAAATATTTTATTATTTGTTCATTCATAATTTTGTCCTTGTATATAGTAAACACCTAAGCATGAAAAATCCGCTAAACGGGAAAATATTTTTTTCTGATTTCTTAAAGACAAAGAATAAATAGTAGTATCGGAAAGTAATCTTTAAGTTCGATTCTGAGTTTTTTATAAGCAATGCCCATTTGAGTTTCAATGGTGTTAATAGAGATATTCAATTCCTGGGCTATTTCTTTTTGTTTTTTACCTTCGATTTTACTCATAATGAATATTGTCCGGCATTTTTCAGAAAGGGTGTCTAATGCACGGGAAATAATTTTTTCTATATCCTGGTCAGAAAAAAGGTTATTATCGAATGCTTCTAATGAATCTAAATTCATTCGTAGGGAAATGGTGTATTCTTCCTGTAGTTTACTGGCTGTTTCTTGTACGACTAATTTGTGACGAAGATGATTCAGGCATTTGTTTTTTATGGTAGTGAACAAATAGGCGATGAGATTCATATGCATATTGAGCATTTCTTTGTTTTCCCAAAGTTCAACGAAGACATCCTGCACAATATTTTCGGCATCTTCCTCTGAGATAACGTATTCTTTGGCAAAATACTTCATCTTTGAGAAATATGAGAGATAGATGTCTTCAAATCTGGTCTCTTCTCTTTGCTCAGGGAATGCCTTTATTTTCATAGGTTAATAACTTTGTTCTAGAAGAACTACTATGTTTATTCAAATGCAAATATAAGTTATTTATGAGATAAGTACCTAATTATGTGGAACAATTCATTTAGTTCCTCAAATTGTATAAAAAGGATGTTTACGTTGTAAGTATGAGTATGTTTCTTAATAATCAGTGTGTTGATTTTGTAATAATGATATAGTTCTTCTAGAACTAAGTCAGTTTTAGTATTTCAAAAGCTTTTCCTTCCTTTTTGTTGAATAAAGAAAACCTGTTTCCAGAGTCAATTTGTTTGAATATTGACCTGATGCGTTGCCCATCCAGATTTCGATAGTTCTGAGAAGCTGTTTTGATTTCATTGTTTTGCTTCATTTATAGAAAAAGGTGAAACCTTCAGAGAAAAAGCTTACGTTTTTTTCAGAATGGGTAGGCAGCCATTTCAAATAAGTGCCGCAGTGATTTTTCATAACCGCGGCAACTACTGCAAATGACTGTAGTTGGTATCTAAAATGGCTCCTACAAGCGAGATCCATATATTTATCTTTCAGCCTTCAGTTATTTCAAGGTGTTGATTTATAAAGTGTTATCCTGAAATGATAATAAAACGTGTCATTGAGGTAAAATATGTACTGTAGCGTCCTGAATTTAGTTGTCAGATTGTATTTCTGCCAACTATTTTCATCCTTCAGGATTATGATCTGATTATCAAAGGGAGGAAGCTCCTGAAAGCTGAAACGTGTATAATGAATAGATAGTTATGTATGTGACGTTACATAGTTATCTATATGCAATTACATAGTGACTAAAATCCAGCCTATAGGGAAACAACTGCTACCTTCAAGGGAATAAGCAGGCAGGATATAGAGAAGCGGCAGCTGCCCTTTAGGGAAAAAACAGGTACATTTCCGGGGAATAAAGTCTGCTTGACCAGGGTTCACCGCCACTTTCATACCAATTTCTAACAAATAAAGCAATAAGTTATTCATAAACGGCAGTATAAAAAAACTCCGGCTCATACTTTTGTTATAATAAGTATGAACCGGAAAATGTGTGGATTGGAAAAGTAGTCGTTATTTATTCATGTTTACGTAATCCTGTTTCAACTTTTTCCATCTGTCTCCTAAACTTTGAATCGTGACAATATTAGGTTTTTTACCTTTGCTGGCCTCGTAAATAAAAGGGCCTTCATAGCCTGATTCTACTAAGGCTGAGAGTAACTCTGTCCAGTCAATAACTCCTTCTCCTGGTAACCAATGTCGTTCGTTTTTACGGTCGTAGTCAGACATGTGGGTATTTTGGATCTTTCCTTTTGTATTTTTCACAAAAGTGACCTGGGGTTCAATTAACAGGTGATTCACATCGAAGCATATTGCTGTATTATCAATGCCGTTAATGATCTCCAGTAACTCGGTGGATGTATTTCCCAGGCATGTTCTGGGAAGATTTTCAACCAATAAAGGAATATTCAGTTCCTTTGCTTTAGCAGCCAGTTCTTGTAGAGACTTCTTACTGGCTACTATCCTTGTTGCACGTTCCTCATTGGAAATAGGCTCTGCACTGGGATGAATGACAAACTTTTCAGGTGCAACGATTTTTGCACTTAATATCATATCATTCATATTCAGTTCTACCGCTCTTTGCCTTAAAGTATCGTTCGTTTGCGAAATATCGTAAGGACCGCCAAATGGCAAATGAACAGACCATATCACGATTCCGGCCTTATCTGCCCGATTTTTGACTTTTATGGCCCATTCTTCCATCTCCTCCTGCGTTTTTTTAGCAGAATAAGGCCAGTCTATTTCCAGATACGGCAGATCGTTTTTGGCGAGTGCATCCATCTCTTCCTGCGTCATTTCAATAAATACGTCATCGTTGGCCGAACCTGCTTTCCAGTAGTCTAGTGGAGATGACTTTTTTTGACTGCAGCTCATCGTGAGAAAGGCTGTGGCAGCAATTATCAAATGTATCTTTTTCATTGTTTATCAGAATATTAATCAGTTGAGAATAATTGTCCATTGTTGGGAGCGTGTACCGCTGGCAGAAGTGACGGTAAACGTCTTCGTCTTTGAAGACCAGTCACTGTATCCATCTAATGCCGGTGAAATGTTAGCTCCTGAAGAAAGCCCGCAAGTGAGGAAAATACTGGATAGATCCGTTCCTGTTTTCACAGAAATGGTTACAGTTCCTTTCTCTGTATCGATAATCGGATTTTCTGAGATGATATTTCCTTTGTTTCTATCATAAGCATTCACTAATAATATTTCTGTTTTATCGAAGTTAGGTGCATCCGGAATTTCTGTTTTTTCGCATGCGGAAAGGACAAAACAGGTTATAATGGCTATTATATATTTTAATTTGTTCATAATGATACATATTTATGTTAGACAATTGCTTAGTAACCAGTATTTTGTTTGATGGCACTCACTCTGATAATCTCCTCATAAGGAATAGGATGGAGATAAAGGCGATCGTCCCAACTTCTGGTGTCGACTGTCTCAACAGTAAATTCAGTTGGTGAAACGAATTTGAGTCCATGAAGTTTACCTTGTGTCTGTGCACCGATTCTCCATCGGCGAACATCGTAGAATCGATGATCCTCAAAGGCAAGTTCCAGACGGCGTTCTTTCCGGATCAGCTGACGGAGTTTTTCCTGATTTGTTTCTGTATAGGCAGGTAACCCGACGCGTGCCCGAATTTCGTTTACGGCTTTTAAGGCACCTTGTATGTCATTAGTCTCTACACGGGCTTCTGCTTCATTCAAAATAACTTCGGCGTAACGGATCATGATCCAGTTCGTACTATGATCTTTGCCCGAAGCACCTGCATATGGATAATTATAATTGTCATAATCGATCCATTTCCATACGTTATAACCGGTTTGTGAAGCATCGCCTTTGTCGGGGGTATCCATTAAGTAATGATCTACCGTAACGGGGCCTTTATCTCCTTTGAAAAATATTTCCGATCCGTGGAAGACTATATTAGCGTAAAATCTTGGTTCCCGGTTTTCATATATTTTGGAGGTATTGACATCAAACACTTCTCCGTTATCTTTTTGTGAGAATGCGGGAGCAGGTGTTCCGTCTTTCAATTCAAACTCGTCTACCAAATCCTGTGTCGGTCCGATGCCGCCCCAACCTCTGTCTCCATAGGGATTATTTATATAGCATACCAGATTGAAAACCATCATATTGTTATATACGTCCGGGCTTTTGAATTGTAGGTCGAATATGATTTCCTTATTATCCTTATTCGTTATCCACCAGATGGAACGATAATCTTCGGGTGTTGTGCCGGGTATCAATTCATAATCCAGTTGTCTGACAGCTTCGCAACTCTTAATGGCATCGGCATATCGTTTGTCATATAGTTCTGCTCTCGATTTTAAAGCCAGGGCTGCACCTTTAGTTGCTCTTCCCTTGTCTTTGCCGCTCCACGTGTTCGGAAGTAGTTCGATCGCTTTATTCAGGTCGGCAATGATAAAGTCATAACTTTCTTTTTCTGAGCTACGTGGAATTTCCCAGTTATCTTCCATCGTAAGTACTTTATCAAGAAGTACTACTCCGCCATACCGTTTAACAAGGTCGAAGTAAAACATGGCCCGCAGGAAATGGACTTGTCCTGTCAATACATTTTTTTCATCTTCTTCAATACTAGACTCTCCTATTCTTTCGAGAAAACGGTTACACTTACGGATTTTCTCGTAGTGATCGTTCCAGATGTTATCGTTCGGATCGGTGGCACTCACCAGATTATAATTAAACAAGTAAGTACTGGCACGAAACTTATCTCTTTGAGCCGAAACGGAGTTGTCTGTTCTGTTTTCTTGCTCCAGACGTGTGTCCAAATAGATTATTGAATATAGATTATTTACATAATAATCGACTAATATCGGGTCTGCCCAGAATGCATCATCTCCAATCTCATCCAAAGGAGTTTTATCCAATATGCTGTTACAGCCATACGACAGGAATGCCAGCAGGAATAAAAGTGATAATTTTATATTTTTCATACTGTGGTAATTTTATTATTAGAAGGTAATATTTACTCCAAGTGTATAATTCTTCATCTGAGGATATGCCGAACCATCCATACCGGCATCTGTTGCGTTGTCGGTACGTAACTCAGGGTCCATGTATTTGATGGCAGAGATTGTAAACAGGTTCTGTGCACTGGCAAACAGTCTCAATCCCTGGATCATAGCTACATTCTTCAGGAGATACTTTTTGAAGTCGTATCCTATTTCAATGTTTTTCAGGCGCAGGTAAGAACCGTCTCGTTGCCAGAAAGATGAAGTATAGTTGTTATTGGGATTGCCGCCATAATACAGGCGTGGAAACTCTGCATCTCTATTCTCCGGTGTCCAGGTATTGTTTATATGATGTTCGAACAACGTACTACCTTTACCTTCTGAATAGGGATGTGCCAGAAATCCGGTGTAACCATAAGTTGTAAGCCCTGCTCCCTGAAAGAATAACTGGATATCAAAACCTTTGTATTCACCGTTCAGATTTAGACCGAATACCAGTTCGGGGAATTTGCTTCTTCCGATAGCCACCTTATCTTCTGCATCAATAATACCATCACCGTTCTGGTCTTTGTATTTGATATCTCCTGCTTTTGCTTTACCGAATTGTGGTTGCGGAGAGTTATCTGCTTCTTCGTCGGACTGGAATAATCCTAAAGCCTCATAACCGAATTGCTGGTTCATCGGACGTCCTGTTATTCTTGTGTTAGGGTTATTTTTCTGTCCGGCGGGTTCCAGCAGGTCTATAACCTTATTTCTGGCCCATGTCAGGTTTCCTGTTACCGAGTAATTGAATTCGCCTACCGTATTTCGGTGAGAAAGATTCATGTCAATCCCGCGGTTATCAACCGTACCTACATTGGCTGCCGGTAGTTTGTAGCCTAAGATTCCCGGCATATCAGTACGTTCACGTAAGATGTCGCGGGTAATTTTATAGAAATAGTCGGCTTCCAATGTCAGCTTACTGTTGAAGAAGGAAGCATCCACACCCACATTGAACATTTCTGAAGTTTCCCAGGTAATGTTGGGGTTCGGGAATCTGTTTTCTGTATATCCTATGGCAATTTCGGGCGACTGACCGCCGAACACAGCATTATCTCCGGTTCCATAAGCAGACATATATCTGAATCGCCCGATATTGTCTGTGCCGGCTTTACCCCACGATGTTCTTATCTTCAGGTTGTTGACAATGTGTTCTACCGGTTCCATAAAAGGTTCCGATGATATTCTCCAGGCTGCAGATACGGATGGGAAGAAACCATATCGTTTGGCTTTAGGAAATTTCTCTGAACCGTCTATACGTCCGTTTGCTTCGAGCATATACTTTTCTTTATAGTTATAGGTCAGACGGAACACGGATCCAACTTTTGCATCTTCCTTGGCCTTGCCGCTGTTGTCTTTATCTTTGTCGGGTCCCGCAAATAGTTGATGGATAGATGATATTTGATATTTATACCGGGCAGCCCAGAAGTCATCTCCCTGTCCCTGTGATGTCGTGAATACGAATAAGGCACCTAACTGGTGATCTTTTGCAATCGTTTTGTTATAACTGGCTTGTGCCTCAAAGGTATAAGACTGGTTTTGTTCAAATGATTCTTTCAGGTCGGCTCCTTCTTTGTTAGGCGAGCTACCGTCGTATTCACCCAGTATCTTGTTCCAGATATAGAAATTGACGGGGCTTGTCCATGTTTTTGTTTTGTCGAAGTCCTTGTCGTAGGCGAAGATACCTTTTACATTTAATCCTTCTACACCGGGTATTTTTAAGTCAAGAACAAAGCGTGTGTTCAGGATGCTTTTCCTGTCATGGCTATAACCGCCGTCTGTAACCAATCCGATCGGGTTGTATCCTAACGACACCTTTCCCAGTTTGCCGTCAGGGAACCGCCCCGGGTCTGTCTGTGGATTACGATACATATTAGAGAAGATAAAAGAGGTACTTTCTGCAATTGTATTTCTATCTTCCTGTCTGTATGCCATGTCTGCCGATAAGGTAAGCCATTTGTCAATGATATTGGCGTCTATATTGGCACGGATATTATAACGTTTGAAATCAGTAGAAGGTGTATTAGTACGTGTATCTCCATATAGGGCGTCCTGATTTACAAAACCGAATCCTACGAAATATTTCACGCTCGAATTTCCACCGCTGGCTGTCAGGCTGTGTTGTTGTTGCCATGCTCTGGGCAGCAGGACTTCTTTGGTCCAGTTGGTGTTCGGGTATCCGTAAGGATCTGAGCCGTCTCTGAACTTTTGCAATTCGTCTTCCGTATATACACCATACATACCCGGATCATTGCCCATGCTCATTTCTTTGTTGCGCCATGCATCATTCATAAGGCGTGCATGATCGTAAGAACTGGCTATTTTCGGCATGCGCGTCGGGACTCCAAAGCCACCTTTGAAGCTATAATTGACAGATGTTTTTCCGGTATTCCCGCGTTTGGTGGTAATCAGGATAACCCCGTTGGCTCCGCGTGCACCGTAAGGAGCAACAGCAGATGCATCTTTCAGGACCGTCATACTTTCTATCTCGCTGGGGTCGAGCTGACTCATGCTACGTCCGACTATTCCGTCCACAACGATCAGCGGATCTGACGACGTAGGAGAACTTGAACCGCGGATAATGATTTTAGGATTCTCATAACCCGCTTCACCACTACTTTGTTGTACCAGCAAACCACTGACACGTCCGCCCAGCGAAGATGATAAGTTGGTAGAAGGCAATGACTCCAGGTTCTTCACCTTTACAGTAGAAGCGGATGCTGTTACCGTCTGCTTTTTCTGGACACCGTATCCTACTACTACGACCTCTTCGATCTTTTGCGTATCCTCAAGCAGTTTGATCGAAAAAGAACTCTTATTTCCTACAGCTATTTCTTGGGTAAGATAACCGATATATGATATCTGCAATAAAGAGTTTTCAGGTATGCTTAAAGAGAAGTTACCATCTACATCGGTAATTGTTCCGATAGTGGTTCCTTTTACAGATACGTTTGCTCCGATAATTGCTTCACCGTTCTCGTCGGTAATTATGCCGTTAACTGTTTTTTCTTTTTGCTGTGAAGCCTGAACCTCTGCTTTTGATTCTTTCTTCATCAGCATAATGTTGCTGCCCTCCATTGCATAGACGATATCGGTATTACCGAACGTCTTGTTTAGGATCTCTGCTACCGTTTTGTTGTCTGCATTGATCGTTACTGTTTGATTCAGGTCAACTTCATTTTTATTATATACAAACAGATACTCTGTCTGTTTTTCTATTTCCCGGATAAGATCTTTTGTAGAGATACTATTGGCAACAATGGAAACTCTCGCAGTCTGTGAGGAGGCTTCCGTTGCAAATAGTCCGGAAACAAATACAAAGAGGCACATAAAGGCTAGTTTCATAATACGAAATATGTGTTTAAATTGTGGTTTAAGCGGGACAAAAGAGCCCCTGTACAAAATATTTTTCATACTTTTGTAAACTGTGTTAGTTAATACTTAGATATTTAAGGAAAGAAGTCGGGTATTGACTTACTCTTGGCCGGAAAGTGTTGGAGCACTTTCCGGTTTTTGTTTGTTCATGTCTTTTATCTCATAGGCTAACTGTTTTTGTGATTAATTATTTAATGATTATCAGATTCAAGTCATTGTCTTTCGTATAGGTAAACTTATTCTTTAATTGAAGAACTTTCAATACATGCTCTACACCGTCTTTGGTACGGAATTTTCCAGAGTAACGGTTCCTGAGCAATTCCTTGTTTTGTACATCAATCTTTACATCATAGTATAATTCAAGTTTTTCTATCATTTTACCTACAGGTTCATCATAGAAGCATATTAGTCCTTCTTTCCATAAGAAATAAGTGTCGTGTTCTATTATTCCTTTTTTCAGCTTACCGTTTTCTATATAAGTACGGGTGTTGGGCTCCAACCTGACGGTGGTGTAGGTGTCTGACGACGAAACTTCGACAGAGCCTTTTAGCAAAGAAGTTTCAAAGTTAGAAGAAGCGGAATATGCTGTGACATTGAATTCTGTTCCTAATACCCTGATATCATATTTCTCGGTTTTTACGGTAAAAGGCTTTTCTGCATCTTTAGCAACATCGAAATAACCTTCTCCGTCCAATATGACGTTGCGGCTGTCGGCGGTGAAATCTTCACGGTAAACAAAAGGAAGCGAA
>OGOU01002668.1_pt1 | contig 12413 bp, 8 predicted proteins | sample 1552721 | NCBI WGS metagenome assembly OGOU01 (sample SAMEA2580176, study PRJEB22360) | human gut metagenome | biome: human gut; feature: human-associated habitat; material: faeces | place: Denmark | collected 2008/2010 | reverse complement strand
GAATGACCGGGATTTTCAAGTTATATTATTAGATCGAAATAATTATCACCTTTTCCAGCCTTTGCTGTATCAGGTGGCAACATCGGGAATTGAGCCGAGTGCGATCTCTTTCCCTTTCCGAAAGATTTTCAAGAGACGACATGATTTTCACGTGCGGATATGCACGGCAGAAAGGGTGATCCCGCAGGAAAATCGTTTGGAGACTTCCATCGGGGATGTTTCTTATGATTATTTGGGAATTGCCACAGGGGCAGGAACGAACTATTTCGGGGATCAGACGTTGGCACAACGGACGATGCAGTTGAAAACGACGTCGGATGCCTTGTTTAACCGGAACCGGATGATCGAGAGCTTCGAGCGGGCGTTGAACACGTCGGATGCGGAAGAACGGAGGCATTGGCTGACGTTCGTGATTGTGGGAGGTGGGGCCACGGGAATCGAGTTGGCAGGTGCTTTAGCGGAGATGAGGAAGTTCGTGTTGCCGAAGGATTACCCGGAATTGGATTGGAACGAGATGCGGATTCTCCTGGTAGACGGGGGAGAACGGTTGCTGAACGCTTTTTCGGGGAAATCCTCGGAGGACGTTATTCGGAATTTGAAGAATATGAAGGTAGAGGTACTGTTGAAAAAGCTCGTGAAAGAGTATGACGGAAAGAAATTGACGTTCGTGGATGGTGAACAGGTTGTTACGAACAACGTGTTCTGGGTGGCTGGGGTGAAGGCGAACAGTTTGGAAGGGTTACCTCAAGATGTCTACGGTCGGGGAAATCGTCTTCTCGTGGACGAGTTCAACCGGGTACAGGGGATGGCGGATATATTCGCATTGGGGGATACCGCCTTGATGGTGGCGGAGAACTACCCGAACGGTCACCCGCAAGTCGTGCAGCCTTCCATACAGCAGGCTAGTTTGTTGGCGAAGAATTTACGACACATGATCAAGGGGAAACCCTTGCGTCCTTTTAAATACATGAACAAGGGATCCATGGCCACGATCGGGAGGAATGACGCCGTGGCAGAGATTTCCGGTATTCGTTTCAGTGGATTTTTTGCCTGGTTATTGTGGCTGTTGGTTCACTTGATGAGTATCGTGGGGGTGAAAAACCGATTGTTTATATTTATCAACTGGATGTGGAGTTACGTGACGTACGACCAGTCATTGCGGTTGTTGATAAAGCCCGAGGTGAAAAAAAGCGACCCGTTCTGAGTCGCTTTCTTAATCATTTATTCTCCTGCGGGAGCGGTTCCCACGGCCACGCTTTTACTGCGTTCAACAGATTGCAGGGCCAAATAATTGGCTCCGAATTTCTCCAAGTTGTCCAGTTCTGTTTCATACTGATCTTGGTGAATTTCTTCTTCGGCAACAAGCGTTTCGAATAGTTTCTTGGATACGGCATCCGCATTGGCAGCACATTCTTGAGCCCAAGCGTTATAGTCGTTTACACTACCTTCTTCCATGGCCGTGGCCAATTCCAGCATTTCTTTCGGTTCGTGGATTTTCTGAACATCCCCGGATGTTTTCATTTCCACTTCTCCTTTCAAGAACAAGATACGTTCTGAAAGCTGTTCCACGTGCATCATCTCTTGGATGGCGGTACGTTTGAATAACCCGGACAACAGGTCGTAGCCCATATCGTCACAACGGAAGTGAAAATACATGTACTGGTGTACGGCAAGCAATTCGTCGGCAACTGCTTTGTTTAATAATTCAATGCTTTTTTCCTTTCTACTCATAATAGCTAAATGTTAGTAGTTTTACGATTCGCTAAATTAAGAAATAAAAGTGGCATATCCTAAATTTTGTCTTGGAATTAAAAAAGTGTACATTTGTTTAATCATAAATTCAAGATAATGAATGTTTCCCCTAAGGTGTTGCTGGTGACACCACCGTTTACGCAGTTGAATACACCTTACCCGGCGATGATGTATTTGAAAGGTTTTTTGAACACGAAAGGAGTTGATTCCGTGCAGGTTGATTTGAGCTTGGAAGTGATTCTGGAAATATTTTCATCTCGGGGGCTACATGAGCTTTTTCAACAGGTGGCAGCCCGGGAAATTCGTTTGTCGGATAACGCCCGGCGTATTTTTGCCTTGCAGGAGGAGTACAAGCGCACAATTGATGCGGTCATGGCTTTTCTGCAAGGAAGGAACCGGACGCTGGCTTACTCGATTTGCGAATCTTATTTTCTACCCCGGGCAAGTCGTTTCGAGCAGGAGGAAGATACGGAATGGGCCTTCGGGGTGATGGGGTTGGAGGATAAAGCTCGTTACCTTTCCACCTTGTACTTGGAAGATTTGTCCGATTTCTTGCAAGAGACCGTGGATGAGCATTTCGGGTTTAGTCGTTACGCGGAGCATCTGGGGCGTTCGGCCTCTTCTTTTGATGAGTTGAATGCGGAGCTGGCAAAGCCCTTGACTTTCACGGATCATTACCTGATAAGGCTGCTTGCGGCCCGGATGAAAGAGTATCGTCCGGAGGTGGTGGCTATCACAGTCCCGTTCCCCGGGAATCTTTATAGTGCTTTGCGTTGCGGGGAGTGGATCAAGGTTAATTACCCGGAAGTCACGGTGGTGATGGGTGGGGGATTTGCCAACACGGAATTGCGGTCGTTGGCAGATGTGCGTTTCTTCCACTTTACCGATTACTTGTTGTTGGATGACGGTGAGTTGCCGTTATGGCGTTTGCTTGAACACGTGACGGGACAGATCGGGGATTCCGATTTGGTACGCACATTTTGCTTACGAGACGGGAGGGTCGAGTTTTTGAATGATGAGTCGGCCGTGATGATCCCGCAGAAGGAAGTCGGCGTACCCGATTATTCCGGATTGTTGTTAGACAGGTATGTTTCGGTGATCGAGATCGTAAACCCGATGCATAAGTTATGGAGTGACGGACGATGGAATAAACTGACTCTGGCTCACGGGTGTTATTGGGGAAGATGTAGTTTTTGTGACGGGAGTCTGGACTATATCCGGCGCTATGAACCGAACGAGGTGAAAACGATTGTTGACCGAATGGAACAAGTGATGGCACAGACGGGGGAAGGTGGTTTCCATTTTGTTGACGAGGCTGCACCTCCCGCTTTATTGAAAGAGATGGCACTGGAAATATTGCGCCGAAGACTGACGGTCGTCTGGTGGGGGAATATCCGTTTTGAACGGGCTTATACACGGGATTTGTGCCGTTTACTGAAGGCATCCGGCTGTATTGCCGTGTCGGGCGGGGTAGAGGTTGCGTCTGACCGGGTGTTGGGCCTGATCAATAAAGGGGTTACTCTGGAGCAACTGACCCGTTCGGCCAATCATTTCACGGGGACGGGAATCATGGTTCACGCTTACTTGATGTATGGTTTCCCGACGGAGACAACACAGGAAACTGTCGATTCGCTTGAAGTGGTGCGCCAGTTATTCGAGCTGGGATATATCCATTCCGGTTTTTGGCATCGTTTTGCCATGACTGCGCATAGTCCGGTAGGTTTGTGTCCCGAACGATTTGGAACCCGGGTTACGGAACCGCCTTTCGGGGGCTTTGCCCGGAATGACGTGGCGTTCGAGGATTTACAAGGAGGTGATCATGACGAACTGGGGGGTGGATTAAGTCGTTCACTATATAATTATATGCGGGGAGTGGGGTTTGACTTGCCTTTACAAAAATGGTTTGACTGCAAGATTCCGGCAACCACGATTCCGCCTCGCTTTGTCGCACACATGGCGGAAGAACAGGAACCCGTGGAAAAATTACATTCCCGGCGCCTATACTGGTTAGGAGGTCGGGTGGAGTTGGGGCCGGAGAGCGTGAAAAAAGGAAAATATTCGATCGTGTTATTGCTACATACGAATAACCGGGAGATGGCGATCAAAATGAGGGGTGACTGGGCTCATTTTATCCACGAGTCGCTGATGCAGGTGGGAGTGGATGCAGTGAATCCTTATCTGCTGGAAGACTTTAGTCGGAATTACGAGATCCTGTTTAACGATGACTTCCTGCCTTTCTGGTATAGTAAAGAGATGCAGGCGATCCGGGATCATGGTTTGTTACTGCTTTAACCACATCCCCATGAATAGGGGTTGGCGGGGGTAAATTTAATCATATATAGGGATTTACCGGTATTGTCGGGTGCGCTATCTTTGTCATGTACAAAATAAAATAATACATCGAGATGAAGAAAGTTGGAATATTTTATGGCTCCACAACGGGAGCAACCGAAGGAGTAGCTGAAACGATTGCGGCTCGATTGGGTGTTGCAAGTGAAGATATACATAACGTGGGAACTACAAAAGTGGACGAGGTCGACAAGTACGATGTTTTGTTACTGGGTAGTTCTACATGGGGAATCGGAGAGTTGCAGGATGATTGGAACGATTTCTTGGATAAGCTGAAAGCGAAGAATTTGTCGGGTAAGACCGTGGCAATCTTCGGATGCGGGGATTCTGCCTCTTTTGGCGGGTCATTCTGCGATGCTATCGGAATAATTTATAACGAGCTACAAGGAAGTGGGTGTCAATTTGCCGGTTCGGTGGATACCGACGGGTATAGTTACGACTCTTCCGAGGCTTGTGTGGATGGTCAGTTCGTGGGGCTTCCCTTGGATGAATCCAATGAATCTGACCAGACTGATAAGAGAATAGATGCTTGGATTAGTGGTTTAAAGCAAGTGATCTGTTGAGTCTAGTTGTTGTTTTTGATTTAAGAAAGCGTGTTAAAAGGCATTTTAACACGCTTTCTGCTTGTAAAGTCTATACTCTCCCTCTCTTTTCCTCCTCGTATAGCAACCGGATGATCCCGTCAGATAATCCGAGTTTGGGGACGATGATTTCATTTATCTTGCATATTTTTCCCACGGTGAGGAATATTTTCATGGCGGGTATGATCACGTCGGCCCGGTAGGTGTTCAGTTTCATGATCCGTTCCCGTTCTTCGAGGTTGAAGGATTTCATGTATTCGTAAAGAATATCCAGTTCCTGGTATGTGATTCGTTCCCGTTCCTTTTTATTCAGTAATTTATGAATCTTGTTGATATTTCCGCCCGACCCGATAATGGCATCCGGGGTATATTTTTCCGTGATGTTTTTCAACCATTTTTTGAAGTGTTTCATCTCCTCTTTGTCCACGGCGTCATTTAACATACGCACGGTTCCCAGCGGAAAAGAACAAGCCTCGACCTTGACGGATTTACTATAAACAATTACTTCGGTGCTACCGCCACCGACATCCACGTACAAGTAGGTTTTGTCATCATCCACCACCTCGTTCATGCCCCCGGCGAAAATGGTTTCTGCCTCTTTGGTCCCGCTGATGATTTCAATGTTTAGGTCACACTCTTTTTGTATCTGTTCGGCCACGGATTTACCGTTTCGAGCCTCTCGCATGGCACAGGTCGCGTATGCCTTGTAGCTTTCCACGTTGAATGCAGACATGATATACGAGAATCCCTGCATGGTTTCGCATAGGCGTTTCCCTTTCTGTTGTCCTATTTCTCCTGTTGTGAATACGTCTTCTCCTAACCGGATGGGTACTCGCAGAAAGGCTATTTTTTTGAACAGGGTTTCCGTGGGGTATTCTTCCACGTTGGATATGAAAAGTCGGATTGCATTCGTGCCGATATCGATAGCGGCTAGTGTTTTCGTGTTTATGGTCATTTTTGTGTTTCGTTTTGTGATGCGTAAAAATTGTATAGTGCCACTTGTGAGCGAGTTTGCAGGTCTGTTTCATCCGGTGAGGAAGGTGACACCCGCTGATTTATAACCTCTAAATTCAGGTTCCGGGCTTTTACCTTGTCTTTCCACTGGATGGAAAAAGTATTCTTTAGCGTGTTCAGTATGGTTTTATCTTGAATCGGGATACCGACTTCCACTCTGCGGCTCAGATTGCGGGTCATCCAGTCTGCGCTGAGAATAAACGCCTTTTCTTTTCCCCCATTGTAAAACAAGGTCAGGCGGGCGTGTTCAAGGTATTTATCCACGATACTGATGGCTCTGATGTTGTCGCTTAGGCCTTTTACTTCGGGCATCAAGCAACAGGCTCCCCGCACGATTAGGCGTACACGTACCCCGGCTTTACTGGCCTTGTAGAGTAGTCCGATCATCCGTTCGTCCGTGAGGCTGTTACATTTTACGTAAATGTAAGCCTTTTTCCCGTCTTTAGCATTTTTGATTTCGTTGTCGATCAAGGATTCGAAACGTTCCCGCATATTGTATGGGGAGACCAGTAGCAGGTCCGTATCGAGTTTGTAATTATTTTGTAGGAACTCGAAGACACGTTCCGCATCTTCCGCCACGGTCCGGTTGGCAGTGAACAGGCTGAAATCACTGTATATTTTGGCGGTGTCCTCGTTGAAATTTCCGGTTCCCACGTGTACATATCCCTTTAATTGAGAGCCTTCCCGCCGTTTGACCAAGGCGAGTTTGCAATGGACCTTCAATCCCGGTATCCCGTAAATTACTTTTACTCCGGCTTGTCTTAATGCCTCTGCATTGTCGATATTTCTGGCCTCGTCGAATCGGGCCAGTAATTCCAGTAACACGACGACCTTTTTCCCGTTCTTGGCGGCATTGATTAGCGTGTTGATGATTTTTGACCTTTCGGCCGTGCGGTATAGCGTGATGTAAATTGAATCCGTGTGCGGGTCCATGGCGGCTTCCCGCATAAAGTCGATGAAATGGTTGAACGTGTGATAGGGATAATTTAACAAAATGTCCTGTTTCCGGATCACGTCGATCACGCTGGAAAAAGGTTTAAAGGCTGGATGGCGTAACGGGGAAACCTCTTCGTATTCTAATTCCGGATTAATTTTAGGAAATTTCATCAGATCTCGCATCAGATGATAGCGTCCGCCGGGGGTAAGATTACCACTTTTACTTAGTCCTAACTTGTCAGTGAGGATGTTAAGCAGATCTCCGGGCATCGCCTCGTCGTAGACGAGACGAACGGGACGGCCATAAAGTCTTTTATTCAATCCTTGTTCCATTTTTTCAACAAGGCTTTTCGATACGTCGTCATCTAGTGTCAGCTCTGCATCCCGCATGAACTTGAAGGTGTAGGCCGAGATCTCGTCGTACGAGAACATGAAAAATATATCATCCAGACAAAGACGGATGATGTCATCAATGAAGATGATCCGGGTATTGTCGTTGGGGGAAGGCAGTACGATGAACCGGGGTGAGAGGCTGTTGTGTGGTATTTCGATGATGGCGTATCGGTTGTTCTTCGTAGAATTCTTGTTGACCATTTTAACGGCATGATAGATGCGCTCGTCTTGCAGGTAAGGGAGACGGACGCTTTTTCTCAACATCAGCGGAACGAGTAACGGACTGATTTTCTCCGAGAAATATTGTCTGCAGAATTGTTTTTCGTTTTCATCCAGAGCATTTTCATGAACCACGTAGATGTGGTGGCTGACCATTTCGTCCAGGATTTGCGTGTAGGTGTTCTCGAATTCTTTTTGGGATTCACAGACTTTTTCCGACACCTTGCGTTGTAGTTCCAGCGAGGTTAGGTTTCCGGAGAGTTTTTTATCCTTTTCTTTCTTTTTCTTGTCCAGCCGTTCCAGGTTGGCAACTCTCACCTTGAAAAATTCATCTTGATTGTTGGAATAGATTCCGAGGAAACGGAGGCGTTGTATAAGCGGGACGCTCTTATCCTGGGCTTCCTGCATCACACGTTCGTTAAACGAAAGCCAACTTAATTCTCTATTGTATAACATACTTCATCTAGTATAACATTCTGTTTTTTACGAGGACAAAGTAGGTGCAGAATTGTTACATTTGAATGAAAATAATGTTGCAATGAAGTTACTTTTGTTTGGATGGGGCCGTGTCGGGTGTTTCCGGTTGAATTTCGATGATCTTTCCTTTCTCCCGGATATATTCGTACAAGGCCTTGTAAAACGGATGGGAGGTGAGCGTGGTGGCGTCTCCCAGAATAATGAGTTTCATGCGGGCTCGGGTGATGGCCACGTTCATTCGGCGCAGGTCATTCAGGAATCCGATGTTTCCCTCGCTGTTGGCCCGTACGAGACTGATTAGGATAACATCCCGTTCTTGGCCTTGGAATCCGTCCACGGTGTGAATCGTGATGAGTTTCCGCAAGGGGATAAAGAAGCGGTTCCGTTTGATGATTTGCCGGATATATTGTACTTGCACCCGGTAAGGGGATATCAACCCGAAATCGATTCTTTCATCCAGCACTCGTTCGATACCGATTTTCTCGATATATTCTTGTAATTGTTTTACCAACAATTCGGCTTCCGGCTTGTTGATTCGTCCATACGTTTCGTTAACACAATCTTCCGAGAACTCGCAGAGGGCCGTGTCGAACCATTCGATGGGAGTGTCGTATTCGAGAATATTACGGTGTCGTACTTCCGGAGATGCCTGCAAACGGCCTTTGTAGAACCATTTCGAGGGAAAGTACATGATGTCTTCGTGCATCCGGTACTGTGTTTCGAGCATGGAAACAGTTTCGGGTTTACGCTGGATAATCTTTTGGAGTAGCGTACGATCCAACCCACCTTTCGCAGCTTCGTAACATTTGATGGTGGGAGGTAACTGGCAGTGGTCCCCGGCAAGTATTACCCGGTAGGCCTTGGATATGGCAATCCAGCAAGCAGCCTCTAAAGCTTGTGCGGCCTCGTCGATAAACAAGGTGGAGAACATTTTCCCGTTTAATTGTTTATTGGCGGAACCGACCAGCGTACAAGCAATCACGCGGGCCTCCCCGAAGAGTTGGGCATCAATCTTGATTTCCAATTTGATGGCTTGGTCCCGTAAATCATGCAGCATCCGGCGGGCAGATTCCCGTTTGGCTCCTTTCAAGCGTTTCAGCCGTCCGGAGAGTTCCCGGATGGATGCTCTCGCGGCTCGTAACGTGGGGTAGGCAGGGTGGGATTCGAATTTGCGTTCGTACGTGAATGACAGCATCTTGTCGTTTACCCGTGTGGGGTTCCCGATTCGTAGTACATTGACTCCCCGGTCCAGTAACTTTTCGGCGATCCAGTCCACGGCTGTATTGCTTTGGGCGCAGACCATTACCAGGTTTTCCCTGTGCAGCGTTTCGTAGATCGCTTCGACCAGTGTCGTTGTTTTCCCGGTTCCGGGAGGGCCATGTACGATAGATACTTCTTTAGCCGACAGCACATGGTTGACCGCCTCCTCCTGGGTTGTGTTTAACCACGGGAAACGTACCGGGAACAGGTTTCTCCGGCTGGTCGGTGTCTTCCCCAGCAACACATCACGCAGATGGGCAAGCTGGTTATTTTTTGCTTTCATTACACCGGATAGTGCATTGAACATCGTTTTATAGCTTGTCTCGTCGAAGTAGAGTTGAACGCCCAGTTCACTGTTCACGTTTTGCAGGTCGAATAAAGCTGAAGGTGTCGGAAGGACGACGACCATCCGGTCGTCCTGTACATAGCTGATGATGCCGGAGAAATTCAGATAACGCGGACTGCCGGTTCCGTTTGTCGTAAAGAAACAAACCGGACGTCCGTACTCAAAATTATGTTCGATCTCCTTATCGTCCCTGCGTTCTATTTCAATGACGAGCTGATTGAGCGAATTATAATAACTTTTTCCCGGAATCACAGGATACCAGCAAAGTCCCTGTTGTATTTTCCTGTGAATACCCACCCGTTCGGCTTGTTGCCTGTACGTTTCTTTCTCGTATTCATACTCCATTTGGAGAAGATCATATTGGCGTTGCAGATCTGCGGATGGTGTCTGGAATTGATTGATCATTATTCTTTGTTTAACTGGCCGCAAACTTACATAAAAAAATGGAATTGAATGGGGGTTTTTGCTCTTTCCGATGTCATAAAGTCAAACTGAAGGATTTTTATATGAGAAATGTGATTCTATCCATAATGCTCTCTTTATTGCTTCTGCCGGGTTGCGGCTCTATGAGGAATATGAGTAGTGAAGACCGGGTCGGTTTTGGCGCACAGGTCGGCTCTTTTATCGGGTGGCTTTTCGGTGGATTGATCGGAGAGGCGATCAATGATGAGAATGGTGCTGAAATAGGTGCGTTTATAGGAACGGCTGGGGGGGGGGTTGCCGGGGCTTCGGTTGCAGCCAGTACGGAAGAGGAAACGCATATTGTAAGGAGAAGTCCGAAATATACACCGTCGTCTCACGTCCTTCTTCCGGACTTGCAGATAGAGGATATTCTTTTGGATGAAGATAGCATCACCTATAATCAAAAGATCGATGCGGGAGAAACCTGTCGTATCTCTTTTGTAATCGTGAATAACAGTTTTCAGGATGCATTGAATGTACTTCCGGTAGTCAAACTGGAAGAAGGAGAAAACCTGGAACTATCCGAACCTGTCCGGATTGCCCGGGTTACCCATGATACTCCCATCACTTACGAAGTCACAGTGCACGCTTCTCCCGAATTACAAACAGGCACAGCCATTTTCAGTGTACGTCTGGAAGAGGGACGCGGCAATGGCACGGAGGCGGAAACATTTACCGTTGAAACGTTGGGTAAAGAGTGAAATTTATCATACACCGGTCATCCTGTTCAGTATCTTCGGAAATTGTATAAAGAAAATGATCGTACAGCAGATAGCCGCCGCTGCATCGGAAATACCTTCTGCCGCATAGACGCCTATCATTCCCATAAAATGCGGTAAGATCAAGGCTAACGGAACAAGCAGGATTACTTTGCGGAGTAATGCGATAAAGATGGAAATCTTAGCCTGGCCCAGGGCAACGAACATATTCTGGCAGGCACGCTGCAAGCCGAAAATAGTCATACCAGCCAGGAATACAGGCATAACCTGCTTCACAGTCTGTATTAGCTCTTCATCCGAAGTGAAAGCCGAAGCGATGACGGATGGAAACAGAATCATCAGCAACATCAGGACAAAATTGAACAGGAACATGAAAGTCACTACGATCCTGAAACATTCTTTTACCCTTTCTTTATTCCCATGCCCGTAATTATAGCTGACAATAGGCACGAACCCCAGGGCGAAGCCAGTCAGCGGAACACTGACAAAAAGCATCGAACTTTGCATAACGGTCAACGCGCTCACGTAAATATCGCCGAATGTTTTTAGCATACCGTTCAGCACAAAACCTACCAGGCTTTCCGTACTGGCCATGATAAAAGGCGATATGCCTAAAGCCAGAGTTGCCCCGATCACTTTCCTGTCCGGTTTCATATACTGCTTTTCGAGCCGAAGGGAGGCGCGGGAAGAAGTCAGAAAAGACAACACCCAGATGGCGCTGCCGGCCTGTGAAATAATCGTGGCTAATGCCGCTCCTTTTACTCCCATGTTGAAACCAAAAATGAAAAGCGGGTCGAGCATGATATTGAGGAAGGCGCCGATCATTACCGACCACATGGCAATACCCGGACGTCCTTGCGTATTGATGAAAGTATTTAAGCCTACCGATATTTCGACGAATAACGTACCGATCAGATAGATAGAAAGATAATCGGTGGCGTATCCGAGTGTTTGTTCCGAGGCTCCGGTGAACAGCAGGATCGGCTTCATGAAAATATAGGCGAGGGTGGAAGTCAGCACGGTAAAGATCAGCAATAGTATAAAGCCGTTCCCAAGTATCTTTCCGGCCTGCTGCCGGTTTCCCTGTCCGAGGGCAATTGCTGCAAGCGGAGCACCTCCGCCTGCAACAATGGATGAAAATGCGGAAATCAGGATAATAATCGAACCGGCTACCCCGATGCCGGCAAGTGCCGGTGTGCCTATTCCCGGAATATGCCCGATATAAATACGGTCTACAATATTGTAGAGCAGGTTTACCATTTGGGCAACTATCGCAGGCAGTGCCATCCGGAAGATAAGAGGTAGCATACGGTCTGTTCCCAGCCGTTCTTCGTATATCTGATTCATTCTTTGTGTTATGATTAGAAAACGAAGCCAAAATTACTTATAATTCAATACGTGGCAAAATCTGATATCTTTTTCCTCAGTTTCGTGTTCGAATTATAGTGATAATAAGTCGGGGCAGAGGACGGGAAATAATAAAGGTCCTGCGTTTTGTTGTCGACCTCCACTTTGTATACCGGCAAGGGTAATGTTTTCGATTCGGACTCAGGCCGATAATATTCATCATACTCTTTCAGCTTCGATATGCGTAACAACGGTATTTTCGGCCCGTATAATTTTTGCAGCGAATGCACGATGTCGGGGCGTGTGACAATAAAACGTTGCGGAACGTTATTCGCAGCATAAATATATTCAGATTGCACGGCATTATTCCCCTTTTGACGTATAATCTCTACCAGCGGTTTATTCAGATAGGAGCACAACTTTAGCATACAGATCTTCTCCCCGTCATTAACAGATGTCCCGTAAGCATCCGGTTGCAAAAGCTGGTAAGGTTCCATACTAAAATTATCCAGTAGGAGAGGCGGATGCAGCCGGTCCTGTTCGTCTGCGGAATTATGG
>OGOU01002666.1_pt1 | contig 12416 bp, 9 predicted proteins | sample 1552721 | NCBI WGS metagenome assembly OGOU01 (sample SAMEA2580176, study PRJEB22360) | human gut metagenome | biome: human gut; feature: human-associated habitat; material: faeces | place: Denmark | collected 2008/2010 | reverse complement strand
AATACATTTTACCACGATTTTCTTCATTAAATAGTTGCAAGAGACTTAGAATTCAACCCCTTTTATCCTGTCTATAGTCTGATTATTTTACTTTCGGTCTTTTTGTACATTTTCTCGTAACCAATCCCCCATGATTTGTAGGGCCTCTTCTGAAAACACGTCTTCTAGGTCGGGAATTTCTTCCCGGGTACACTCTTTACAGCGCTGGAACATGTGGTTTAGGCCGGGGAGTTCCACTATTTTGTATTGTGTGTTTCCACCTTTATCTAGTAATTGCTTGATGGATTCCAAGTTCTCTTTGGCGGGAACCATGATGTCTTTGTCCCCGTTTAATGCCAGAACGGGTTTATGGATGCGGGGGATATAATTTTCCGGATCATAATTGATCATTTCCCTGTACCAACGTCCTTGTGCCTGATGCAGGTAACGACTGAAAAACATTTCGTCTCTCCCGTCATTAAAATTGACGGCTTTCAGCGTGGCCTCATCTTGTTGGGCTACCCATTGGTCGAAGGCTTGTCGTAAGGGTATGTCTAAGGGTTGTTCCAAGGGGACGGAGTGTACTTTGTCGAATAGCGTGTTGAAAAGGCTCATAAACTGATCCACCCGTTCCGGGGTCATTCCGGGAGTAGTACGCAAGATCGCGTCATTTTGTAATTTCAATATTTGTAAGCCATCAACACCCACTCCTGCCAGAGAAATAACAAATGACACGTCCGGGGAGTCAGCTCCCAGCATGAGTGCTACTTGTCCACCTTCGCTATGTCCGATGACCCCGATGTGCTTGGTGTCTGTTTCCGGGCGTTGTTTCAAGTAATTGATTCCGGCTTGGGCATCCCGTGCAAAATCACTCGTCGTGGCCTCTTCGTATATCCCGTTGGTTTTTCCGATTCCCCGGTCATCGGCTCGTAGTACGATAAAGCCTTGTCGGGTGAGGTAGTCCGCTATTTTGAAAAAGGGCTTGTGGCCGGAAAAGGTTCCGTCCCGGTCTTGTTTCCCAGTTCCAGATATAATAATGGCAGCTGGAAAAGGGCCTTTACCTTGTGGAATCGTCAGTGTGCCTGCAACTTGTATCGAATCACATGACTCGTAGGTGACTTCTTCGGAACGGTAAGGATAAGGTGGGCGTGGATTTTGTGCAAAATAGACCGGTTGGAGGCTATCGACTTTACCGAGAGCGAATTCCCGAGTCTTTCCGTAGGTGGTTACTTCGGCTTGAATGGAGTCTTTGCCGGAATGGAAGGAACCTTCAAAGCGGATGTTCTCCCGGTTGAAGATGGCAAGGATACTTTCATCTGAAAGTACGAGCGTGTCGGCTTTTGCTTTGTCAATCCATTGTTCCGGAAGTGACAGGAAGGCTTGAGATGTTCCTTCCGGTGTGGTCTCTAACTCGATGAAAACTCGTTTACTACCGGATTGTCCTTGCCAAGCATGAGGCGAAGAGGTACATCCGATCAGCGTGACGGAGGATAATAGCGCGATTGTTTTAAAGTGTAACATACAGTTTTAATTTTAGTTTTCCCTCAAAACATCCAACCGCCTGAAAAGTGTCACTTATTTTCGAATTTCTTACTGAATTTTCATTTTCAATTTTTAATTCTCCATTTTCAATTGTTTCAGCGTGATGACCGTGATCTCCGGCCATGCACCGAAACGCAAGGGCATCAGTCCGATATATCCTAATCCAACGTTGACATACAAACCTTGTTTGCCTTCCATGTAAAGCCCACTCCATTCCGGGTACATGAATCGGGACGGGGAAAGTCGTCCGACGGCAAATTGCATGGCGTGTGTGTGGCCTGCCAGCATGAGGTCGATGTCCGTGTCGAGTACTTCCCGGCGCCAGTGCGTGGGATTGTGGCTTAACAATAGTTTGAAAGCGCATTGTTCCGTGCCTTTCATGGCTTTGGGGAGGTCACTGTATTGAGAGAATGGAGGTTCCCCGTTATTTTCCACGCCGATTAAGGCGATGCTGTCCGCGGCACGTTTCAAAATCACGTGATCATTGTTTAATAATTGCCAACCCATGACGGCCTGCTTGTCTTGTATATCCCGGATATTCTGATCCCGGGCCTCGGTGGTAGGCCAGTTGTGGTAAGGACCGTAGTCGTGATTCCCGAGAATGGAGAATACTCCATCCGGGGCTTTCAGTTGTGCCAGAATGTTTTCGAATGGTTCCAGTTCCGTGGCTTTTGTGTTGACGATGTCACCCGTGAAAACAATTAAATCGGTTTGCTGGGCGTTGATCCGGTCCACGGCTTTTTGTAAGGCTGCCCGGTCTCCGTTCCAACTACCCGTGTGTATGTCGGAAATCTGGGCGATACGATACCCGTCGAAAGCGGCGGGGAGGTCCGGGGAGGCGAAAGTGACCTGTTTCACGTCAAATCGTGTTTTACCCCATATAGCCCCGTAGAGAACCATGATCATCATGCAAGCTCCCAGTACGATTCCCAGCCAGCTAAAAGGCTGGATTTGCCATTTGAGTAAGTATTTTAACGGTAAATCGAGCAGCGAGCAAACCATGAAGATCGTTTTCGGCAGGACGATGGCCATGTAGGCGATTGTGAACGTACCGATGAGGCCTTGTATGGCCAGCGCATCCTTGGAGGATAGTAGAATCCAGACGAGAGTGAACACTAGGATCACGGAAGGGAGAAACCACAGCCAACCGAACGGGCTACCGCCTGTTGATCTGGTGATATACAATTTGTAGATATAGATGTCCGGAATAATGAGTAACAAAAAGAGATAGATGGATAGTTTTCCAAGCATATATTTTCTATTTTTTATGTAAGTGATATTGACGTGTCGTTTGTTTCTTTATTTAACAAAGTTATCATTTCTTTTCACGTGGTTCTCACGTACAAGATTTTTTATCTTTCTTTGGGAAATCTTTGAGATATTGTTTGTTGCGAAAAAAAGGATTCATCAATTTATTGAGGTGTGATTAAAGGATTGTCAGTTTGTTATTCTGTTTTTATTATTTGGAGGGTGTGTTACTTTGGGGGTTACTTTTGTTTTGGGTTTGTATCTGTTATGGTATTAGGTATGTTCTGCAATCGAAATCTTTTTTGGATGGAATCCGGCAGAAAAAGTATTGAAACTGAATCCGATAAATACGATGCGGTATGAATATTTACATTGCCTGCTTAATGGCAAGTAATGTTATAAATGTGCCATTATTTTTGTGTTACCAGATATTTTTTATAGGTTTGTCTTGACCAAATGAAGATATATGAGCGATTATCTTGGTGGCGTGATAAATGGTATAAATGATAAAACGGAGGAGGCATTCAAGTATTTATATAATACTTTTTATGCATCGTTGTGTCGTTATGCTAATCGTTTTGTGGGAGAGTTTATGGATGAAGAGGATGTGGTGCAGGAGATTTTCGTGAAATTGTGGGAGAGAGAAGGAAAGTTTGAAAATATGCGGGCCGTGTCGGCTTATCTTTATCGCTCCGTACATAATGCTTGTCTGGTATATATTCGGGATCAAAAGGAAAAACGGCAGGAAGAACTTATTCAGCATTTGGGAGAAGTGATGACATTTGATTCCACGGATAACGAGCAATTATTAATTGAAGAAGAGTACTATCGTCAGATATTTACCGTGTTGAATTCCCTATCGGATCAGAGACGTGTTATTGTAGAAATGACCATGAAAGGTATGAGGAATGAAGAGATTGCTCAATCTTTGCATGTTTCGGTAAATACAGTTAAAACATTGAAAAAGAAGGCTTACGTTTATTTGCGTGAGAATCTTTCCCGGGAAGGTTGGATGTTTTTATTTACTTTTTTGTAATTTTTTCTCAAAACTATCACCCTGTTTTGTAAATCTGTGTTTCTATAGTAGAAACATAATTTAGTTATGAGCGATTTTTACAGGATAGCAAGTTTATTTCGAAAATTCCGAACGCACGCAATTCAAGAAGATGAGGTCCGGGAATTGTGGGAATGGATGAAGGCAGAAGAGAATCGAGAGTTTTTCAAGCAGATGATGGACGGTGAGAGGGAAGTGAACGTGATACAGGAGTTAAAGAAATATGATCGGGAGGCAGCATTTCGGAAATTTGCCGGTCGAACGCATTTAAGAAAACGACGTTTGATGTATTACATGCGAGTGGCAGCCGCAATCGTATTACCAATTATTTTGGGGGTGTTGCTTTATTGGTGGGTAGATACTCCCATACAGGAAAATATATCGGAGACCTTGTCTCCCGGGCAGAAAAAAGCAATTCTTACTTTGGATGATGGAACAAAAATGGCTTTGGGGAACGTTGTAAATGAGGAAATTATTGGGCGTGAAGGTGGCGGATTGAAGATTGATTCCACGGGGTTAAGGTATGATGGAGAAAAACGGGAGGAAACGATGCGGATGAATGAATTGTATGTTCCGCGGAAAGGTGAGTATGCTTTAACTTTATCCGATGGAACACGAGTATTCTTGAATTCTGATTCCAAATTAGTGTATCCGGTGACATTTGGGAATGAATGTAGGGAGGTCATTTTACAGGGTGAGGCTTATTTCGAGGTAGCGAAAGATGAAAAGCGTCCATTTATTGTGAAGACTTCAGATCTTTCCGTACAAGTGTTGGGAACAGCTTTTAATTTATCATGTTATCCGGATGACTTGCGGGTTGAAACAACATTAGTAAGGGGGAGTGTTAAAGTCGAGGAAAGCAAAAACGAGATATTATTGGAACCTGGGGAACAAGCTTGTTTTGATCGGGGAAGTGGTAAAATGGATAAATTGAAAGTGAACCCGGCCTTGTTTATTTCGTGGAAAGACGGTCTGTTTGTTTTTGAACGGGAGCGTTTGGAAGATATGTTGACTATTTTATCTCGTTGGTATGATGTCGTGGTATTTTATAAACGTACGGATGTAAAAGATGAATTGTTTACGGGTGATTTAAAAAAGTATAATAGTATTGAGGAACATTTAAAGATGTTGGAAATGACAACTGATGTACAATTTGAAATACGTGGAAACACGATTATTGTGAAATAAAAAGAGAAGGGTGTTCCCGCACCCGTTCTCTTGGTTATTCAAAATGTAATATTAACATTTTAAGCAAAACAAATGTATGAAAAAAAATCGTAATGAACGAATTCCACGGCGGGGAATTCGTTTTAGAAAAATCGTGCAAGTTATGAAATGGAGTTTTGTGTTGTTGTTTGTAAGTTGTATGCAACTTTCAGCGACAGTCTATTCCCAGCAAGAGAAAATGAGTATCTCTGTAAGGGATGTTTCTATCGAGGATTTGATTAAAACGATCAAATCTCAGGTTCCAGTGGATTTCCTGTATAATTTGAAGGAGATAGAACGTAATGGTACCGTTAGTGTAAATATGAGGAATGCGACCGTGGAGGACATATTACAAGCAGCATTTCGAGGGAAATCTTTAACTTATACTTACGTGAATGGTGTTTTTGTTATTCGTCCGATGTATGTGTCTGGAAAAGATTCTGTAAAAAGAATGTATAATGTAACAGGTTTGGTATTGGATCCCAAAAAACAACCATTACCAGGTGTGACTATTCGTTTAGATGGGACGGTTGTGGGAACTGCCTCGAATTCTTTGGGAGAATTTATTATGACAGTTCCTCAAGATACGGGAAGGCTAATATTTACTTTCGTCGGTTTTAAGCAGAAAAGAGTTGCTTTTAAAGCGGGCCAACGTCTAGTCGTAACTTTAGAAGAAGAAGTGGAGGATTTGGATGAGGTTGTCGTGACGGGTTATCAGGTTATTAACCGTAAGAAATTGACCAGTGCCATTACTTCGGTAAAAATGGAAGATATTATGATACCGGGGGCCACGTCTATAGATCAGATGCTTGAGGGGCGAATCCAGGATTTGATGTTGACAACGAACTCCGGTGAGGTTGGTGTTGTGCCACGTTTAAGGATTCGCGGAACTTCCACTTTAATCGGGAACCGGGAACCTTTGTGGGTGGTGGATGGCATTGTCGTGAATGACCCAGTTCCTTTGGATTCGGATGTTTTGAATGATCCTGACTACGTGAACCGGATAGGAAATGCAATTGCCGGATTGAATCCACAGGATATTGAACGTTTAGATGTGTTAAAGGATGCAGCCGCAACGACACTTTACGGGACTCGTGCTGCGAATGGGGTAATCGTGATAACGACAAAAAAGGGACATATCGGGAAACCTTTAGTTCGGTATAATGTTACAGCTACTTATAAACGTCGTCCCCGGTATAGTGATCGGCAAATAGATTTAATGAGTTCAAAGGAGAGGGTAGATCTGTCTCGGGAGCTGGTCGCTCAATCCTATGTTTACCCGTCGGATATGAGTGTAGTTGGGTATGAGTATTTGCTCCAACAACTTTATTCGGGAGTGCTTGATGATGAGGCGTTTGCTCGCGAAGTGAAGAAAATAGAGAATAATAATACGGATTGGTTTGCAATTTTAACGAGGGACGTGATTTCACATAACCACACGTTGAGTATTTCTGGGGGAACGGAGAGTTTACGCTACTATTCTTCTATTGGCTACTCGCGGGACAATGATGTGATTAGGGATCAAGAAATTTCCCGATACACGGGGAACTTGAGTTTGGATGCAAATCTTTATAAATGGTTGACGGCTGCAGTTGATTTTAACGCCAGCATCGGCAAACGAGCCTACGAACAGAGTGATATTGGGTCGATTAATTATGCTTATATGGCTAGCCGGACAATTTCTCCTTATGGCGAGAATGGTGAATTGAGTTATTACAAGAAGAATATAAATTCCAGTTATGGTTATGATTTTAATATTTTAAATGAGAAAAAGGAGAGTTACACGTCTCAAGATAATAATAATTTTAATTTGAGTACGCAGTTAAATTTCTTGTTTACAGATTATTTAAATGCGAATATACTTTTTAATTATGCTGTATCAAACGTGAATGCAGAAGGTTATTGGGGAGAGAAAACATGGCATGCGGCGACCCTTCGAATGTCTAACTACGGAGAAACGGCTCCAGCTAGAAGTTTAATGCCATACGGGGGAGAGCTGACAGCACAAAATACGAGAAACACCACTTATACTCTTCGTTTCCAAATAAACTTGAATAAATATTTTGGTCGGGATGATAAGCACAATCTGAACGGAACTCTTGGTTATGAGATGTCATCATCCCGTTATGAAGGGTATCAAAATGTAACCCGGGGATACTATGCAGATAGAGGTAAAAAGTTTACCAGTGATATTTCGTCTTCTGATTACGCGACTTATGCTAATTGGGTAATGTCGAATGTTCCGACAATCACGGATAATCTGACAAATTTGATCGGGGCTTATATCACGTTGACGTATAGTTATCAGAATTTGTTCAGTATCAATGCAAACACCCGTTATGATGGTTCTAATAAATTTGGTAGTCGGAGTAACGAGAAACTATTACCTGTATGGGCTATATCCGGGGCATTTAACGTGTCGGAATTACCGGGGATAGAGAATGAGTGGCTGAATTTTTTGTCATTGAAAATGTCTTATGGTTACCAAGGTAATATGTTAGACGGGCAGAGTCCTGAATTGTTGCTGATCAACAACCCGAAAGATTCCTATTATAATAAGTTCACGTCATCGGTGTCATCCTATCCGAACCCTGATTTGAAGTGGGAAAGAACCGGATCATTCAATGTTGGCTTGGAGTTGTCTATGCTTGATAATCGGATACAGATTAGTGGGGATTATTATCGGAAACGAACGAAAGATGCTTTTATGAATAAACCGATTTCTAGTGTGAACGGTCAGAATTCGTATGTTATAAATTCCGGTGAGATTTTGAATATTGGGTATAACGTTTCCTTGAATTTAGTTCCGGTGAAAACGAATAATTTTAAGTGGTCGTTTTCCACGATGATCTCTAAGACAAAAAACAAGTTGAATACGCAGCCGAATGCGGATGTTCACGAGTTGTCCGATTTCTTGACTGGAACTGCTTTGGTGAAAGGAAAAGCGGTCAGTACTTTTTATTCGTATCGTTTTGTCGGATTGAATCCTCTGGATGGAGGGCCTCTGTTTGACGATTACTCGGATCGCATTGATTTGTTGAAAAACATGGATAAGTATGACACGTACACGACGGTATTAAAGGCAACTGGTAAACGTGATCCTTCTATATCCGGAAATTTGTATAATAATTTCAGTTATAAGCGTATTCGGGCTAGCGTGGTTTTTGCGTACAGCTTGGGAGCTAGTTTACGTTTATCAAGAGTATTTTCTCAAGCGATAAAAGATTCAGATAATCGAAATATTTATTCGGAATATAATGTTGGCCGGGCGTTACTAAATCGTTGGAAAGTGCCAGGAGATGAAAAGAAAACTATAATACCTGCGATTCTTAGCGTTTCAGATCCAGGATATGGTGTGTATGGACGACATTGGTCCGTAAATAGTTCATATGAGGGCGTATTCATTGCAGATAATTATTGGGATATGTATGATTATTGCGATGCCAGGGTTGTGAGTGCCGATTATTTAAAGTGTAGTAATGTTAGTTTGTCATACGTGTTCCCGGAAAAATGGCTAAAGAAGGCTGGAATTTCTCGTTTGGAGTCGACACTTTCTGCAACGAATTTATTCACGATATGTTCTAAAAAACTGAAAGGACAGACTCCGACACAAAGTGTGTTCTCTCAGATTCAATTGTCCGAGCGTCCTACAATTTCTCTCGGATTAAATGTTTCATTTTAATGTTGACAATTATGAAATATATTATTATATATAGTATAATGCTTTTCTTCCTAGGAAGTTGTAGCTTTTTGGAGGAATATTCGCAAGATACCGTCCAAGTTCGTGGTTATGAAGATTTAGAAGAGTTGTTAATCGGTGAGGGATATATGAAAGTGAATGGTTCTTATTCGTTAGAACAGGTAGCTAGTTATTACCCATATCTTCACTATATGTCGGATGAAACAGAAGAATGTGAGAAAAGTGATTTCGGTTCCAGTGGTTTTAATCGAAGAGATGCTATTTTCGGATATTATACTTGGCAAGATCGTTGTGGCGTGAATGAATACGGTTCTTCTTTTGCAGATGAAAGCGGTGATTGGACGAAACTATATTACCATGTTAATATTGTAAATAGTGTCATTGACCTTATTGATGAATATATCAAGGGAGGTGATAATGAAGTAGCAGAGGCAAACCGGGTGAAAGGGGAGGCTTATTTCCTACGAGGGGCTTATTATTTTACGTTAATAAATTTGTATGGGAAACCCTATGAAATTTCCACTGCGGAGAACGATTTAGGGGTACCTTTAAAACTTACGGGGGAGATTCAAGATGTAATTTTTCAGCGCGAGAGCGTGGCCCGGGTTTATGAACAAATAGAATCGGATTTGAAGATTGCAGAAGATTGTTTGGGAAAAGCGAATTTACTTGGTACGATATATCAGGCTGATAGTACGGCTGTACATCTGCTGATGAGTCGTTTCTACCTGTACAAACAAGATTGGAAACAAGCTTTGAAGTATGCCCGAAAAGTGATTGCTGTTAAACCTGATCTCTTGGATCTGAATGGATTTTCCGGGGGATTCCTATCCAAAAGTTCTGTGGAGACAATTTTTTCAATGGGTGGTCATGCCATTACTCATAACACAGTCAATCAGTACAAGAGTTTTCAAGTATCACGTGAAATGTATGATACTTATGATATAACAGATTTAAGGAAGTCTGTTTTCTTCTGGACGTATAATGATTTTGTTGGATATGCTAAAATTGCTGAGAGTTCTTCGTTTGCGAATGATGATCCGGCTGCTGATTATTATTATAATTACACGTTAGCTTACGAGGGACGGAAAATAGAGGTATCGGATAATTTCTTGTTTCGGAATGCAGAAGCCTATTTGAACGGGGCGGAGGCAGCGGCTTATTTGGGTGATGAGGCGACGGCTCTGGATTTGTTGGAACAATTGCGAGTAAAACGTTTTAAAAATGAAAGTTATGCGACACTTCAGAAAAGCGGAGAAGAGTTAGTGACGGAAATTCGGGAAGAACGTCGGCGGGAGTTATGTCTGGAAGGACATCGTTGGTTTGATTTGAGACGGTATATGGTATGTGAAAAATATCCTTATTCCAAAGAAATTGAAAAAGTATACTATGTTTATAAAGATGATTCTTCCGATGAAAAGATCGAGAAACGGGTCTATAAATTAGAGAAGAATGATCCGGCTTATGTTTTACCGATACCCCATGAAGTATTGGAATTTCACACGGGAATGCAAAATAATCCTCATCCGGTGAGGAGTTATAGAATAGAATCATTGAATTAATAATTTGAACTATGAATATGAAACTTGAGTATTTATATATTTTGGGGTGGCTGTGTGTATGCTTGTTGTCGAGTTGTTCGGAGAAAGAAGATGTACAGCCATTGGATCTAAAAGATAATTATTACGAGATCTCTGAAGATGCCAGTGATCCGGAGTCTTTGTTACGTAAAGAATTTGAAGAAACATTGGGAATTCATTTGCTCTTCAATGACACGTTGAGAAAGGAATATCGGGGAACCGATCGATATGGTAACGATGTTTATTTCGTACAGAAAGTAGATTTCTCTTATTATTTAACATCCATGTCGAAACAAAGGTATCTTTTTGAATATCTTGATGATATTGAATCTCAACGGGCAGCTGTAGAATTTATGAAAGAGAGAATATTAAATATGTTTAGCTCGAAACTTTATCCCTATTCGTTATTGTTGGTGAAACGGATTAATGCTTATCAGGCTAGTTTAGATGGGGATCAGTACGAATTAGTTGATGAGGATATGGATTATATCGCTGGATGGAATAGTATGGCGGTAGCTTTTAGGGATATTCTAAATATGAGTGGAGAGGAAAAAGAAGAATATGCGGCTGTTGTTTTGAGACAAATTGTTTCTAATAGTATTTCTAAAGTGGAAGATTCCGAATTTGAGGAGTTTTTCTCGTTTGCGGAAGGTTATTATGAACAATGGTCTATTTTTGCTCCGTTGAATGATATTAAAACGGTGGGATTTTTGGGGTCTAATCCACTTATGGGAACCGTGAGAGTATGGTATTCGAAAGAGGAAGATTTGGCTAGTTATGTAAATGTTTTGTTAACGATGACGGAAGAAGAATTCATGACTGAAAATGGAAGTTATCCGGCTTGTGTAACGAAATGGAATGAGATGAAGAGAGTATTGATTGATCTGGGATTAAAGTTCGATTAATGATTAAATAAAGAATTATGAATAAAGGGATATTATATGTTTTCCTTGGGTTGATTTCGATCTGGGGATGTGATAATGATAATGAGGTGATACCCGTTGTTAAACCGGATGCATCGGGAACTTATGTGGATGAACGTGATGGGAATGAATATGGTTGGGTAAGATTTGGAGACTTGGAATGGATGACCAGTAATATGCGGTACGCTCCCGAATCCGGGTTGTATGGGAAATATGAAAGCGATGGGGAGTTGGGAGGTGGATCAATGAAAGAGGAGATGTACGAGAAATATGGGTATTGGTATGATTACAATGCCGCTATTTTAGTTGCTCCGGAAGGATGGCGCTTGCCAACAGACGAGGACTGGCAGAAATTGGAAATAGCTTTGGGAATGAGTGTGAAGGATGCCGCTTGTGAAGGTTTCAGGGGATATTATGAGGGTGAACTGCTACAACAAGGCGATGAGGGTACAGGAATGCAACTAACTGCTGGAGGATTTTATTCCGAGCATACGGTGGCGTATACGGAGAACTGGCGTTTCCATGGTGTGTACGGTTTTTTCTGGACTGCAACCGAAGATCCGGATAATAGTGGTTTTATTTTTTATCGTAAAATCGCTTATAATTCGACTCAGGTTTTTCGAGCAAGTACAATGAAAACCAATTGGTTGAATGTGCGATGTTGTCGGGATGTCCGTTAGGGATATAAGATATGAAATTGTTTTGTGGAATGAAAATTCCTAATAGGTTCCATGAGCCTGTTAGGAATTTATTTTTGAGTTCTATTTTCAATGAGGATTAAGGAAGGAAAAGAGGAATGGATGAAATTCGGGTGAAAAATATAAAATATTGGAGAAATAGATATTTTCGTGGAAAATTGAAAAAAGAGATTTTGATACATATGAATATACAGTAAAACATGGAATGGGATTTGGTGGTATATATCTTCCACTGCCTCAAAAAAATTATGTTTTTTTGACGAACAATGTGGAGTTCTACAAAGATGTAAAAGATTTTGGAGAATATCGTCAGTGGATTCAATTGTTGGAAGAGATTATAACAGAAGGATTTGATTCAATAAAATGTGTATTTGAGGACAATAAGGCAATTAGTAACACCGGAATACAGATTGCTTTTATGCCTATTGAGTATGCTGTTCATGCAGGGCATGAATCTTTTTTATATGAAGATAGGATATATGTATA
>OGOU01002661.1_pt1 | contig 12431 bp, 8 predicted proteins | sample 1552721 | NCBI WGS metagenome assembly OGOU01 (sample SAMEA2580176, study PRJEB22360) | human gut metagenome | biome: human gut; feature: human-associated habitat; material: faeces | place: Denmark | collected 2008/2010 | reverse complement strand
AACGCTGTTTAGGTTTTCCAAGAATTAATATGCGTATAGACAAATTTCTCAGACTTAATGCTACCACTTTTTCTTTCTCAGAGTAAATGCATTTTCAAATTCTACTGTTGCATTTACTTTGAGAATTTACTAAGCAGAAATATTGCGATTTAATGCTAAAAAATACTTGACTTAATCATTTGTATATGATAGAATAAATATACCTCTGAAAGGGGCTTTATTTTTCTGCCCTATTGAGGGAGGCTAAAATATTCCGAAAAAACCGGGAGGTGCCGTTATGAGAGTTAAAATCACATTGGCCTGCACAGAGTGCAAACAGCGTAATTACAACACAATGAAAAACAAGAAAAACAGTCCCGACAGACTTGAGATGAACAAGTATTGTCGTTTCTGTAAGAAACACACTCCGCACAAGGAAACAAAATAATGGAGGACTAAAATGGCTGACAAAAAGGTTGAAGCAAAAGCGGCTGACAAAAAAGCAGACGCAAAAAAACCTGCTAAGAAAAACAAAGATAATGTTTTTAAGAAGCTTATTAAGTACCTCAGTGCGTGTAAGGGTGAGCTCAAGAAAATCACTTGGCCTACACCAAAGCAGACTACAAAAAATTTCGGTATTGTTATCGCAGTAATTGTAGTTGTGGGACTGTTCATTTTCGGCCTTGACAGAGGACTTTTTGCTCTGCTCGGCTTAGTTATGAACACATCAGCTTAATCTCTGTTATTACTAAGCTTACGAAAGGAAGAAAGTATTAATGGCAGATAACGAAGCAAAATGGTATGTAATACACACATATTCAGGTTATGAAAACAAGGTTGCCGCTGATTTAATGACAACCGCTGAAAACAGAAATCTTCAGGATATGATTGTTGATGTTAAGGTGCCGACAGAAATCGTAACCGAAACAGTAGGTGACAAAACAAAAGAGGTAGAAAACAAGATTTACCCCTGCTATGTTTTCGTCAAAATGATTTATACTGATGAAACCTGGTATGTAGTACGAAATATCAGAGGATGCACAGGATTTGTAGGGCCGGGATCAAAGCCCGTTCCGCTTACAGATGCTGAGGTTTACAGAATGGGTGTTGAAACCCGTACTGTAAAGGTGAACTATTCGGTGGGCGATTCGGTTCGCATTATCGACGGTCCGCTTGATGATTTTGTCGGTGTAGTTGAAGAACTCGACATTGACAAAAACTACGTCCGTGTTATTGTATCAATGTTCGGACGAGAAACTCCGGTTGAGCTTGAGCTAGGTCAGGCTGAACTGCTTGAGAATTAATTTTGATAATTTGCCTATTGGCTTATTATTGGGAACATATAGTTCCCTGTGGGAGGGAACCTACATAGTGGTGTCCCGCAATTTACCACGAATTTTGGAGGTGCAAACACAATGGCTCAAAAGGTAGTTGGCTTAATTAAGCTACAGATACCTGCCGGAAAAGCTACTCCGGCTCCGCCTGTTGGTCCTGCTCTTGGTCAGCATGGCGTTAATATCGTTGCGTTCACAAAGGATTTTAACGAGCGCACAAAGAATGACATAGGTCTTATTATCCCTGTTGTTATCACGGTTTATGCAGACCGTTCGTTCACATTCGTTACAAAGACTCCGCCTGCTGCTGTTCTTCTTAAGAAGGCTTGCGGTATTGAAAGCGGTTCGGGCGTACCGAACAAGACGAAGGTTGCTCAGATTACTCGTGAGCAGATCACAAAGATCGCAGAGCAGAAAATGCCCGACCTTAATGCAGGCTCTCTTGAAGCTGCAATCAGCATGGTTGCAGGTACTGCAAGGAGCATGGGTATCACAGTAGTTGACTAATTATCCGGGTGGGAGGGAATTCCCGATTGACCACCTATCAATGGAGGAAAACTGATGAAACACGGTAAAAAATATGTTGACGCAGCTAAGCTCGTTGACAAATCAAAATTATATGAACCCGGCGAGGCTCTTGAAACTGTAATCAAGACAAGCACCGCTAAGTTTGATGAAACCGTTGAGCTTCATGTAAAGCTCGGTGTTGACAGCCGTCACGCTGACCAGCAGGTTAGAGGCGCTGTTGTACTCCCTAACGGTACAGGTAAGGACGTAAAGGTTCTTGCTATTTGTAAGGGCGCTAACGAGGAGCTTGCTAAAGAGGCAGGCGCAGACTTCGTAGGTGCAGAGGATATGACACAGAAGATTCAGCAGGAAAACTGGATGGACTTCGATGTTCTTATCACAACCCCTGACTGCATGGGCCTTGTAGGTCGTTTAGGTAGAATCCTCGGACCTCGTGGACTTATGCCTAACCCAAAGGCAGGCACAGTAACTCCTGACATTGCCAAGGCTGTTAAAGAGGCTAAGGCAGGTAAGATTGAGTACCGCCTTGACAAAACAAATATCATTCACTGCCCAATTGGCAAGGTAAGCTTTGGTGCAGAAAAGCTCGGCGAGAACTTCGATACTCTTATGGAAGCTATCGTTAAGGCTAAGCCGGCTGCTGCTAAGGGTCAGTACATTCGTTCAGTTGCTGTTGTATCAACAATGGGACCAAGCGTTCGTATTTCACCTGCTAAGTTTGGTGTTTGATAATTAACATTAATTTAATGTTTACACCTTTGGTGTGAATATAAATTCGCTGTTCTAAAGACAGCAGGTGCAGTTTGCATAAAGGTTATACCGCCTGCCGAGGAAGATGCAATTTTACATTATATTTGTATTTTTGCGGCAGTCCGAGGTTTAATCGGGCTGCCTCGTTATTTTAACTTTAGATACTGCGTTTAAAAAATTTTGGAGGTGAAATAATTGCCAAGTCAAAGTGTTTTAGAGCAGAAGAAAGTCATCGTTGAAGAACTTACAGCAAGACTTAAGAACTCTGTTACAGGTTTAGTTGTTTCATACGAGGGTATCAATACAGAAGATGATACTAAACTCAGAAAAGAGCTCCGTGAAAACAACGTACACTACACAGTAGTTAAGAACACACTTTTATCTCGTGCCTGCGATGCAGTAGGTCTTGAGGATATGAAGCCTGTTCTCGAGGGTACAACGGCTCTCGCTACAAGCGACAGCGAGTACGCTGCTGCTGCAAGAATCCTCTGCAATTATGCAAAGGATCACGAAAACTTTAAGGTTAAGTCGGGTTACCTTGACGGCGCTGTAATTGATATGGATACAATCACAGCTCTTTCTAAACTCCCAACAAGAGATGTACTTCTCGCAAACGTACTTGGTGCATTCCAGGCACCAATCGCTTCTTTTGCAAGAGCTATGCAGGCTGTTGTTGATAAGGGCGGCGTTGAGGCTTGCTTAGCAGCCAAAACAGAGGAAGCTCCCGCTGAGGAAGCTGCTGCAGAATAATCTGCAAAATAATTTTAAATTTAACAACTTATAATATCGGAGGTAAATTACAATGGCATCAGAGAAAATTACTGCTATTATTGAAGAATTAAAAGGCCTCACAGTTCTCGAGCTTTCAGAGCTTGTACACGCTGTAGAGGATGAGTTTGGTGTATCAGCTGCTGCTGCAGTTGCTGTTGCAGGTCCTGCAGAGGCTGCTTCTGCTGCTGCTGAGCAGACAGAGTTTGATGTAATCCTTAAGAGCGCAGGCGGCAACAAGATTGCTGTTATCAAGGTTGTTCGTGAGATCACAGGTCTTGGACTTAAAGAGGCTAAGGACGCTGTTGATGGCGCACCAAAGGTTATCAAAGAGCAGCTTGACAAGGCTTCAGCAGAGGATGCTAAGGCTAAACTTGAGGCAGAGGGTGCTAAGGTTACTCTTAAATAGTCGGATAGGCTACGAGCGGAGTAAAAACATAAAAAAGAGCCAAGGGCAAATTCTATTTGCGCCTTGGCTCTTTTTTATGTTTTTATTGCGCGACAGTCGGAGCGCGTCCCGAAAATGCCTAAGCATTTTTGGGACCTCCGCTCGTAGCCTATCCGACGGCGATGAAAATTATTGCGCGACAGTGAAAAAAATAAAAAAGTACTTGCAATTGTCGGTGATTTGTTGTATAGTATACGTTGCACTATTGTGGTGCAGTGGCATTTTTATGCAATTTTTTAAATGATGCAAATTTGTCAATAGGTAAATTACACTAAAATGCATTCGCAAATATGTGCACAAGAGAAAAACCACAAGATATAGTAACTGGGGTGGTTTTTGAATCATTATCTAGATATTTGCTAGATTAAAATAAAAACGAGAGGTGAAACGTCAATGGAGAAAAACAGAATACGTCCGGTCACATCCGGAAAAAGCATGCGTATGAGTTACTCAAGACAAAAAGAGGTTCTGCAGATGCCAAATCTGATTGAGGTCCAGAAGGATTCTTATCAGTGGTTCTTAGACGAAGGTCTCAAGGAAGCTTTTGCGGATATCTCTCCAATCACAGATTACAGCGGAAAGCTTAGTCTTGATTTTGTAGATTTTACATTATGCGAAGATGATGTAAAGTATACAATTCCTGAGTGCAAGGAAAGAGATGCAACATACGCAGCTCCTTTAAAGGTTAAAGTCAGACTTCACAACAAAGAGACAGATGAGATTAATGAGCATGAAATTTTCATGGGTGATCTGCCTTTAATGACAGAGACCGGTACATTCGTAATCAACGGTGCAGAGCGAGTTATTGTCAGTCAGTTAGTTCGTTCTCCTGGTATTTATTACGGAATTGCTCATGATAAGCTCGGAAAGACCCTGTATTCTTGTACTGTTATTCCAAACCGTGGTGCATGGCTTGAGTATGAGACAGACTCTAACGACGTTTTTTATGTAAGAGTAGACAGAACACGTAAGGTACCTATCACAGTACTTTTACGTGCACTTGGAGTAGGTACAAACCAGGCTATTCTCGATATGTTCGGAGATGAGCCAAAGATCCAGGCATCATTCAGCAAGGACCCTGCAATCACAGAGCGTGAGCCACAGGGAAGCTATGAGGCTGGTTTATTAGAATTATATAAGAAGATTCGTCCGGGCGAGCCACTTTCAGTTGAGAGTGCAGAGAGCCTTATCACAGCAATGTTCTTCGATCCTAGAAGATATGACCTTGCCAAGGTAGGACGTTATAAGTTTAATAAGAAGCTTGCTTTAAAGAACCGTATCAGTGGACAGGTTTTAGCTGAGGACGTAGTGGATCCTTCTACAGGTGAGGTTATCGCTGAGGCAGGTACTGTTGTTGACCGTGCGCTTGCTACACAGATCCAGAACGCTGCCGTTCCTGCTTTATGGATTCAGACAGAGACAAGAAATGTCAAGATTCTTTCTTCTATGATGGTTGACATCAGAAGCTGGATTCCTGAGCTTGAGGATCCTAAGTCTATCGGTGTTACCGAGCTTGTTTACTATCCGGTACTCGCTCAGATTCTCGAGGAGTATGATTCTCTTGAGGACAGAATCGAGGCTATAAAGAGAGATATATCTGACCTTATTCCAAAGCATATTACTAAAGAGGATATCTTCGCAACTATCAACTACAATATGCACTTAGAGTGGGGCGCAGGAACAGATGACGATATCGATCATCTTGGAAACAGACGTATCCGTGCGGTTGGAGAGCTGTTACAGAACCAGTACCGTATCGGTCTCTCAAGACTGGAGCGTGTTGTTCGTGAAAGAATGACTACACAGGACTTAGAGGGAATTTCACCTCAGTCACTTATCAATATAAAGCCTGTAACTGCTGCTGTTAAAGAATTCTTCGGTTCTTCACAGCTTTCACAGTTCATGGATCAGAACAACCCTCTTGGAGAGCTTACTCACAAGAGACGTTTATCAGCACTTGGACCTGGTGGTCTTTCAAGAGACCGTGCCGGATTCGAGGTTCGAGATGTACATTACACTCACTACGGCCGTATGTGTCCAGTAGAGACTCCTGAGGGACCAAACATCGGTCTTATCAACTCACTTGCATGCTATGCGAGAATCAATGAGTATGGCTTCGTAGAGGCTCCATACCGTAAGATTGACAAGACTGATCCTGAGAACCCGGTAGTCACAGAAGAGGTTGTATACATGACAGCCGACGAGGAGGACAACTACCACGTAGCACAGGCTAATGAGAAGCTTGATGCCGAAGGACATTTCGTACGTAACTCAGTTTCAGGTCGTTACAGAGAGGAAACTCAGGAGTACGATAAGTCAGCATTTGATTATATGGATGTGTCTCCAAAGATGGTATTCTCAGTAGCTACAGCGCTGATTCCATTCTTGCAGAACGATGACCCTACACGTGCCCTCATGGGATCAAACATGCAGCGTCAGGCCGTTCCGCTTTTGACAACAGAGGCTCCTGTAGTTGGTACAGGTATTGAGACAAAGGCCGCAGTTGACTCAGGTGTCTGCGTAGTTGCAAAGGCAGACGGAGAGGTATTATCTTCAGAGTCAAACCGCATTATCATAAAAGAGACTGACGGAAACAAGAGAGAGTATATCCTTACAAAGTTCTCTCGTTCTAACCAGTCAAACTGCTACAACCAGAGACCTATCGTATTTAAGGGAGACAAGGTTAAGGCAGGTGATGTTATCGCAGACGGTCCTTCAACAAGTCAGGGAGAGCTTGCTCTTGGAAAGAACCCGCTTATCGGATTCATGACATGGGAAGGATACAACTACGAGGATGCCGTTCTTCTTTCAGAGCGTCTCGTAGAGTATGATGTGTATACATCAGTTCATATCGAGGAATATGAAGTAGAGTCACGTGATACAAAGCTAGGACCTGAGGAGATTACACGTGATGTCCCGGGTGTCGGCGACGACGCACTCAAGGACCTTGATGAGAGAGGTATCATCCGTGTAGGTGCAGAGGTTCGTGCCGGTGATATCCTTGTAGGAAAGGTTACACCAAAGGGTGAGACAGAGCTTACAGCAGAGGAGAGACTTCTTCGTGCCATCTTCGGTGAGAAGGCAAGAGAGGTTCGTGATACATCACTTAAGGTACCTCATGGTGCTTACGGTATCATTGTTGATGCCAAGGTATTTACAAGAGAGAACGGCGATGAGCTTTCTCCGGGAGTAAACCAGTCAGTACGTATCTACATTGCACAGAAGAGAAAGATTTCTGTCGGTGATAAGATGGCCGGACGTCACGGTAACAAGGGTGTCGTTTCCCGTGTGCTTCCTGTTGAGGATATGCCATTCCTTCCAAACGGACGTCCACTGGATATCGTACTTAACCCACTCGGTGTTCCTTCACGAATGAACATCGGTCAGGTCCTTGAGATTCACCTGAGTCTCGCTGCAAAGGCACTTGGCTTCAATATCTCAACTCCTGTATTTGACGGAGCTAACGAGGTAGATATCGAGGATACACTTGAGCTTGCAAATGATTACGTAAATCTTCCGTTCGATAAGGAAGAGCTTGAAAAGGATTTACAGGCTGAGCATCCATACTGGAGCGCAGATGCTGAAATCTTCTATGATAAATATGTTGATACACTCCGTGAGGACGTTATGGAATACCTTTCAACAAACAGAGCTCACAGAAGCTTATGGAAGGGCGTTCCGATTTCCAAGGATGGAAAGGTACAGCTTCGTGATGGTAGAACAGGTGAGTGCTTCGATGGAAAGACAACTATCGGACACATGCATTACCTTAAGCTGCATCACCTTGTTGACGATAAGATCCATGCACGTTCAACAGGTCCTTACTCATTAGTTACACAGCAGCCACTCGGCGGTAAGGCACAGTTCGGTGGACAGCGTTTCGGAGAGATGGAGGTTTGGGCTCTTGAGGCATATGGTGCTGCATATACACTCCAGGAGATCCTTACAATGAAGTCCGATGATGTTGTTGGCCGTGTCAAGACCTACGAGGCTATCATCAAGGGTGAGAATATCCCTGAGCCTGGTATTCCAGAGTCATTCAAGGTACTTCTCAAAGAGCTTCAGGCACTTGGTCTGGATGTCAAGGTACTTGATGAGAACAGAGAAGAGGTTGAGCTTATCGAGACAAGTGAGTACGGTAATACAGATATCAACTCAATTATCGGAAACGATAAGGACTATGCATTCGAGGACAGTGAGTCATTCGCAGAGCATGGTTTCTCAAAGAAAGAATTTGATGACAACGAAGAGCTTGTTGACATAGAAGAGGAAGAGTCTCCTGAGACAGCGGATGACGATATTTTTGCTGATGAAGTTCTTGATGACGAAGAATAATTAGAAGGGAGTGCCAAAATGCCAGAAACAAATAATATAGAAAATAATCAGGCAATGCAGTTTGATGCGATTCAGATTGGATTAGCATCTCCTGAAAAGATCAGAGAGTGGTCACATGGCGAGGTTAAAAAGCCTGAGACTATTAACTATAGAACATTAAAGCCTGAAAAAGACGGTCTTTTCTGCGAGAAGATTTTCGGACCAACGAAGGACTGGGAGTGTCATTGTGGTAAATACAAGAAGATACGTTATAAGGGTGTTGTCTGCGACCGATGTGGCGTAGAAATCACAAAGTCAAGCGTTCGTAGAGAGCGTATGGGACACATCGAGCTTGCTGCTCCTGTATCTCATATCTGGTATTTCAAGGGTATCCCATCACGTATGGGACTCATCCTTGACTTATCTCCACGTGTACTTGAGAGAGTACTGTACTTTGCTTCATATATTGTGCTTGACCCGGGCGAGACAAAGCTTGCATACAAGCAGATTCTCAACGAGTCAGAGTACCAGGAGGCATGCGATACTTATGGCCGCTCAGCATTCCGTGTAGGAATGGGTGCTGAGTCTATCCGTGAGCTTTTAGCAGCAATCGATCTCGAGAAGGATTCGGCAGAGCTTAAGGCAGAGCTTGAGAATGCTACAGGCCAGAAGCGTGCACGTATCATCAAGAGACTTGAGGTTGTAGAGGCTTTCCGTGAGTCAGGAAACAAGCCTGAGTGGATGATTATGACAGTTATTCCTGTTATCCCGCCGGATCTTCGTCCAATGGTTCAGCTCGATGGAGGACGTTTTGCAACAAGTGATCTTAACGACCTTTACAGACGAATTATCAACCGTAACAACCGTCTTAGAAGACTTCTTGATCTTGGAGCTCCGGATATCATCGTTCGTAACGAGAAACGTATGCTTCAGGAGGCTGTCGATGCACTTATCGACAATGGCCGTCGTGGCCGTCCTGTTACCGGTCCCGGAAACAGAGCTCTTAAGTCTCTTTCAGACATGCTCAAGGGAAAAGGAGGACGTTTCCGTCAGAACCTTCTCGGAAAGCGAGTTGACTACTCGGGACGTTCAGTTATCTGTGTAGAGCCAAAGCTTAAGATTTATCAGTGTGGTCTTCCAAAAGAGATGGCTATCGAGCTTTTCAAGCCATTCGTTATGAAGGAGCTTGCCGCTAACGGAACCGCACACAACATAAAGAGCGCAAAGAAGATGGTTGAGAGACTTCAGCCGGAGGTATGGGATGTCCTTGAGGACGTCATCAAAGAGCATCCGGTTATGCTTAACCGAGCTCCTACACTCCACAGACTTGGAATCCAGGCCTTCGAGCCAATCCTTGTAGAGGGTAAGGCAATCAAGCTTCATCCACTCGTATGTACAGCGTTCAACGCCGATTTCGATGGAGACCAGATGGCTGTACATCTTCCACTGACTGCTGAGGCACAGGCTGAGTGCAGATTCATGCTTCTGTCACCTAACAACCTGCTTAAGCCTTCCGATGGTGGACTTGTAGCCGTTCCTTCACAGGATATGATCCTTGGAGTTTACTACCTCACAATGAGAAAGCTCGCTGATTACAAGGATGATCCAAAGATGGTTGCACAGGTGTCATCAGACACTGTATACAATGATATTGATGAGCTTAGAAAGCTCACAACTCCTGATGAAAATACAGGAAAGGCTGAGCTTGGTTTATATGACCTCATCTGGTTTGAGGATGTCACAGACGGAAACCGTCGTGTGCTTTGCAGACCGATAGATCTTCTCGGCCGTTACTATGGAAGTGTTAATCTTGCAATGCTTGCTTACGAGAACAAGGAGATTACTCTTCACCAGAATATCTTTGTACACCGTACAGTAAAGCTTCCTGACGGCACAGAGGTTTCAGGTTTTACAGAGACAACAGTAGGACTTTTGATATTCAATGAGAACATTCCACAGGATCTTGGTTTTATAGACAGATCAAAGGCTGAGAATGCACTCAAGTTTGAGGTTGAGTTCCACGTTGGTAAGAAACAGATCAAGCAGATCCTTGAGAAGGTTATCAACACACACGGAGCTACAACAACAGCAGAGGTTCTTGACAATGTCAAGGCTATGGGATACAAGTATTCAACCCAGGCTGCCATGACAGTTTCAATTTCAGATATGACAGTGCCACCACAGAAGCCACAGATGATCGCTGATGCACAGGACACTGTAGATAAGATTACAAGACAGTACAAGCGTGGACTTATCACTGATGAGGAGCGTTACAAAGAGGTTATCGAGACATGGAAGGATACAGATGATGCCCTTACAAAGGCACTTCTTACAGGTCTTGATAAGTACAACAACATCTTCATGATGGCAGATTCCGGAGCCCGTGGATCTGATAAGCAGATCAAACAGCTTGCAGGTATGCGAGGACTCATGGCTGATACAACAGGTCGTACAATCGAGCTTCCTATCAAGTCATGCTTCCGTGAGGGTCTTGACGTACTCGAGTACTTCATGTCAGCACATGGAGCTCGTAAGGGACTTTCAGATACAGCGCTTCGTACAGCCGATTCAGGATACCTTACAAGACGTCTCGTAGATGTTTCACAGCATATGATCGTTCGTGAGACAGACTGCTGTGCAGGCACAGGACGTGAGATTCCGGGAATGGTTGTAAAGGCATTCATGGAGGGTCGAGAGGAAATCGAGAGCCTTCAGGAGAGAATTACAGGTCGTTTCTCTTGCAATACAATCTGCGATAAGGATGGCAATGTAATCGTTAAGGCCAACCATATGATTACACCAAAGCGTGCAGCAAAGGTTATGGCAGAGGGTGTTGATGAGAACGGTAATCCAATCACACAGGTTAAGATCCGTACAGTGCTTACCTGCCGTTCACACATGGGAGTATGTGCTAAGTGTTACGGTTCAAACCTTGCAACAGGTCAGGCAGTACAGGTTGGTGAAGCAATCGGTATCATCGCAGCACAGTCAATCGGTGAGCCTGGTACACAGCTTACCATGAGAACCTTCCATACAGGTGGTGTTGCCGGTGGAGATATCACACAGGGTCTTCCTCGAGTAGAGGAGATTTTCGAGGCACGTAAGCCTAAGGGACTCGCTATTATCACAGAGTTCGGCGGAACTGCCACAATCAAGGATACAAAGAAGAAGCGTGAGGTTATCGTTACAAACAACGAGACAGGCGAGACAAAGGCTTACCTCATTCCTTACGGCTCACGTATCAAGGTTGTAGACGGACAGGAGCTTGAGGCCGGCGATGAGCTTACAGAGGGTTCTGTAAATCCACACGATATCCTCAAGATTAAGGGCGTTCGTGCGGTTCAGGATTACATGCTCCGCGAGGTACAGCGTGTTTACCGTTTACAGGGTGTTGAGATTAACGATAAGCATGTCGAGGTTATAGTTCGTCAGTGCTTACAGAAGATCCGCGTAGAGGAGCCGGGAGATTCAGATTTACTTCCGGGCAGCATGGTTGATGCCCTTGACTTCTTAGAGCTCAACGAGAAGCTTGAGGAAGAGGGCAAGGAGCTTGCAGTTGGCTCACAGGTATTACTTGGAATCACAAAGGCATCTCTTGCAACCAACTCATTCCTGTCAGCAGCTTCATTCCAGGAGACCACAAAGGTTCTTACTGAGGCAGCAATCAAGGGCAAGGTTGATCCGCTTATCGGTATGAAGGAGAACGTAATCATCGGTAAGCTCATCCCGGCAGGAACAGGTATGAAGATTTATCGTAATATCAAGCTTGACAGCGATGTAAACGATGACGATACACTTGATTTTGATGATGATGATTTTGCGGATTTCGCAGAGGAAGAGGCAGTCGGAGTCATTGATACAGATGCTGAATCAGTTGATGAAGAATAATTACTGATGTTTGTACTTAAGCTACAGAAGCTGTTACAAACCAAAAACAAAGAAGTCCGGGAAACCGGGCTTCTTTCTTGTATTATATTGAAAACGTAAAGTATTATATTGAAAATTATATTGAAAACAAAATTGGTCTTGACAAAACAGACAAGGATTTGTATAATATTTTAGCATGCATAAGATTGCACTGCTTAAAATAAAACAGGAGGTGAAAATAATGCCAACATTTAACCAGTTAGTAAGAAAAGGACGTCAGACATCTGTAAAGAAGTCTACAGCACCAGCTCTTCAGAGAAGCTTTAATTCTCTCCAGAAGAAGCCAATCAACACTTCTTCTCCACAGAAGCGTGGTGTATGTACAGCTGTTAAGACAGCTACTCCTAAGAAGCCTAACTCAGCTCTTAGAAAGATCGCCAGAG
>OGOU01002651.1_pt1 | contig 12457 bp, 8 predicted proteins | sample 1552721 | NCBI WGS metagenome assembly OGOU01 (sample SAMEA2580176, study PRJEB22360) | human gut metagenome | biome: human gut; feature: human-associated habitat; material: faeces | place: Denmark | collected 2008/2010 | reverse complement strand
GTTAACGGATGATGCTGCGGTGCGTTCTTATTTGCGTGGCGCCTTTTTAGCGGGCGGTTCGGTTAATAATCCTGAAACTTCCCGGTATCATTTGGAAATTTACTCACTGTATGAGGAACATAATCATATGATCTCCGAGATGATGAATCAGTATGGCTTGAATTCACGAACGACTGATCGGCGTGGTGGTTTCATTACGTACATCAAGGAAGCGGAAAAAATTGCCGACTTCTTGTCGTTGGTTGGTGCGACCAATGCCATGCTTAAGTTTGAAGATATTCGAATCATGCGGGACATGCGTAACTCGGTCAATCGGTTGGTTAACTGTGAGAATGCCAACATGGATAAGGTTGCCAATGCCTCTAGCAAACAGATTGAAAATATTTTATTGATCGATGCTACGGTGGGATTACAACAGTTACCACCAAAATTACAAGAAGTCGCTGTTGCCCGGTTGGAACATCGTGAAGTTAGCCTCAAGGAACTAGGAACCCTTGTTCCGGGCGGGCCGATTTCTAAGTCTGGAATCAATCATCGGCTGCGTAAAATCAATCAATTTGCGGAACAATTACAAAAAGATGCTTAGTTGTCGATAAGGATGGCTTAAGCATGAGTTTTGTTGAAAAGCTTGCTAACCATTTTAGATGGTGTTAGCGGCTTTTTTTGGTTGAAATGGATTGATTGTCGTTCGCCATACTCGAAAAGCACTTGACAAAAGTAAGTGCAACTATTTATACTGAACACATCTTATTGAAATCGGAGAGACGTAATTATGCAAAAATCAACAATGCAAATGATGATGTGCTGCCCATGTTGTGAATCAAACAACATGGCTATTTGCGTTGAATTACAAGCGTCTCTGCATCAAAAATAACGGGATTGAGCTCAAATCGTTAATTTTGAAACGCCTGCTTGGAATCTGACGAGATTCTGAACAGGCGTTTTTTGTTACAACCGATGGGAATAAGTAGATCAACACATCAAAATGGGAATGTAAAGGGGCGAGAAGTTTGAAGAAGCGATCAGTGTTAGCAGTGGTAATGAGCCTAGTATTAGTGACGGTGCTGGCTGCGTGTGGGAAGCACAATAGCCAGTCTTCTGGTAATGGCAAGTATGCAAGTAGTCAGGTTTTAAACTTGTCGTACCCTAGTTCATTGGATTCAATCGATATTTCCAATATGTCGGGATATGGCAGTACGGGTAATATTTTTGAAAGCTTATACCGGTTAGGAAAGAATGGTAGCATTACACCGGGATTAGCTAAGTCAACTAAGGTTTCAAAGGATGGCAAGACGTATACCTTTACGATTCGCAATGCAAAGTGGAGCGATGGTTCGAAGATAACCGCGAAAGACTTTGTCTATTCTTGGAAACGGACCGTCACCCCAGCAACTAAGTCACAGTATGCCTACCTCTTCTCAGGGGTGAAGAATGCGGATGAAATTGTCGCTGGGAAAAAGTCACCAAGTACATTGGGCGTCAAGGCGCAAGGCGAACATACTTTTATTGTGACTCTTGATAAGCCAATTACTTATTTTAAGAAGTTAATGACCTACCCGTTGTTTGGACCAATTAGTGAGAAAGCGGTCAAAAAGTGGGGTAATAAATATGCCACTAAGGCTCAGTACATGCTCTACAGTGGGCCGTTTAAGTTGACTGGCTGGACTGGAACTAATAATAGCTGGCAGTTTGTAAAAAATAATCAGTACTGGGATAAGAAAGCTGTCCACCTACAAAAGATCAACTACACGGTCAATGAGAGTACTACGACAACATTGAACTTGTTCCAAGAAAAGAAACTTGATCTAACGCAATTAGCGAGTGAACAAGTTAAGAATATGAAGAGCAGTTCTGACTATACCACGTACCCTTATTCTATCACCGCGTTTCTGGTTTATAATTTCCAAGACAGTAATGCGACAATCAAAAAGGCGCTCAATAACGCTAAGATTCGTCAAGCAATTTCATTGTCGATCAATCGCAAGACGTTAGTAAAGAATGTGATTGGTGACGCATCAACGGTCTCAAAGACGTTTGTTCCTCAGGATTTAGTTAAAGACGCTAAAACTGGTAAGGATTTTGCAGATGAATCAACGGTTAAGAATTCAACGTCATATAACAAAGCGCTGGCACAAAAGTTATGGAAACAAGGCCTTAAGGAAACGGGAATTAAGAAATTGTCCATTCAGTTATTAGCTTCTAATGACGAACCTAATAAGCCGATTTCACAATACTTGAAATCAGCATTAGAAAAGAATCTCGATGGTTTGACGGTCAACTTATCCAACATTCCATCAAAGGTAGCTTCAAGTCGTGCTCAAAGTGGTGATTTTGACCTTTATCTCAGTGGTTGGGGTGCTGATTTCAACGACCCAATCTCGCACTTGCAAATTATGACTAATAATAGTGGTTATAATTACGGAAAATATAACAGCAGCACGTACAATGCGTTGGTTAACAAGGCTCAAAACCAGGATGCCAATGATACTAGTGCTCGTTGGCAAGATATGATCAACGCTGAGAAGACGATCATGAAGGATCAAGGAATTACGCCATTGTATCAGACGGTATACTCTTATTTACAAAATCCAAAGGTAAAGGGTATTATTCATAATACTGCTGGGACACAGTGGAATTATAAGTATGCTTATATTGCCAAATAATTAACTGATTGAGGGACGTTCATGGTAACTGGTCGTTTAGCTGTTACCTTAGTAGGAGCGCCAGGTCCATACGTTGCCTTGATCAAAACAAAATAGCGGTCCATTTCGACTTGTCAGAGTGTCTTGACGAATCGAAGTGGACCGCTCATTTATTTCGACGAATGGTTCTACAGTGCTTGAGTTGTCACGCAAGACAACTACACTGATTGGTCTATGCTGGTGTTACGTCGTTAACCACGTACTTGATTGGCTGATGTTGGGCCATCGCAATCACATTCTCCGCGACAATGGTAGCCATGCCATCGCGAGCTTCGACCGTTGCGTTGCCAAGATGAGGTGTCAAAATGACGTTGTTCATCGTGGCCAAACCAGGTGTGACTTGCGGTTCATGTTCGTAGACGTCGAGTGCAGCGCCAGCAATTTGATGTTGTTGCAGCGCCGTCACAAGTGCTTGCTCGTCGACAATTGGCCCCCGTGCGGCGTTGATGAGGAGCGCCGTGGACTTCATTTTGCTAAAAGCAGCATTATCGATTAGATGCGTTGTTTGTGTGGTAAGCGGCAGATGTAAAGTGACGATGTCGGCACGCTGTAAAAGTTCATCCTGGGAGACAAAGGTTGCGCCAAGTTGCGTTTCACGGCTAATCGGTAGGCGGTGGTGTTGGCTGTATAAGATGGGCATGTCAAAGGCGTGTAATCGTTTGGCAACGGCTTGACCAATTTGGCCAAGGCCTAAGATGCCGAGTGTCTTGCCTTGTAAGTTGTGGCCGAGAAAGAACAGTGGCGCCCAACCGTTAAAGCCGCTAGTTCGCATTAAGTGATCGCCTTCCACGATACGATGCGCTAGGCTGATAATCAAACCGACCGTTGATTCAGCGGTTGCGACCGCCGAAACGTTTGGCGTGTTCGTGACTGGAATCTGGCGCTTAGCTGCTGCCGCGATATCGATGTTATTAGTGCCAGCACCAAAATTAGCAATCAGTTTAAGGTGTGGGGCGTGGTCTAAGACATCTTGATCTACTTGAGTTGAGAGTGGGGTAATCAAAAAGTCGGCATCAGCGACTCGACGGATGAGTTCCGCGTGACTGATCAGGTTATCGCCGGTATAAGTATCAATGACTAACTGACTTTGTAAAAGTAACGTATTAGCTTGGGCTGGAAGCTGACCAGCAATAAAGACTTTTGTCATTATAGAGACTCCTTTTTACTTTTAAGTTCAAGGACAAGTAATATTGTCCGGGTAGTAATCCCTGCTTATGTGCAGTATGGGCTATTGCAAAACGAATGACAAGAAAACGAGCAAAAAAACTGGGCCAACGTCTAGTTAGCCCAGTCAAAGATATTAGCTTATTTTAATTTGTTGTTTTCCATAATATCATCGATCAAACCGTAGTCTTTAGCCTCTTGTGCGCTTAAGTAGTTATCACGTTCAGTATCATGGTTCAACTTTTCAACGGATTGTCCCGAGTTGTCAGCTAAAATCTGGTTGATCTTTTTACGAGTCTTCAAGATTTCTTCCGCAACAATTTCAATTTCCGTTTGTTGACCTTGAGCACCACCAGATGGTTGGTGAATCAAGATTTCAGAGTTAGGTAAAGCAAAACGCTTGCCCTTAGTACCAGATGAAGCTAAGACGCTGGCCATGGAAGCAGCCATCCCCATAACGATGGTTTGAACATCAGATTTGATGAAGTTCATCGTATCGTAGATTGCTAAGCCGGCAGTAACGACACCACCTGGTGAGTTGATATAGAGATAGATGTCCTTACCTGAATCTTGGGCATCCAAGAAGAGTAGTTGGGCAATAATGGCGTTTGCCATGTTATCTTCAATGGGACCGGATAACATAATGATACGGTCCTTTAATAGTCGTGAATAGATGTCATAAGCACGTTCGCCACGTGATGACTGTTCAATAACTGTAGGAACTGGATACATGATTTGTTAGCCTCCTAAGGTTGCATTATTTGATTAGCTGATTGCTAATATAAATGTAGTTTACCGCTAAGGTCAGTGAAGGTCAAAAGAAAAACCTCAAAAACAGAATTCCGTTTATGCAGTTAACGTGGTATACTTAGGTTTCTATCATAATACGGCTTTTTTTTGTTTGTTGTTCTTCTCACGTGCGATACGGCTTGAGATTGGGTGAACCCAATCTCTTTTTTTTCGACGATTTTAGTTAGTAGGCCTTGGATTAAGTGTTGCGTCTACCTTGGCTTGAAAACGATGTTCTCTTATAATAATGATTCAAGATTAAGCAGTAATGAACTTGCATATTCAGCACTAATGTGGTGATTTAAAAGTAGTCGACCCGCATAATTTTATTATCGCGATAGTAGGTGAATCAATTTACTGATAGTGACCCACAACGATGAGTCTAATAGAAGTTGGAAATTCGCACGTGAGCCGACATATTAAACGACTTGACCTTGTTGCTGGACTCAAGTTGCTCGCAACGAATTAATCAGTATCGGATGCATGAATGAAATTTACCATGATTAAAACGATTCTATAATATAATAACAATTGTAGTAATTATTATTTGAATAGTGTAAGTTTAGCTGTTATTAAATCTACTAAACGACTACACTGGTATATGGTTTACTTGAACTGATTACTTTTTGATTATTTTTACTTGGACGAGCGGGTATAGGTACTATTACTGACCCCGAAAGGATATTACTTGTTGTTTGGTTTAAATTAAGTTACTATATGGAGATGTGACTGGTATAGTCCAGTAGTTGTCACTTAAATAAATGCACAAAAAAAGCTGAGAATCATTTCTCAGCTACTGATGCGCCCGGAGGGAATCGAACCCCCATCTCAAGAACCGGAATCTTACGTGCTATCCATTACACCACGGGCGCCTAAACAACATGTTATATTCTAGCGAATAATGGATAAAAACACAAGGGTTTTACATAAAAATTTATTCAGGGAGGTATTTTTATGGCACTGGGACCAGGATTTCGCCAGCAACAGCGGCAATCACAGAAGTTAGCGATGACCCAGCGACTACAACAATCCATTCAGATGTTGCAGTTTAATGTGGAAGAACTAAGAGATTTTCTAACGCAAAAAGCATTAGAAAACCCATTGATCGATGTGGATACAAATTGGAATAATAATCACGCCAGTTTGAACGCAGCCAAAAATGTAACCACTAAGGCGGATTTCATTGAGCGTGTGTCGACCTCTAATCAGCATTCGTTATTTGAATACTTGTTGGATCAGATTCACCTAACGATGCGTGATACCCATTTGCGTCAGATTGTCCTTTATTTAATTGAGTACGTTGACGTGAATGGTTATTTGCGGATTGATGAGAGGCAGGTTCGGCAAGAAACTAAGGCAACGCCAATTGAGTTGTTGGATGCAATTACCTTATTACAACAACTTGATCCGCCGGGTGTTGGGGCCCGGAGCTTGCAAGAAGCGCTGATGTTGCAGACAGAAAATGATGACCATGCACCGAACTTAGCCTATATTGTCTTAGAAGAAAGTTTTGACGAGCTGGTTAATCGACAATGGGACTTGTTGGCTAAGAAGTATCAGGTGACGCTTGCGGACATTTCAAGTATTTATGATTATGTGCGAACACTAACACCCGTACCCGGTGCGGCAATCGGGCAGGAGACGACCGGGTACATCTTTCCCGATTTAGTGGTGACGAATCAGGGAGGCCAGCTGGCATTGCGAACCGCATCCATGGCTCAACCGGTGGTTAAATTCCGCAGTCGGTATTATCAGCAGATGGGGCAGCATGATGATCAGGAAGTTACGGAATATTTGAAAGAAAAGAAAAGTGAGTATGACTGGATTGCTAACAGTTTGCAGCAACGCGAGGCAACCATTTTTCGAGTGGGAACGGCCATTATCGAGCGTCAAGCAGACTTCTTCTTGGAAAAAACGACGGATTTACGGCCACTATTGTTACGAGATGTTGCCCAACAGTTAAAAGTGCATGAATCAACAATCAGTCGAAGTATTAATGGAAAGTACATTCAAACGGACTTCGGTATGTTTGAACTTAAACGTTTCTTTACCAAAGCGGTCAGTAAACGTCCCACTGGTGGCAAAATCGTTTCGGCCGACAGTGTTCAACACCGAATTGTGACCTTGATCGAACAGGAAAATAAAGAAAAACCGCTTTCAGACCAAAAAATTGTTCAGATTCTTAATGCGGAAAATGTCGAACTTTCTCGGCGGACAGTGGCGAAATATCGCGAAAATCTTAATATTCCGTCGTCATCAAGGCGAAAACAATACTTGAGAACCGAACGATAATTTAACGCGCCATTTGGACCAGTCGGTTATAAGCTTAATTGGGGTTTCATTTGCAACCACCTTATGAACCTGTTATAATTCATGTTGTGGTAAGAGAGGTATGCAACATTGATTTCTTAGTGAATTTGCGTTGTGTGCTTTGTTTTTTGAAGTCTTTGGGTCGCTTTTCGACATAGCTGGACCAGACCCGTCCCACTAGAGAGCAGGTTGGATGCCATGCATTCAGATATTCAATGGATTGAGGCAATTGCCCCAGATATGGTTGACATGCTGAGTCGTCGTTACTTAGTATTAAGAACCATTAATTGGATGGCCCCAGTTGGACGTCGGCTATTAGCTCAGACGTTAGGTGTTAGCGAACGGACGTTACGGACCGAAACGGATACATTGCGGAAGCTAGATTTGATTATGACAAACAAATCGGGCATGCAAGTTACCCAGCAAGGTCAGGACGTGTTAGTAGGACTAAGTCATTTTATGGATGAGCTAATGGGCATTCGCCAGAAAGAACGACAGTTGGCGCAATACTTTAATATTAAGCGTTGCATCATCGTTTCTGGTGATTCCGATCGACAGTTGAAAGTTATTGGGACCATGGGCGAAGAAGTGAACCAGCTATTACAGCAATTATTGCCGGAAGGGCGTAATATTATTGCTGTTATGGGTGGGCATACCATGGAACATGTGGCAAGTCACTTAACTAATAAATTAGGTGATAAACGTGATTTGTTATTTGTTCCGGCGCGTGGTGGTGTTGGTGAATCGGTTGCGATTCAAGCAAATACCATCGCGTCACAAATGGCACAACATACTGGCGGTAAGTTCCGCTCGTTGTTTGTACCAGAACAGGTCAGTGAACGAACGTATGAACCACTCCTCAAAGAACCAAGTATTCAAGAGGTGCTGGCGATTATCGGGCAAGCTAACGTGGTCGTGCATAGTATCGGTGAAGCCATTTCAATGGCCCATCGCCGGAATATGTCTGAGGATCAGATCAAGGTGTTACGCAGTCGTGAAGCGATTGGTGAAGCCTTTGGTTACTTCTTTGATAAGAAGGGTAACGTGGTCTACCGGATTCCGCGGATTGGATTGCAAATCGGAGAACTGGCCCATCGGGAGATTATACTCGCCATTGCGGGTGGGGCTTCAAAAGCCACCGCAATTGCCGCGTATATGAAGAACATTGCACCTAAACAGACGTGTTTGATCACGGATGAGGGTGCGGCTAACTTGATTTTAAAAAAGTAATCTTCTATAGTGAAGTTGCTTTTTAAAATAAAACTATTTTTATTTCCACAAGGAGGAAATTCTAGTATGTCTGTAAAAATTGGTATTAATGGTTTCGGACGTATCGGTCGTTTAGCATTCCGTCGTATCTTAGAACTTGGTGAAAAGTCAAGTGATATCGAAGTTGTTGCTATTAACGATTTAACTTCACCTGCATTGTTGGCTCATCTTTTGAAGTATGACTCAACTCATGGTACTTTGAACGCTGACGTTTCAGCAACCGACGATTCAATCGTTGTTAACGGTAAGAACTACCGTGTTTATGCTGAACCACAAGCACAAAATATTCCTTGGGTTAAGAACGACGGTGTTGACTTCGTTCTCGAATGTACTGGTTTCTACACTTCAAAGGCTAAGTCACAAGCTCACTTGGACGCTGGTGCAAAGCGTGTCTTGATTTCTGCTCCTGCTGGCTCAGACTTGAAGACCATCGTTTACAACGTTAACGATGACATCTTGACTGCAGATGACCGTATCGTTTCTGCTGGTTCATGTACTACTAACTGCCTTGCACCATTAGCATTCTTTGAAAACAAAGAATTCGGTATCAAGGTTGGTACTATGACTACTATCCATGCTTACACTTCAACTCAAATGTTACTTGACGGCCCTGTACGTGGTGGTAACTTCCGTGCTGCCCGTGCTGCCGGTGTAAACACTATTCCTCATTCAACTGGTGCTGCTAAGGCTCTTGGCTTAGTTATCCCAGAATTGAACGGTAAATTACAAGGCCATGCACAACGTGTTGGTGTTGTTGATGGTTCATTAACTGAATTAGTTGCTATCTTAGACAAGAAAGTTACTGCTGACGAAGTTAACGCCGCAATCAAGAAGCATACTGAAGGTAACGAATCATTTGGTTACAACGATGACGAAATCGTTTCATCTGATGTTATCGGTACTACTTTCGGTTCAATCTTCGATCCTACTCAAACAGAAGTTACTTCTGATGGTGACAACCAATTAGTTAAGACTGTTGCTTGGTACGATAACGAATACGGCTTCACTTGCCAAATGGTACGTACTTTATTGAAGTTCGCCACTCTCTAATATTTGATTAGATAGTTAAGAACTTTAAAACCGCATATGGTTTTGACGGCGGGGGGAGGCAAAACTCCTCTTGCCGTTTTTTTAATTTCAGCAGTCACGAATTCTAGGAGGATTTTAACATTGGCTAAATTAATCGTTTCAGATTTAGATGTTAAAGATAAAAAAGTTTTAATTCGTGTCGACTTTAATGTTCCAATTAAAGACGGCAAAATTGGTGACGACAACCGGATCGTCGCTGCCTTACCAACGATCAAATACGTGATTGAACATGATGGCAAAGCCATCTTATTCTCACATTTAGGTCGGATTAAGAGCGAAGACGACAAGAAGGGCTTAAGCTTACGTCCTGTTGCAGAACGTCTTTCAAACTTATTAAACAAGCCTGTTACCTTCGTACCTGTTACTGAAGGCGAACAACTTGAAACTGCCATCAACAACATGAACGACGGTGACGTCTTAGTTGTTGAAAACACTCGTTTTGAAGACGTTGTTAACGGCGAACAAGTTAAGCGCGAATCTGGTAACGATCCTGAATTAGGCAAGTACTGGGCTTCACTTGGTGATGTCTACGTCAACGATGCTTTCGGGACTGCTCACCGGAGCCATGCTTCTAACGTTGGGATTGCTTCAAACATGGATCAAGTTGCCGCTGGTTTCTTAATGGAAAAGGAAATCAAGTTCTTAGGTGACGCGGTTGACAATCCTAAGCACCCATTCGTTGCTATCTTAGGTGGTGCCAAGGTTTCTGATAAGATCGGTGTTATCGATCACTTAATCAGCAAAGCTGACAAGATCATCATCGGTGGTGGGATGACTTATACGTTCTATGCTGCTAAAGGCATGGGCATTGGTAACTCACTTGTTGAAAAAGACAAGATTGAATTGGCTAAGTCAATCATCGAAAAAGCTGGCGACAAGTTAGTCTTACCTAGCGACTCAATCGTTGCTGAAAAGTTTGATAACGATGTTCCTAGCAAGGTTGTTGAAGGTTCAATTCCTGATGGCTACATGGCCTTAGATATTGGTCCTAAGTCAATCGAAGAATTCGAAGATGTTTTACGCGACGCTAAGACCGTTGTTTGGAACGGACCAATGGGTGTCTTCGAAATGAGCAACTACGCCAAGGGTACGCTTGAAATTGGTAAGTTCTTAGGAACCTTATCAGACGCAACGACCATTGTTGGTGGTGGGGACTCAACTGCCGCTGTTAAGCAACTTGGCGTTGGCGACAAGTTAACCCACATTTCTACTGGTGGCGGTGCTTCACTTGAATACCTTGAAGGTAAGGAATTACCTGGTATTGCTGCTATTTCTGAAAAATAATCTGTTCTCCGAAAGGAAGGTTTATCGTGCGTACACCTATTATTGCCGGTAACTGGAAAATGAACAAAACAGCTAGCGAAGCTTTAGCTTTCGTTAATGCTGTTAAGGATCAATTACCAGATCCATCAAAAGTTGAATCAGTCGTTGCTGCCCCAGCCCTTTTCTTACAGGAAATGGTTGAAGCTGCCAAGGGTTCTGATTTAAAGATTGCTGCTGAAAATGCTTATTTTGAAGATGCTGGGGCATTTACTGGTGAAACTTCACCAGCTGCCTTAGCTGACTTAGGCGTTGATTACGTTGTTATTGGTCATTCAGAACGTCGCGGTTATTTCCACGAAACTGACGAAGACATTAACAAAAAGGCACACGCTATCTTCAAGAACGGCATGAAGCCAATCATTTGCTGTGGCGAATCATTAGAACAACGTGAAGCCGGCGAAGCAGAATCATGGGTTTCAGGCCAAATCAAGGCTGCTTTGAAGGACTTATCAGCTGACCAAGTAAGTTCATTGGTTATTGCCTACGAACCAATCTGGGCCATCGGTACTGGTAAGACTGCTACGAGTGACCAAGCTGAAGAAATTTGTGCGGTTGTTCGTAAGACTGTTGCTGACCTTTACTCACAAGAAGTTGCTGATAAAGTTCGGATTCAATACGGTGGTAGTGTTAAACCAGCCAACGTTAACGAATTAATGGGCAAAGATGATATCGACGGTGGTTTAGTCGGTGGTGCTTCATTACAACCTGATTCATTCTTGGAACTTGTTAATTACCAAAATAACTAATAATAGTTATTGCAAGTTGATTGACAAACTTCTACAATAAGTGTGAAACAAATAACAAGCCAATTTTAAGGAGAGAAATTAATGTCTATTATTACAGATATTTATGCTCGCGAAGTCTTAGACTCACGTGGTAACCCAACTGTTGAAGTTGAACTTTATACTGAAAGTGGCGCATTTGGCCGTGGTATCGTTCCTTCAGGTGCCTCAACTGGTGAACATGAAGCCGTTGAATTACGTGACGGTGACAAGAGCCGTTTCATGGGCAAGGGTGTTACTAAAGCCGTTGACAATGTTAACAAGTTAATTGCTAAGGAAATTGTTGGTTACGATGTAACTGACCAACGTGCCATTGACCAAGCTATGATCAAGTTAGATGGTACTCCTAACAAAGCTAAGTTAGGTGCTAACGCTATCTTAGGTGTTTCCATTGCCGCTGCACGTGCTGCTGCTGACGAACTTGAAATGCCTTTATACAACTACCTTGGCGGATTCAACGCTCACGTTTTACCAACACCAATGATGAACGTTATCAATGGTGGGGCCCACGCCAACAACGACGTTGACTTCCAAGAATTCATGATCATGCCTGTTGGTGCTTCTTCAGTTAAAGAAGCTATCCGGATGGGTTCAGAAACTTTCCACAACTTGAAAGCGATCTTGAACGAACGCGGTTACTCAACTGCTGTTGGTGACGAAGGTGGTTTTGCACCTGACTTGAAGAACAACGAAGAACCATTCGAAATCTTAGTTGAAGCTATCGAACGTGCCGGTTACAAGCCTGGTAAGGATATTGCCATTGCCTTTGACTGTGCCGCTTCAGAATTCTACAACGAAGAAACTGGCAAGTACGACTTAAAGGGTGAAGGCGAAAATGGTCAATCATTTACTGCCGAAGAATTCGTTGATTTACTTGACAGCATTGTTGACAAGTACCCAATCGTTTCTATCGAAGATCCTTTGGATGAAAACAACTGGGAAGACTGGCAAATGGCAACTGCCAAGCTTGGTAAGAAAGTTCAAATCGTTGGTGACGACTTATTCGTTACGAACACGGACTACCTTGCA
>OGOU01002648.1_pt1 | contig 12465 bp, 12 predicted proteins | sample 1552721 | NCBI WGS metagenome assembly OGOU01 (sample SAMEA2580176, study PRJEB22360) | human gut metagenome | biome: human gut; feature: human-associated habitat; material: faeces | place: Denmark | collected 2008/2010 | reverse complement strand
GTCATGCAATTGCATGACGCGCACCTCGCAGCAAGAATGCCGAGGCATTCTTGAACGGGTGTATTATCATCTGATCATGGTAGTGAAATATCGATGAAAAGTGATTGATAATCCAATTTCAGAAAGAGCAAAAGAGATATGGGAATATATTGTTCCACGGTAGGGAAAAGTTCTGGAAGAATGGAGTCAGAGTTTCTGCCTACTGACAGCTGGAGGTGCTCCTATGACATGTGTAAAGCCATTGACAAGCATATGGTGATGACAGACATTCATCTTGTAGAGAAAAAAGGCGGTAAAAGCGGGGATTTTTATTATGAAGAGAGTAGCGATCATAACGTCCAGTGATGCTGGTTATGCAGGAGAGCGGGAAGACAAAAGTGGTCCTGCAATAAAAGAAATTGCAGAAAAAGAAGGATATCAGGTGGTATCCATGGATATTCTTCCGGATGACCGGGATATGCTGGCCAGACGTATGGCTCAGATTGCTGATGAAAACCTGGCAGAGCTGATCCTTACCACAGGCGGCACCGGATTTTCTGTAAGGGATGTGATGCCGGAGGCTACCGAAGATGTGATAGAACGCAGGGTACCAGGGATCCCTGAGGCGATTCGTGCATACAGTATGACCATTACCAAGAGGGCAATGCTCAGCCGGGCCACAGCCGGGATACGCAGGCAGACCCTGATCATTAATCTGCCGGGCAGTCCTAAGGCTGTACGGGAAAGTCTGGAATATATTATCGATACACTGGCACACGGGCTTGAAATCCTGAGTGGTGAAGCGCGTGACTGTGCACGTAAGTAGAAATATGAAAAGCCTTCGGCAGAATCAGGATATGTGAAGAAGAATATGCCATATCAGGTATGTGGCACATTTTACAGTAGGAATTGCCGGGGTATTTTTAAATAAGGGAGAATTGAGCTATGGGGAAAGTAATTGCAGTCTGCATCAGTGAAAAAAAGGGAACACAGAAACACCCGGTGCAGGAAGCAGAATTTATAGAGGACTGGGGCATCAAAGATGATGCACATGCCGGTAAATGGCACCGTCAGGTCAGTCTTTTGTCTTATGACAAGATTGAGGCACTCCGTGCACGGGGCGCAGAGGTAGAGGACGGAGCATTCGGAGAAAACCTTGTTGTGCAGGGATTCGATTTTTCTGCACTTCCAATCGGAACAAGATTTCGATGTAACGAGGTTGTGCTGGAAATGACACAGATTGGGAAAGAATGCCATCATGGATGTGCGATTTTCCAGAAAATGGGTGATTGCATTATGCCGCGGGAAGGCGTTTTTACAAAAGTACTTCACGGAGGAATCATCCGTGAGGGCGATGAATTTGTGATCGAGGAGTGTAAAGACTGATGGAAACACCTGTGATTTTTGAGACACATGCACATTATGATGATGAGGCTTTTGCACAGGACAGAGAGAATTTGCTTGCATTGATGCAGGAACATGGAATTGGGTATATTGTGAATGCATGTGCGTCGATCGAGAGCCTGAAAGATACAGAAGAATTAATGGAACAGTATCCGTTTGTTTATGGCGCGTTCGGTATTCATCCGGATGATGCGGAAAAAATGACGGAGGAAACTCTGGAAGAAATATGTCAGCTGTCCCGCCTGCCGAAAGCTGTGGCAATCGGAGAGATTGGGCTGGATTATTACTGGCATAAAGAAGAACATGAACATGAAATCCAGAAGAAAATGTTTCTGGCACAGATGGAGATTGCGCGCGAAGAAAAGCTTCCATTTATGGTCCACAGCAGAGATGCGGCAAAAGATACACTGGATCTGGTGAAGGATTGTATGAAAGGCGGTATGTACGGCGGTATTATCCATTGTTTTTCTTATGGAAAAGAAATGGCAAGAGAATATCTGGACATGGGACTGTATCTGGGAATCGGTGGTGTTGTCACATTTAAAAATGCGAAGAAACTGAAAGAAGTGGTTGCGTATGCACCGCTTGAACAGCTTGTACTTGAGACAGACAGTCCATACCTGAGTCCGGAACCAAACCGCGGAAAGCGTAACAGTTCACTGAATCTGCCGTATGTGGCAGAGGCAATTGCACAAATTAAAGGATGTAGCGAGGAAGAAGTGATTGCAGTAACCGAAGAGAATGCAAAGAAATTATTGTTACGGAAATAACATTCACAGTATCAACTACAGTTATATTAAAACTCCTTCCATATATCCGGTCACGGACAAATCAGGAATTCAGAAGTACTAATAAGAAAAAATCCTACTAAAAACGCCCCGGAAAATGATGAACTCGCTTCGCTCAGACAGCATCATTTTTCGGGGCAACGTATTATTTTTTCTTTAAGTACTTCTACAAATTCCTTCAAGCGTTCGAGACCGGATATATGGACGGAGTTTTTTATAAGCTGTAGGTTGATGACTGTGGATGGTAGGTTTCGCGCCGTGTGGGGTGGAAAGTGACTGGTGTAGTACGGACGTTATTCCTCGGATGAGTCATCGTAATAATCTGACTCATCGTAATAATCTGTGTCATCGTAATAATCAGCGCTGTCGTCATAGTCTGAATTGTCATCAGAATAATCTGATTCATCACTGTAATCCGACTCATCAGAACTGTCTGAACTATCATCGGAACTTCCGTCTGAGCTGTCACTCTGCGCATCTGATGCGCTGACAGACCAGATATCATCTACATATTCACCATTAGAGTCAACCATATCACCGTCTGAATTAAAAGTAACATCAAGAAGATCCGTGTTGGTGGATGGTTTTACATTCAGGGACATGATCTCTTTGAAACGCGCCTGCAGGTTTGCAAGGGTAAAGGAATCGTCTCCGAGTACTGTACGCAGTTCATGCTGTGCGGCAAGCTCTTCTGTGTAATCAGACAACATATACGGACTGAATACACCGGCTTCTTTATTGTAATGCATGACCATAGGCTTAACTTCTGCATCTTTGATCTCTATAGAGGTCTTGCCGTCCTGTACCGTCTTCTGGATCGTAAAGCAGCCCATTCCCTCTAAAAGTGCATCGAAGGACTCTTGTGTGGAAACAAAGTTTCCGAGAGAATAGAAGATCAGCATGCTGTGCCCCTCTTTGTCTGACATACGTCCATAAGGCTGGAGTATATGCGGGTGGCCGCCGATTACGACATCTACACCCTGCTGCATCAGGAAAGTTGCCCATTCTTTTTCGTATTCGGTAGGCATGGTTTCCATTTCTTTGCCCCAGTGAGCAACAAAGATCAGCACATCACTGTCTGCTTTTGCTTTTTCAATCATGGATGCAACTTTGTCTTTCTCGAAAATATCGATCATGTAATCTCTGCCGTCTCCGGCACCGGAATTGTTCGTTCCGTATGTATAATCCAGAAACGCAACTTTAATGCCGTTTACTTCGAGAGTTTTGACTGTATTGGCATCTTCTTCGGAATCATGGATACCGAGAACCGGAACATCCGGGTAACTGGTCTTCCAGAAATTCAGTGTCTGTGCCATGTAATCATAGCCATAATCATCAATGTGGTTGGTTGCAGATTCGATGACATCAAATCCGGCATTGATTAGTGCGTCACCGACTTCCGTAGGTGTTGCGAAGGATGGATAACCGCTGACTGCATCATGCTCTGTGGTGAGAACAGTTTCCTGATCGACCATGGCAATGTCTGCTGCCTGAATCTCGTCTTTGACATTTTCATAGATTGCATCATAGTTCCATGTACCGGAATCAGATTCACCTGATTGGATCAGACTGTCATGGTACAGGTTGTCACCGACAGCGATTACAGTAGCTGTGGAAATCTCCGGTGCTTTGGCAGCTTTTTCTGCTTCCAGTTTCTTCTGCTCGGCTTCTTTGGCAGCCTGATCTGCCGGTTTCTGGATGATCTGATAATCAAGTTGATGGAAAATAAAGACCAGAAGAATCATTACAACGATGGAACAGATCAGACCAATACGCGAGTTGATCTGCTCTTTCAGATTAAGTGGGATGTTTTTGTTTTTTTTCATAATAAATTCCTTTGTGTATTTGCGAAGACCGTTTGCATATGATTTTACATACAAAAGATCCATGTTGTGTTCAATTCATTATTATAGCAAATAGATTCCGCTAAAGAAAGAATTAAGTTAAAAAAATAAACTGAAAAATGTTTTGTGATTCAAACAAACATCGGGTATAATAAAAAATATGAGCAGGCGAGGGGCAGGAAGCGGAGGAAAGCAAGATGAATTCGTATGAAACAGTAAACAATATTCTGGTAAAAATGTTTAAAGATATTCTGGATATTGAAGAACGTGCGCTGATCACATCAGAATACAAAGATATATCCGTAAATGATATGCATATTATGGAAGCAATCGGTATTCAGGAGCCCAAAAACATGTCTACCGTTGCAAAAGCGGTTTCTGTTACGACAGGTACTTTGACGATCGCGATCAACCATCTGGTCAAGAAGGGATATGTAGAGCGAACGAGAAGTGAAGAGGATCGGCGTGTCGTGTTGGTTTCTCTGTCAGAGAAAGGCGAGAAGGCATTTCTTCATCACAAGATTTTTCATGAAAAAATGGTGATGGCAGTTCTGGATGATCTCAATCCGAAGGAGACAAAGGATCTTACTAGGGCATTGCTGAAACTGCAGAACTTTTTTGACAGTTACGGTAACAAAGAAAAGAATTAAAAATATTACAGGAAACATGATAAAACGGGAGGTGCACCGAGACCAATGACATTGGCCCCGGCACCTCCTTTTGTTGTTTTTTGCAGCCGTTCATGCATATATTTGCGGAGCACCGGAAACTGAACTGGCCCGATCTCAAGCAGATTCCGGTGAAAAGCTTTCAGGTCAAAATCATCGTCCAGAGTATCTTTCCATTCTTTTTTCAGATCAAGAAAATTAAGACATCCCCAGCAATACTTCTGGTAATTGGCGGGTGTTTCTACGATGTATTGAAAAATATCAGATGTGACATGAACATCTGTAATTCCGAAAAACTGAAGAAAACGAGCCGCCTGTGTTTCGCCCCAGCCATAATAATGAATGCCGATATCAAGAAGTGAATAAATGCAAAGATTGATCCGGCGGTTCAGGGCAACCAGTCTTGTATAGTCGGTGGCAGCAGGATCGTCGAAATCACAGGCAGCGTATCGGTAACCATAGGATTCAATATAGGTTGCCCATCCTTCTACGTAACCGGAAGAGGTAAGCAAAGTACGGATGTCAGCAGGAGAAGTCTTCTGGAAGTAAATAGTTTGATAAAGGTGTCCGGGAAATCCTTCATGCGAAAGTGTGGCAAAAAGCTCCAGATTTGAAGTCTGATCAGCAGGATTTATGTAAATAATATTTGGTGATCCGGTGTCAAGCGGCGGTGTCAGATAGAAGGCCGGACTCAAATAATTTTCCATGGATTTGTGTACGTAGCGTGTTTCAAATTCTATCTCCGGCAGCTCGGGAAAATCATCGGCTATCCGGTCACGCAGAGCTCCAAGCATCTGTGCAGGTTTGCTTTCCGGAAGATCCAGAGAACTTTTCATTTTTCGAAGGAGAGAAGGCTGTTCTTTCAGCATTTGCTGAACCAGCTTCATATCTGCGTGGATCTGTTCAGTGAGACGGTTCTGCATGTCTTTGACAGCCGTCCAGGAGCCCACCTGACTGCGGAGCAGATACAGATAATACTCTTTTCCTTTCTGCATATGTGCAAGCCCCTGACTGGGACGACCGGAGCCCTGCAGAGAGAGCATTCCCTGTATCAGCTTCTGGTAAGCCGGAATTACTGTGTTTAAAAGAATTTCTTTATGCCTGGAATTTAAAGTCTTCTGTTCTGATTCGGAAATGGTGCCAAACGCTTTTAACCTGGCGGCAAAAACCTCCAGCATGTAGTTGGAATCCGGTTCTTTTATAAAAGCCTGACACTGATTGACAATACGTTTTAGCGTTGTATCACTCATAAAGTAACCGGCGTCAGCTTTTTGCCGCTCAAAATCCAGGATACTGTCAAAATAAGCGGGAACAGATGTGAGGAGATTGAGGTAATCTGCAATGTCCTGTTCCTGATAAAACGCATATTCTGCGAGAAGAACAGGAAGCTGCGCCTGCATGCCGAGGCTGGGACTTAAGTATTCTTCCAGAAGATAAAAGTCGGTGGAACGTTGCTGGGTTTTATAATACAGAAGGAGCATATCGAGAGTGATCTGATTTGACTCAGAAAGTCCTGCCGGATCAAACGTCTGGAGTTTTTTCATAATTTCCCCGTATCGGGCAATACTGTTGTCATCCGGTGCGGAAACCGTGCCAAGCGTTGGGGCGGGCCGCGGGATCTGCTGTTTTTCCGGATAAGCGATGGAATAGTGGAGATTCAGCATATTTCCGGATACTTCTTCACGAAACAGACGGTCCGTGTAAGTCTGAAAGGAGCGGTCTTCAGAGCCTCCATCGGTATTCAGATGTCCGAGAATCATTCCGATCAGAAACACCACACACAGAGCACAGATGATCAGAATACGGGAAGGATTTTTGCGAAAAGATATATGCATAAAAACCTCGGTGAGAGATGCTTTTTACTATTTTATTGGAAAAAAAGGGATTGTATGCTAAACTTAAATGGAAGCAACAGAGAAAGTGAGGCAGAATATCATGGAAAATATATATGATCTGGCGATTCTGGGAGCCGGTCCGGCAGGAATCTGCGCAGCTATTTATGCGACAAGAGCAAAACTGAATACAATCTGGCTGGATAAGAAATTTGTGCAGGGCGGTCAGATTGTGGACACATATGAAGTAGATAATTATCCGGGACTGCCGGGAATCACCGGTCTGGATCTCGGGGAAGCAATGGCAGGTCATGCAAAAAAACTGGGCATGAAACCGCAGCGGGAGCCGGTTCGTTCTATCGAGGCAGAGCAGGGAATCAAAGTCATCCGCACGAAAAAAAATGAATACCGTGCCAGAGCAGTGATCATTGCCTGCGGGGCAACACACCGCCACCTCGGAATCCCGGGTGAAGAAGAACTGAGTGGCATGGGGGTTTCCTATTGTGCGACTTGTGATGCAGCATTTTTTCAGGACAGGACGGTTGTCGTGGTCGGTGGCGGAAACGTGGCGGTGGAGGATGCGATCCTTCTTTCACGTACCTGTAAAAAGGTTTATCTGGTACACAGAAGGGATGAGCTTCGTGCGGAGAAAATCCTCCAGGAGTGTCTCTTTGCATGCAAAAACGTGGAGCTCATCTGGGACAGCATTCCATTATCTATTGAGGGAACGGATAAAGTAGAGGCACTGAAGATCCAGAATAAAAAAACACAGGAAGAAAGTTTCATTGAAACAGATGGTGTGTTTATCGCAGTCGGAATCGTTCCGGGAACAGAGAAATTCAAAGATCTGGTGAAGCTGGATGAAGCAGGATATATTGTGGCAGGAGAGGACGGAATTACCAGTGAGCCGGGAATCTTTGCAGCAGGCGATATTCGTACCAAAAATCTTCGTCAGGTCGTAACTGCAGTCGCGGATGGGGCGAACGCGGTGGCTTCGGCACAAAGATACCTTCTCGATAAATAGTTTGAGTAGTCAGGCAGTAAAGAGCTATAGTTTTAGGTAATTTGCAGAACTGTAGCTCTTTTGTTTTGCAAAAAAAGTCGAATAAAATCGAACAAATAGCAAATTGCACAAAGCGTGTCGAATAATGGGGAAAAATGTGGATAACGCGAAAAATGGTGTAAAAGTTATCCACATCCTAAAAAGGTTGAAAAATCGTTGTATTTGAGTTATGCACAAAGTTATCCACATTATCCACAAAAAATCAATGTGGAATAAGTGATTTACATAAATAAATAAAAAACAAATGTTTTGGTTAATAATGATGAAATTAACAAATTCGAAAAAAAGATAGAAAAATCTATTGACTTTTTCATAGTGAAAATATTGCTGAATTTTGCTTTCAAAAGAAAAATTTTAAACTTTCAAACTTTAATTATCAGACAATAGTAGTAATTAAAAAGTCCATCCGCGTAATTGCAGATGGACTTTTGTAAGTTGCTTAAGAAGTCTGTTTCATTCGTTTAATAACTTTCAGACGTGTGAATTCTTCTCGCTCTTTTTCCTCAAGGGCATTCTGGATATCCTTTGTCAGTGCCTCGTATTTCGGAATCGTGATGTTCTTTAATGCGTTGGCACGTTTCTGGGTCTTCTTGATGTTGGCTGCGAGACGGATCGCTGCGTTTTCGATGCCTGCGAGCTGGATGGAAAGCTCTTTTACCTTTTCGAAGGCGGCTTTTGCTTCATCCAGAGAAGCTTTTGTGCTGTAGTAGGCATAAGTCGGGGTGTTGGTAAGCTGCTTTTCATATTCGACGAGTGGAATTTCCGTACCCATAACGCTTCGTGTCTTGATCCGAATGGAATCCTCAAGAGGAACGGTGTAGGAAACCTGCTGTACAAAGGCAATACCCATTTCCATGTTGGCTTTCTGAAGGGCTGCATAGGCGGCACGGAAAGTCACATCGATCTGTGACTGGATATCCTTTGCCTGATCGATCAGCTCCATCATTTCGCGGATCAGGATATTCCTTTTTTTATCCATCAGCTCAAATCCCTGACGGGAGAGCGCGAGAGAATTCTTGGCAAGAATTAAATTTCCCTTGGTGGGGAAGGTATTTGGATCCATAAAGCCACCTCCCCTTAACGTACGGTTTCTTTATAGTACTTGTTCAGGATCTTTGTATCAATTCGGTCAAGTTCATCCTTCGGAAGAAGTCCGAGGAGTTCCCAGCCTTTGTCAAGTGTCTCTGTAATACTGCGGTTTTCGGTCTCGGACTGTCCGACAAACTCTGCCTCGAAAGCTTTACCAAAAACAAGATAACGCTTGTCGATCGGGGAAAGTTCATCTTCACCGATAACGGAAGCAAGTGCTCTTGCATCGCCTACTTTTGCGTAGCAGGAGAAGAGCTGGTTGGCGACATCCTGATGGTCTTCGCGTGTGAATCCTTCACCGATACCATCCTTCATCAGTCGTGACAGAGAAGGAAGAACATTGATCGGCGGGTAGATTGCCTGTCCGTGAAGCTGACGGTCAAGAACAATCTGGCCTTCGGTGATGTAACCGGTAAGGTCAGGGATCGGATGCGTGATGTCATCATTTGGCATGGTCAGGATCGGGATCTGTGTAACTGATCCGGTACCTCCCTGCACGATTCCGGCACGTTCATACAGTGTTGCAAGTTCACTGTAGAGATACCCCGGATAACCTTTACGGGAAGGAATCTCACCTTTTGAGGAGGAAACTTCGCGCATTGCCTCGCAGAAGGAGGTGATATCGGTCAAAATAACAAGGATATGCATGCCTTTTTCAAATGCCAGATATTCAGCTGCCGTAAGTGCGATCTTTGGTGTCAGAAGTCGTTCAACGACCGGGTCGTTTGCCAGATTCAAAAACATGACAACGTGGTCGGAAGCACCGCTTTCTTCAAAGGTACGGCGGAAAAATTCTGCGACATCGTATTTGACACCCATAGCAGCGAATACGATTGCGAAGTTTTCATCGGAATCACCGCCGAGGGAAGCCTGCTGTACGATCTGTGCAGCCAGTTTGTCGTGCGGAAGACCGTTCCCTGAGAAGATAGGAAGCTTCTGTCCACGAATCAGGGTGGTCAGACCGTCGATTGCGGAAATACCTGTGTTGATATAGTTTCGCGGATATTCACGTTTGACCGGATTCAGCGGAAGGCCATTGATGTTGAGGCTTACTTCCGGTGTGATATCGCCCAGACCGTCAATCGGCTGTCCGATACCATTGAAGGTTCGTCCGAGGATTTCCGGAGAGAGTCCGATCTCCATAGGATGGCCGGTCAGACGTGTATGGGTATTGCCGAGGGACATATTATCTGTTCCCTCGAATACCTGAATAACTGCTTTGTCTTCATAAATTTCAATGATACGACCGATTTTCTGGGTTCCGTCGTCCATGTGGAATTCTACGATTTCTTCGTAGGAAGCATTTTTGACACCTTCCAGAACTACGAGAGGGCCGTTTATTTCACTTAATCCTAAATATTCGATTGCCATAAATCTCGTTCCCCCTGTCAGCCGTTTTTCTCTAATACTTTATTGTAAAATTCATCGATGTCTTTCTGATACTGATCAAATCGGTCAAGCTGATCATTCGGAACATCATATTTGATGGAAATGATACGTTCGAAGATATTGTCTTCTTTCAGTACGGAAACCGGCATGCCGCGGTTGATGAGGGCTTTTGATTTCTCATACAGATACAGGATGATCTCCATCATCTTGAATTGTTTTTCCATTGGGACACAGGTGTCTTCCTGATGGAAGGCATTCTGCTGAAGGAATCCGAGTCGGATGACACGGGCAATCTCCAACGTCAGTTTCTGATCATCCGGAAGAACGTCGCTTCCGATCAGTTTTACGATCTCCATCAGAGAACTTTCCTGGTTGAGGATCGCCATGATCTGATTTCGGTCTGCTACAAATTTCGGTGATACGTGATCGCGGTACCATGGGGTCAGATCTTCGAGGTATTCACTGTAACTGGTCAGCCAGTGGATAGCCGGGAAGTGTCTTGCATAGGCAAGAGATTTATCAAGTCCCCAGAAGCAGCGGACAAAACGTTTGGTGTTTTGCGTAACGGGTTCGGAGAAGTCACCACCCTGTGGGGAAACGGCACCGATGATAGATACGGAACCCTCTGTACCATTGAGATTCTGCATCATGCCGGCACGCTCATAAAATGCGGAAAGCTTCGATGCAAGGTAAGCCGGGAAACCTTCCTCGGCAGGCATTTCTTCCAGACGTCCGGAGAGCTCACGAAGAGCTTCGGCCCAACGGGAGGTGGAGTCTGCCATGATTGCTACGTCATAACCCATGTCACGGTAGTATTCTGCAAGTGTGACACCGGTATAAATGGATGCTTCACGTGCTGCAACAGGCATGTTGGATGTGTTGGCAATCAGCGTGGTACGGTCCATCATAAGGTTACCGGATTTCGGGTCGATCAGTTTGCTGAAATCTTCGAGAACCTGGGTCATTTCGTTTCCACGTTCTCCGCAGCCGATGTAAATGATGATATCTGCATCGGACCATTTTGCAATCTGATGCTGTGTCATGGTTTTTCCTGTACCGAAACCGCCCGGAACGGCAGCTGTACCGCCCTTTGCAATCGGGAACAGGGTATCAAGGATACGCTGGCCGGTGACAAGCGGAACGCTTGCCGGATAACGTACATGAGTAGGTCTCGGAATACGGATCGGCCATTTCTGTGCGAGCGCAAGATCTCTGGTACTTCCGTCGCGAAGCTCAATGGTTACAATCGGCTCCAGAATGGTGTAATCTCCATCAGGAGCAGCTTTGATAACGGTACCTTCGGTGATGTTTGGCGGTACCATAGATTTATGAAGGATAGAAGCGGTTTCCTGTGTTTCGGCAATGATCGTGCCCGGACCTACGACATCTCCTTCTTTTACAGTAATGTGTGTGTGCCATTTTTTCTCTGTATCAAGAGAATCTACGCTGACACCACGGGAAATATATTTTCCGGAAGTTTTTGCAATCTCTTCCAGAGGACGCTGGATACCATCAAAAATATTGTGGATGATACCCGGTCCGAGAAGTACGGAAATAGCATCGCCGGTACCGATAACGGTTTCGCCCGGACGAAGCCCTGTTGTTTCTTCGAATACCTGAATGGTAGTCATGCCTTTTTTCAGACCGATGACTTCGCCGACAAGATGATCTTTGCCAACATAGACCATTTCGGAAATCTTGAATCCGGAGTCACCCTTCAGATAGATAACAGGACCGTTGATGCCATAAATAATACCTGTTTTATTCATGGGTCATTCCTCCGTCAAATTTGAATTCTTTGCGCATGGCATCGAGATTGGCTGCAAATGAATTGTCAATCAGGATATTTTTGTGCGGGATCTCTGCACGGATACCGCCGATGAAATCTTCTCCAGAGACCTGAAGTGAAATGCCGGTCTTCTGAATAAGCGCATCCAGACGTTCCCTGTCAGTGCTGGAAAGAAAAATATGAATCTCATCATTTTCGGCAAAATCCTGTGCTTCTTTGATTTTCTGGCAAAGATATGTTTCATATTCGGAAGTTGACATAAAGTCTCTGATTTTGGTACTCACTTCGCCAAAAAGAGCTTCTTTCAGTTCTTCCTGCTTTTTGGACCAGTCTCTTTTGAGAGTGATCTGTTCGGCGGAAAGAGCTTTGTTGACTTCACGACGGACATGCTCTGTTTCGGCTTTTACTTCTGCTTCTGCATTCTGGCGGCTGAGCTGTCTGTGCTCTTCAAGCTTTTCGGAAAGCAGCCTTTTATGTTCCTGAATCGCCTGCGCTGCATCTTCACGGGCTTCTTCAAGGGAAACCTCATAAAAATGCTGCAGCTTTTCGTCAATTGTCATGATAGTGTTACCTCCTGCCTACAATTTCAGTCCGATTGCTTCATTAACATATGAAGTGAT
>OGOU01002642.1_pt1 | contig 12483 bp, 11 predicted proteins | sample 1552721 | NCBI WGS metagenome assembly OGOU01 (sample SAMEA2580176, study PRJEB22360) | human gut metagenome | biome: human gut; feature: human-associated habitat; material: faeces | place: Denmark | collected 2008/2010 | reverse complement strand
GTGCGTGTGGCGGGCAACAGACTTGACGAGGCTGTGCTTGAATATATAAAGAAAAAATACGGACTTCTCATCGGAGAGCCTACGGCTGAGGAAATAAAAATAGCCATAGGCTCGGCATATCCGCTTGATGAGGAACAGACAATGACGGTTAAAGGCCGCAACCTTGAGGACGGCTTGCCCAAGGATATTACAATCACCTCAGCCGAGGTGCGGGAAGCCGTTGCAAGACCTCTCGCAAGGATAGTAGAAGCCGTAAAAAATACCCTCGAAAAAACTCCGCCCGAGCTTTCGGCAGACATAATCGACAACGGCATTACCCTTACGGGCGGCGGAGCACTGCTCAGAGGGCTTGACATTTTAATATCAGAGCAAACAGGAATGCCTGTGCATATTGCGGAGTCTCCGCTCGACTGCGTTGCAGCCGGAGCAGGCAAACGGCTTTCGGGCAATTAATATAATGAAAAAATATATAACAAAAAAATTCTGCCTTTTGCTTGCTGTGCTTGTGTCTATTGCGGCGTTGTCGGTGATTTCTTACTATCTGCCGCTTTCGGACTTGATAATTAATATACCTCTTGATATGCCGAGCTTAAACGGTACGGCGAGTGCAGACGAACTTTGGGCGGAGAACAAAAGGCTTTCGGCAGAAAATGCAGAGCTTAGAATCAAGCTTGCGGACAGCCTTGACATAAAACGTGAAAACGAGCGGCTGAGGAAATATTTTGATATAAAAGAGGAAAACCCGTCATACAAAATCGTGCCGGCGGAGGTGGTAAGGCGTGACAGCGCAGAGGATTTTTACGGCTTTACGATTAACGCAGGAACTTCGTCGGGCATAAAAGTAAACGATACGGTCATAACCGAAAACGGACTTGTCGGATGGATTAGCAGAGCTGACAAGTCAAGCAGTGCGGTTACAACGATTCTTTCTCCGCAGACAAAGGTGTCTGTAATCGACAGCGAGAGCGGCGACTGTGGAATTTTGTGCGGCAGCGGCAGCCTGTGCGACAAAAACCTTGCGGTAATGCAGAACATAACCGCAGAAAACTCCATAAAAAGCGGCGATTTGATTGTGACCTCCGGCATTGGCGGAGTGTATCTCAAAAATCTGGTGGTCGGCAGGGTGGAGAACGTCAGCGTAAGCGAGTATGACAGCTCGGTTTCAGCCGAGATAAGTCCCTGTCAACAGATTTCAGACATTACCGACATTGCGGTGATAATTCAAAATAATTAAAAAATATGAAAAACAAATTTTTATTTTGGCTGTGCCTTGCGGCTCAGCTCTTTATACTTTTAATTTTGCAGGGAACAGCGGTCATTGTTCCCGAAATCTGCGGCGGCAGACCTCTGCTTTTGTTAAGTCTTGCCTTTTCGGTTTTTGTACTGGAGGACGAGATAAGCTCGGCTGCGGTCGGCGCAGTTTGCGGAGCATTTACCGACCTTGCGGCATACGGAAAAATAGGATTCTTTGCAGTTTTGCTCACGCTATGCGGATTTTTTGCCTCCGCTGTGTTTAAAAAATATCTTGTACCGTCCGCACTCACGGTGTTCTTGGTTTCTCTTGTGTGCACAGCGACAGTTTTATCGCTTTATTTTTGCGTGTTTGCAATTCAATTTAATTTTGCCGATTCGGGGGCGTACTTTGTACGGCATTATATTTCAAAAATAATCTATACGGCGGCAGTTTCCGTGCCGCTTTTCAGGCTCAATGCATTTTTGATAATGCGGAAAAGAGGAAGGGACGTTGAATAAAAATGCAGAAAACCGCAGAATGATAATTTGCTTTGCGGTGGCGGCATTCTGTCTGACTGCCTGCGCCGCCAGACTTGCAAGTTGGCAGATTGTGCACGGAGAGGAGTACAGGCAGATTGCCGAGCGCTCGACAAGCACGGTTGAAAAGACCGAGGCGGTAAGAGGTCAGATTTTTGACAGCAGCGGCAATGTGCTGGTCGGAAATACCACCCAATACAGGGTGAGCCTTCAAAAGCCATACATTGACGAGGCTCAGCTTGACAAAACTATCCTGCTTATTACAAAAATTCTGGATGAATGTAAGGACGGCACAGACGTCAGTTTTCCGATTATCAGCAGGAATAACGGCTATGAATTTACCTCTGACAGCGACAAAATATCCGAGCTGCAAAAATTCCTTTCGTCTGAAAATTCCTCAGCTGCAGACTGCGTAAATGCCCTGAGAGAAAGGTACGATATTTCAAAGAATTACAGCGGCGACGAGCTGATAACCCTTGTATCAGTGCATTATTCAATGGAACAAACTGGCTTTTCGGTTGATACTCCGTTTGTTCTGGCAGATGACGTCAGCTTTGAAGCCGTGGCAAAAATCAGCGAAAAAACTCAGGGACTCAGCGGAGTTGCCGTGGAGTCATACCTTGTGCGGCAGGCAAAAAATCCAACCCTTGCGCCGCATATTATCGGAGCGGTGGGAGCTGTCACCGAGGAGGAATACAACAAAAAAATCGGCGAGGGCAAAAGCTACGAGCTTGACGGCAGCATTGGAAAATTCGGAATAGAGGCGGCTCTTGAGGATTACCTCAAAGGCGAGGGCGGTCAGAGAATTGTGCGCAGGAGCTTAAGCGGCGAAAAGGTAGAAGAGGTGCAGACCGTCAACGCAAAGAATGGCAGTTCCGTATATCTCACAATTAATTCTGAGATTCAGCAGGCGGCTGAAAAGGCGTTGTCTGAGAACGTGGCTTTGGCTAATAAGCAGGGCGCTAAGGACTGCAATTCGGGTGCGGCGGTGATGGTTTCGGTCAAGGATTTTTCCGTCCTTGCGGCGGCAAGCTGTCCGAGCTACGATTTAAACAAATACAGCGAATACGGCGATTATTATTTAAGCCTTGCTCAGAGCGACAGCTCGCCTATGTACAACAGGGCAACGGTGGGCAGCTACGCCTGCGGCTCGGTGTTCAAGCCGTTTGTAGCCTCGGCGGCACTTGAGGAGGGCGTGATTGACAGCAAAACAAAAATCAACTGCACAATGGATTACGATTACTACCCAACGGATATTGTCAAATGTATGCACCGCCACGGCGAGCTTGACTTAAACGGAGCGGTGGCACAGTCCTGCAATTATTTTTTTGCAGAAACAGGCAGACGGCTCGGCATACAAAAGCTTGATGAGTATGCCGAAAGGTTTGGTCTGGGCACTGTGACGGGCATAGAAATTGAAGAATCGGGCGGTACTCTTGCAGGCAGGGACAGCACCGACTGGCAGGAGGGCAATGTGGTTTCGGCGTCAATCGGTCAGTCCGACAACGCCTTTACTCCGCTTCAGCTCGCTGTCAGCACCGCAACTCTGGCTAATGACGGGGTGCGCCTTAAGGCTCATATGATTGACAGAATAACCGATTATTCAGGAAAAAGCACATTATTCAAAACAGAACCCGAAAAGGTGTGCGAGGTTGGAATATCGCAGAAAAACCTTGAGTCTGTGCAAAACGCAATGCTATCTGTAACCCAGAGTCTGAGCGGTACGGCATACAGCTATTTCGGAGATTACAAGGTTAAGGTTGCGGCTAAAACGGGCACGGCGGAAAATTCGGGAACAGACCATACAACCTTTATCTGCTACGCACCCTTTGACGAGCCTGAGGTTGCGGTGGCTGTGGTGATAGAGCACGGGGCAAGCGGAAAATTTTCAATGCTTACGGCAAAGGCTATGCTGGATTCGTATTTTAAGGCAGCCAATGAGCAGGCAGCTCAGGAAAAATAAAATCACTTTTGAAAGGTAATTACTTTTAAAAGTGATTTACAGCTTGTTATATCTGTAAAAAATGGATATAAAGAATGAATATTCATAAAAATATTCATTTTATGCAAAAAATGCCTGTAAAAATGAATATTCATTATTTGTGAATATATTCATTTTGCGGATATTATGGTAATAAATGTAAAAAACGGGGTGAAAACTGCGGTAAAATATTAAAAATAAATCGAAATTTAAGTGCATATAACACAATTCTGAGCTACACTGAATATTTATTCAAAAAAAGCTTGATTTTTCCGACAGAAAGCGTATAATGTAAGAGTAATATAAATCATTTCTTTTTGGAGGAAATTAAAATGGCTGACAATAAAATTAAAAAAGTAGTTCTTGCCTATTCAGGCGGACTTGATACTTCTATCATTATCCCTTGGTTAAAAGAAAATTACGACAACTGCGAGGTTATCGCTGTTTCGGGCGACGTTGGACAGGGCACTGAGCTTGACGGGCTTGAGGAAAAGGCTATCAAGACAGGCGCTTCAAAGCTTTATATCGAGGATCTCAACAAGGAGTTTGTTGATGAGTACATAATTCCTACAGTTAAAGCCGGAGCAGTTTACGAGGGCAAGTACCTCCTCGGCACATCATTTGCTCGTCCTATCATTGCAAAAAGACTTGTTGAGATTGCCAAGGCTGAGGGCGCAGACGCTATCTGCCACGGCTGTACAGGTAAGGGCAACGATCAGGTTCGTTTTGAGCTTGCTATCAAGGCTTACGCTCCGGATATGAAGATTATCGCTCCTTGGAGAACATGGGAGTTCAAGAGCCGTGAGGAAGAGATTGAATACGCTGAAAAGATGGGTATTCCGCTCAAGATTAACCGTGAAACAAACTATTCTAAGGATAAAAACCTCTGGCACCTCAGCCACGAGGGACTCGACCTTGAAGATCCTGCAAATGAGCCGATGTACAACAAAGAGGGCTTCCTTGAGCTTGGCGTATCACCTGAGCAGGCTCCTAACGAGCCGGAGTATGTTACTCTCTCATTTGTAAAGGGTGTTCCTACAAAGCTTAACGGCGAGGAAATTGACTCTGTTGAGCTTATCAAGGAGCTTAACAAAATCGGCGGCAGAAACGGTATTGGCATTACAGATATCGTTGAGAACCGTCTTGTCGGTATGAAGGCTCGTGGCGTATATGAAACTCCCGGCGGCACAATCCTCTATGCCGCACACAATAAGCTTGAGGAAATCTGCCTTGACAAGGACACACTCCACTACAAAAAGAACCTCGCCAACACATTTGCAGACCTTGTTTATGACGGCAAATGGTACACACCTCTGCGTGAGGCTATGTCTGCATTTGTTGACAGCACTCAGGAGTATGTAACAGGCGACGTTAAGCTCAAGCTCTACAAGGGCAACATCATTGACGCAGGCGTTACAAGCCCGTATTCACTCTACGACGAAGAAATCGCAACCTTTGACGAGGATCAGGTTTATGACCAGAACGACAGCGCAGGCTTTATCAACCTCTTTGGTCTTCCAATCAAGGTTCGTGCAAAGAAGGGTCTTATTAAGTAATTTTGCTTGCAATTTAACTTGTGTGACTAATAATAAGGGGCAGGGAAATTCTCTGCCCCGATAAGTGTTTTATGGCGGAGAATGCAAAGCTTAACACGGAGGCTTGTTATGGGCAATTATGACTATTTTTCTAAGTTTTTTGTGGTAATAATAATCCTTGCGATATTGTTTGCTGTTATTACGCTTATTGTAACTGCAAAAAATAAACAGGCATCGCCGGCTAAGGTGTTCTTTATGGCTAATTTGTTTGTTACTATATTTACTGGTATTATTGTCGGAGTGATGTATCCTTTGGCGATGGCTACACAATCTTTAGCATTGGCTATATTGTGCGTTTTATTGATAAGTTACTGTGGACTTCCGCTGGTGGTTTTGCTTATAATATCGGGAATTGTATGGTTAATGACAAAAAATAAAAGTAAGAAAAATTGACCTTCGGTATATTAATAAAATTTGAGGTGATAATATGCAGCTTTGGAAAGGCAGATTTAAAAAGGAACTTTCAAAAACTACTAATGACTTTAACAGCTCAATCTCGTTTGACAGCCGTATGTATAAAGAGGATATAGAGGGCAGCATTGCTCACGCAACAATGCTTGGCAGATGCGGCATTATTAAGGCTGACGAGGCTGAGGACATAGTGCAGGGACTTAAAGCAATCCTTGCAGATATAGAAAGCGGCGCTCTGCAAATTGATATGGAGGCAGAAGACATCCACACCTTTATTGAGGGAGAGCTTACACGCAGAATCGGCGACAACGGCAAGCGCCTGCACACCTCAAGAAGCCGCAATGATCAGGTTGCCGTAGATATTAAGCTTTACCTCAAAAAAGAGGTTGTAAATGTTAAAAACCTTGTTGTTGACCTTATCAAGGTTATTGCGGACAAGGCTGAAAAGTACAGCGACACCGTTATGCCCGGCTACACTCATTTGCAGAGGGCACAGCCTATCACATTCGGACACCATCTTCTTGCCTACGGCGAAATGCTTTTAAGAGATGTTTCAAGACTTGTGGACTGCCTCAAAAGAATGGACGAAATGCCGCTCGGCTCCTGCGCACTTGCAGGCACAACCTATCCCATTGACAGAACCGTTACGGCTGAGCTTTTAGGCTTTGAGCGAATTACAAACAACTCGCTCGACGGCGTTTCAGATCGTGATTACTGCATTGAGTTTGCTTCGGCTCTTTCTATTATAATGGTGCACCTTTCAAGATTTTCTGAGGAAATCATTATGTGGTGCAGCTGGGAGTTTAAATTCATTGAGCTTGACGACGCCTTTTCTACAGGCTCGTCAATTATGCCGCAGAAGAAGAACCCCGACATTGCAGAGCTTGTCAGAGGCAAAAGCGGCAGAGTGTTCGGCGACAATATGGCCCTGCTCACCATTATGAAGGGCATAGCGCTTGCATACAACAAGGATATGCAGGAGGACAAGGAGGCTATTTTTGATGCGGTCGATACCGTAAAAATGTGCCTTACCGCCTTTACCCCAATGCTCGACACAATGAAGGTTATTCCTCAGAATATGCGCAAGGCTGCCGCCGGCGGATTTATCAACGCCACCGACTGCGCAGACTGGCTCACAAAGAACGGAGTGCCGTTCAGAGATGCCTACAAGGCAACAGGCGAGCTTGTTGCAAGGTGCATTGAGCTTAATACAGACCTTGAAAATCTCCCGATGGAGGAGTACAAAAAGGTTTGCAATGTATTTAACGAGGATGTTTACAAGGCAATTTCACTTGAAACCTGCACCAACGAGAGAAAAGCTTTCGGCGGCCCCGCCTCGGAAAACGTAAAGGCGCAGGCTAAGCGTGTGGCTGAAATTGCAAAGAATTTATAATTTGGCAACAGATAAAACAAAGGATTGATTATGATGATAAAAGCAGGTATTGTGGGAGCAACAGGCTATGCAGGCGCAGAGCTTGTAAGACTTTTGAGCGCACACCCCGAGGCTGAAATTTCGGCAATCAGCTCGGTTTCTTTTGAGGGCGAAAAGCTCAGCGAGGTTTATCCGTCCTATACATTTTTGAACGATATGGTTTGCGAAAATCAGGACGCAGTTGTTGAAAAGAGCGACGTTATCTTTGCCGCTCTCCCTCACGGACTTTCTCAGGAGCTTGCCGAAAAGTGCATAAGCGCAGGCAAGGCGTTCATAGACCTCGGCGCAGACTTCCGCCTTGAGAGCGAGGAGGAGTACACCGAGTGGTACGGCGGCGCTTTTCTTGACAAAAAGCTGCACGGGCAGGCAGTTTACGGACTTCCCGAATTTTTCAGAGATAAAATAAAGGGCAAAAAGCTCGTTGCAAATCCGGGCTGCTACACAACCTGTTCTCCGCTTGCCATTGCTCCGGCTGTAGCAAATGGACTTGTCAGCACAAAGGGCATTATCTGCGACTGCAAGAGCGGCGTTACCGGTGCAGGCAGAAAGCCAACTCAGGGCAACCATTTTCCGGAGCTTAACGAGGGCTTTCACGCATACAAGGTTGCAAGCCACCGCCACACTCCCGAAATTGAGCAGACGCTTTCAAAGCTTTCGGGAGAGGATGTTATAATCACCTTTGTACCTCACCTTCTGCCGGTAAACAGGGGTATTCTTGCCACTGTCTATGCCGACATCAGCGAGGGCGTTACATTTGAGCAGATAAGAAAAGCCTATGAGGACTTCTATAAGGACGAGTTCTTTGTAAGACTTCTTGCAGACGGCAAGTGTGCAGATATTCACAATGTGCGCTATTCAAACTTCTGCGATGTATCAATTCATCACGACAAAAGAGCGAACAAGCTTGTTGCCTGCGCAGCCATTGACAATATGGTTAAGGGTGCGGCAGGACAGGCTATTCAGAATATGAACATAATTTTTGGACTTGACGAAAAAACAGGTCTTGTTATTGTTCCCCCTGCTTTTTAATTTGGCAGTCAACTAACTATGTGGAGGCTTTATTATGGGAAACTATAAATTTATTGAAGGCACCGTAACTTCTCCTATCGGATTTACTGCGGCAGGTATTTGTGCGTCAATCAAGCCGTCAAACAAAACAAAGCGTGACCTTGCACTTATTTTCTGCGATACTCCATGTACTGCGGCGGCTGTTTACACTAAAAACCTCGTCAAAAGCTCGGCTATTGAGGTAACAAAAAAGCACCTCGAAAACGGCGTGGCTCAGGCGGTTATTGTAAATTCGGGCAACGCAAACACCTGCAATGCAAACGGCCATGAGGTGGCAAGCAGAATGTGCCTTATCGCCGCCGAAACCCTCGGAGTAAGTCCCGATGATGTTATTGTGGCTTCAACCGGAGTTATCGGTCAGCCGCTTCCTGTACAGCCTATTTTAAAAGGCTGTGTTTACTTAAAGGGACACCTTACAAAAGAAGGCGGCACAGACGCAGCCGAGGCTATTATGACAACCGATACCGTAAAAAAAGAGGTTGCGGTGCAAATAGAGCTTGACGGCAAAACCGTTACCATTGGCGGCATTGCAAAGGGCAGCGGTATGATACATATTAATATGGGTACAATGCTTTCGTTTGTAACCACAGATGCAGCTATTTCTGTTGATATGCTCAGAGCGGCTCTTTACGAGGCTGTTGGGGACAGCTTTAATATGGTGAGTGTTGACGGCGACACCTCAACAAACGATACTCTTGCCGTTATGGCTTCAGGCAAGGCAGGCAACAGAATTATTGACCACAGAAACGAGGACTACTATACATTTTTAAGCGGACTTACCGCAGCGTTCAGAGAGCTTGCCAAAAAGCTTGCCGGCGACGGTGAGGGGGCAACAAAGCTGCTTGTGTGCAGGGTTGAGGGCGCAAAGACAAAGCAGGACGCAGTTAAGGCGGCAAAGAGCATTATAGGCTCAAGCCTTGTAAAGGCGGCTATGTTCGGTGCTGACGCAAATTGGGGCAGAGTGCTCTGTGCAATCGGCTACAGCGGCGCAGATGTTGACGTTAAAAAGGTAGATGTTTCATTTTCTTCAGCAAGCGGTACAATTCCCGTGTGCAAGGACGGCGCAGGCATTGAATTTTCCGAGGAAGAAGCCAAAAAAATCCTGCTTGAAAAGGAAATTAACATTCTTGTATCGCTGAATAACGGCTACGGCTGTGCCGAGGCATACGGCTGTGACCTCACTTACGATTATGTAAAGATAAACGGCGATTACAGAACCTAAGAGTAATGGCGAACTTTGCAATTTTATATAAAGGTAAATATAAAGAAAACCAATACCGGCAGTTCAGGTTAAATGAAAGTAATTTTCGGGAAAATATAGTTTTGAATTAAAACCATACTGTCCGCTCGGGCTAAAAAAGCTCGCCGGGGGGTCCTAAATCAATATGTTTCTCTTGTTCGTATTGCTTGATTACATATACCTTTTCTACAAGCTGAAGCCCCGATGTAAAATCAGGCAAGCTCAAAGCTGTCAAGAATGTTGTCCACATTATCCTTTGCGTGAATAAAGTTATTTCCGGCATCCTCATCCTGAATGATTCCAAAGCCCGTTGGGAGCACTGCAACATAACTGTAGCCGTCTTTTTCTCCGAGCACTCTTGCGCCTGCAAATTCGTCTGTGCTCTCATCAGTGGCTATAATTTTAAACAGGTAGCCGTTACTGCCCGTGCTTTCGTCCATATGATTGGTTTTTTCAAAAAATGAAACCCCAAAATCGTCCGTTTCGTAAACCACATAGTCGGGCACAATCAGAGTGTATGTGTCAAAGTCCACCCTGTCCGCCTCGTCCAAGTCTGACTGCGGTTCGGTTGTGGGAACAGTCGCCTCAGTTTCTTCGGCAGGCTCTGCAGTTGTCTGCTCCTCCGTAGCTTGCGGCTCAGGCTCGGTTATCTCCTCTGTGGCGGCTGACCCGGTAACGGTCGGTTCATCAGCGGTTGAAGTGCCTGACGGTGCGCCCTTTTTGAGCAAATCGGGGTAAAGTATTACTCCGACAACTGCAATCAAAGCCACAACCGCCAGACAAACCACGGTGATTAACACCGCCCTGCCCTTGGGCTTTTTCTCCTGCGATTTTAAATCTGTTTTGGATGCTGATTTTAAATTTAACTTGGAATCTGACTTGGAATGTGGTTGTAAATTTGATTTAGAATGAGTCTTTGAAGTTGACTTTGAATGTAATTTGAAATGTTCAGGCTCTGCGGATAACTCAGGCTCATTGGTCTGAGCCGGCTCAGTGGGCTGAAAAGGCTCACTTGGCTGAGCATAGGCTTGCTCCGTGGGGCTTCCGCAGTAAAAGCAAAAAGCGTCGTCTGCGCCTATCAGATTTCCGCAGCTTTCACAAAACACCGTGTTGGGCGAGGTTATATCCGCCATTGAATTGTCCGAACCAAACGGCGGCTCGCATTTTTTGCCGCATTTATCGCAGATAACGTCATTATAATCAAGTTTATTTCCGCAGTGAATACAAAATTTATCTTTCATATCAATACCTCTTAACGATCCGTTTTAACCATTATACAATGATTTTTTAAATTGCGCAAGAATTTAAAATCAGTCTGTAGATAAACCATTTTGTAGTATCATAAAAAAATAATTTCTTGTGGACGACAACTGCCAAACAAATTTCCTGCAAGATAAAAAATTAAATACAATCAATTCAGATTATATAAAACCGAAAAATATAAACCCATAAAAATCGGCTGACTGTTACTAACCAATTAGCCGATCTTTACTTTTTAAGCATTATTTTATTTATTCATATTTTTTAATTTCTTAAATCCCCAGATAAAATAATTATCCATTAACACAAACAAAAAGTGATTTTCGCTTAATTCGGCAAAATACTCTTCTATCGTAAACGGTCTGTATCCATAAGGATCAAATTCAGTTATAGATTCATCATTGTCGCCCTTTGCACAAAACTGAAAAAATGTTAAGGTATCCTTATTAACGCTTTTTAACTTTTTAAGGTATGCAGTGGATTTTTTAAAATCACCCAACTTATAATATAGCATTGACAAGGGCAAAAGAAACATTGAGCTATGTTCTTTCTCGTATTTTCCAAGGAGATTTAAAGCTGCGCTCTCATCCTCGAGATATGAATAAATATGCATTAATTGGTATCTGATTCCGAGATTATCACTTTCGCACAAACGCAGCATATCCTCACCTTCTTTTGCAGCAGCTCTAAACATCATACATTCCATCAATAAATCTACATATTTTGACCTCAATCTCATATACGGTCTTGTTTCCAAAATCAGCCAGAATTTTCCGATATTTTCATCATCAAAATATCCCTGTGATTTTAAATTGACTTCCGTTTTTTCAATCAGCTTTTTAAGCTTATCAAGCAAGCTTTCTGCTGAATTTGACGTCAGCTCGGCAGCCATCATTTCCGCATCTACATTGTCAGGCTCAAGTTAGAGTGCTTTCTTTACATATTTTAACGCTTCCTTTTTGGATGAAGCTGATTCAGCAAGCTCCAGCAAGTCATAAGCGTCATCCGCTTCATCTTCATCTGCCAAATCATAGTGTAAAAAATTCTGTTTTCTTAAAAACTCTTTAAAGACCTCATTATGTTCTTTGTCCGCCTGAACGTTTTTATCAGCGAAATTTCCATTAAATACTTTTAAAAAATCATTATTTCCCATTTTTATATTCCTTTTGTATTGTTCATATTTTCATTATAACTAAACAAATATAATTTGCTCGACAGCCGATAGGCTGAGCACTTTCGAGCGGATAGTATCATAAAGAAATAAATTCTCCTACCCGACAACTGCAGGCAATTTCCTGCAAAATAATAAATTTAATATGGATGGTATAGGTTATGCAGGATTTATTTTCGGGCAATATAAGTCTTGAGCTAAAAACGAACTATCTGCTCGAACTAAAAAACAACCATCCGACTACTCCTTTTGTGCATATCGCTGAGTGAAATATACTCTGCAACTTAAAAAACACCGCCCGTAAGTAAAATTACGAGCGGTGCTTTTGGATTAAATATAGATTTTATTAGATTTTTTTGCTTTTAGACTATAAAAACCCTGAATTTGTTACTTAATATGCCGATGTAATACTACACTCAATAATTAAGCAACCTTAGTAGCCTTTGTAGCTCTGGTAATTGCAAGTTTTTCAAAGCCTGCATATGATGTAAGATTTTTTACTACTCCATCTTCTACAGCTACTCTGCCTACGAGCTTATTGTTGCTCATATAGCC
>OGOU01002640.1_pt1 | contig 12485 bp, 9 predicted proteins | sample 1552721 | NCBI WGS metagenome assembly OGOU01 (sample SAMEA2580176, study PRJEB22360) | human gut metagenome | biome: human gut; feature: human-associated habitat; material: faeces | place: Denmark | collected 2008/2010 | reverse complement strand
CGACCCGGCGTCGGCAGTCCAGTCCCTGCCAGACCAACCGCTGCCGCCAGTGAGATCCATTTCTTATTTTTCATGTGGAGACTCCTTTACAGACTTCTTCTGTTAGGGTATGCAGAAAACAGAGAAACGTTCTCGATACAATATTTCATTACACAGACCTGAATGATTTATTTTGAGAGGATGATGATTGAGTCTTCTATCTCTGATTGTAGGTCTTTGGATTACACCCGAATCTTTTTCGGAATGCACTTGCGAATCGGCTGGGATTACTGAAACCGACCATTTCCGCAATCTGTGTCATAGAGTACTGGCCGCTCTGTACCAGTGGTAAGCTTTTGTCAGCCCGGTATTCTTCCAGATATCCGGTAATTGTTTTTCCTGTCATTTTTTTGAACAGACGGCAGCACACTTCTCTGGACATGTGTATCTGATCTGCCAGCTCCTGCAGAGAGATCACCGATTCAAAATGTGTGTTGAGATAGTTCAGCATTACTTCCAGCCGTTCCAGTTCCTGTTGATTTGCCGGAACAAATTTTGTCAGCTCCCTCTGATGATCAGACAGAATCATACTGAATGCTTCACACAGAAGTCCTCTGATCTTCAGTTCATAGCAAAATGGTTTCCGGTCAAACACTTCTTCTACCTGATTCAGTTTCTCAAGAATTTCTTTTCCATTTTCGTCCGAAGCAGTCAGGTGAATACAGGGCACTGCAGAGTTCTGCAAAAAAGGCCTGAAACAGTTTCTCTCAATATCACTTCCAAAGTCCCCATACAGAAAGTCCGGTCTTACAAGAATCGTACTGTACCGGACATGTTCATTGATCGGTGAATTACAGCTGTGCGGCACATTTCGATTCAGAAGGAAGCCTTCTCCCGGCCTGACGCTGTAGCTTTTCTGATAAACCTGAAAAACAGCCATACCTTCTCTCAGAAGATTTATTTCCAGATCATCATGCCAGTGGATCGGGACAGTCTTTCCCTCAAACGCCCACAGATCATCATGGCTTACCGTCATAGGAAAAGTTTCTGTTCCATGTTTTGAGAGTTCTCTTCTGGTATCATCCATCAGGATTTTTCTTTTTGCCATTTTATATTTCTCCGAATTTTGCAATTTATGTATAATTTTATCTGCAATATTTTTTAATTATCATACTCAGCTTTCCAAATTTTGTAAAGATTTTCATTCCTCTGCATCCCCAAATCTCTTCTTTTTATCCTCCATACAAAATCAATATCTGTATCATATACAACAATACCGGAATCGTATTTTGATTTCATTTTCTTTATAATGAGGCGTGCGGTAAAAAAAGCATATAACTACTACAAGGAGGTTCTTCATATTATGTCCGGAACAAAGTCTAAAGAAATGGATCTTACCGTTGGAAGTCCATTCTGGTCTTTACTAAAATTCGCAATTCCCGTAATTCTGGGTAATCTGTTTCAGCTCTTTTATACACTTGCTGACTCTGTGATCGTCGGTAAAACACTGGGGGCAAATTCCCTTGCGGCAGTCGGCTCCACCAGCATTATCATTTATTTTGTCTTTTGTTTTATCAATGGTTTTACAGGTGGTTTCGGCATCTGTCTCGGCCAGCGCTGTGGCGCAAAAGATGAAAAAGGAATGCGAAAAAGCGTTGCCGCTTCCACGCTGCTCAGCATCATTTTTACAATTGTGTTGACGCTGATCTGCTGCCTCCTGGCTCATCAGATTCTTCGGTGGATGCAGATTCCTTCTGATATTTCCGGTGAAGCCTATGACTATATGTTTGTGGTACTTCTCGGAACAGGTGCAACTGTTTTTTACAATATGATTTCCAACATGCTACGTGCACTGGGCGACAGCAAAACACCGCTCTACTTCCTGGTATTCTCCTCTGTATTGAACATTTTTCTTGATGTCCTGTTTATTGTACCTTTACACATGGGAGTCGCAGGCGCTGCATGGGCTACAATTTTGTCCCAGTTTCTCTCAGCAGTACTCAGTCTCATCGTCGGACTGAAAAATTTCCCGATACTGCATCTGCACCGTAAAGATTTCCATGATCTGAAAGACACGATCAGTCTTCACCTGAAAACAGGATTTCCAATGGGATTTCAGATGTCTGTCATGTGTATCGGACAGCTCGCAATGCAGACTGTCGTAAACTCCCTCGGAACTGCTGCCGTAGCCGGATATACTGCAGCATCTAAAGCAGATCAACTTTCTGTACTTGTAAATAATGCCATGATGACTGCCATCTCCAACTATGTTGCACAGAATTTCGGTGCCGGAAAAAAAGAGCGCATCCGCCAGGGTGTACGTGCATCTCTGATTCAGACAGAAGGCTTCAACTTTCTCATGTGCATCGGTATTCTGATTCTTCGCCATCCGATCGTGCGGATGTTCCTCTCTGATCCGACAGTCGAAATCTATCATTACTCCGATGCGTATCTGACGATCGTGGCTCCTTTCTATTTTATCCTGGGGCTGCTGGCAGTTTACCGAACCTCGATCCAAAGTATGCAGAATGGACGCGCTCCTTTCGCGGCATGTATGATCGAGCTCGTCATGCGTATTGCAGCGACCGTCGGACTTTCCGGTATCATCGGCTATACCTCCGTATGCATTGCCAGCCCACTTGCGTGGTTCGGTGCCTGCGCACTTCTGATTCCTGTATACTATCGGATGATGAAAAGGCCATTAGCATCTGCAAGTTAGACAATATATTTTATTTCGTAATAATTGTTATTGTTCGCTCCGTTCACAGCAAACTTGGTGAAAATCCATTCCATATCATCACTTGCCAGCCAAAGCCTTATCTTCTATAATATCTTTATGATAACTCCCATCTGTTTTCGGCAGAGTGACAAACCTTCCCGGGCTTTTCGTCAATCTGTCAAGAAACCTCCGGAATCTTTGTAAAATTCAACTCTGGATTCCTCCGGGAAATTCCAGTATACTGATAACAGTTCAAAACACGAGCAAAACTTACTTAATATTTTGGAGGGAATTTACAATGGCAAGTTTATCTTTACAGCACATTAATAAGACATATCCAAACGGTTTCGAAGCCGTTAAAGACTTCAACCTTGAAATCGAAGACAAAGAATTCATCATTTTCGTAGGACCTTCCGGATGTGGTAAATCTACTACACTTCGTATGGTAGCCGGACTGGAAGAAATCACCAGCGGTACCTTAAAGATCGGTGACAAAGTTATGAACGATGTAGAGCCGAAAGACCGTGACATCGCAATGGTATTCCAGAACTACGCTCTGTATCCTCATATGACCGTATATGATAACATGGCATTTGGACTGAAACTTCGTAAAGTTCCGAAAGCTGAGATTGACAAAGCAGTTCGTGAAGCTGCAAGAATCCTTGACCTTGAGAAACTTCTTGATCGTAAACCGAAGGCTCTTTCCGGTGGACAGAGACAGCGTGTTGCTATGGGACGTGCTATCGTTCGTAATCCTAAGGTATTCCTTATGGATGAGCCTCTTTCCAACCTGGATGCTAAACTTCGTGTACAGATGCGTATCGAGATTTCCAAGATCCACCAGAGACTGGGTGCTACAATCATCTATGTAACACATGACCAGACAGAGGCTATGACTCTTGGTACCAGAATCGTTGTTATGAAAGACGGTGTTGTTCAGCAGGTAGATACACCTCAGAACCTGTATCAGAAACCAGGCAACTTATTCGTTGCAGGATTCATGGGATCTCCGCAGATGAACTTCCTTGATGCCCAGATCAAAGAAAAAGGTTCCGACATTGTTGCAGTTATCGGAAGTGATGAACTCGTTATTCCGGCAGCTAAAGCTAAAGCACTCAAAGATGGCGGTTATGTAGGAAAGACCGTTGTTATGGGTATCCGTCCGGAAGACGTTGCAGATACACCGAACGGCTCCATGTCTTCTACCGTTAAAGTTTATGAGCTTCTTGGTGCAGAAGTATTCCTGTACTTCGATGTAAACGGCACACAGATCACAGCTCGTGTTGATCCAGGTACAAAAGCAAAAACAGGTGATCCGGTTAAATTCGATTTCAACATGGAAAAAACACATTTCTTTGATAAAGATACAGAACTGGTTATCACTAACTAATATTCAATCAGAATATCAGACCCGGGGCAGTTTACCCCGGGTCTTTTTTTCAGAAAGGATGATTTGATTTCATGTCCGTACAACGTACACTTCAAAAATATATGGATGACTGGAAACGCATCAGCCATCTCGACTTCTGCCTGCTTCTGGAGGACAATTCCGTTTTCGTTACGACCTGCGAAAAAAGACTTCCATCCGCAGCAAAACTTGATGACTTCCGCCAGAGCACCGCACTCTGTCTGGCCAATACAACCTGCTGCCTGTACAAAATTACCGAAAAGAGCGATGTTCCCTATCTTCTCGTCGTATGGGGAAGCGATGCTTCTGTCTCAACGATTGGTGAACTGGCTGTCTGCCAGATTCAAAGCATCCTGGAAGGTTTTTCCGAAAAAAATGACAAAAACTCTTTTATGCAGAAACTGCTTCTGGGAAACTATACAGAAGTAGAGGCTTTTAACCGTGCACGCAAACTGCACATTTCCACCACTGCACGCAGGGCAGTCTTCCTCGTTACAACCAGACAGTCGCAGGATGAACATGCCCTGGCAACGATCAAAAATATCTTTTCTGCACGCACACACGATTTTATCACTGCGATCGATGACAGTGGCATCATCATTGTTCGTGAACTTTCTTCTACGGAAACTTATGAAAATCTCGAAGATACCGCTCATATGCTGGTTGATATGCTCGGCGCAGAGGCCATGACACAGGCATGGGTTGCCTACAGCAATACCGCCGACGATCTCCGTGAACTTTCCAGTGCATATAAAGAAGCACGCACAGCACTCGAAATCGGTAAGATCTTTTATGCTGAACGTGCTGTATTCGGATATCGTACCCTTGGTATCGGGCGTCTGATCTACCAGCTCCCTGTCTCTATTTGCGAGATGTTCATCGAAGAAATCTTCGGTAATGAGTCGCTTGATTCTATCGACGGTGAGACGCTGGCGATCATCCGCACTTTCTTTGAAAATAACCTGAATCTCTCCGAAACATCCAGACAGCTCTACGTACATCGCAACACGCTTGTCTACCGCTTCGAAAAGATTCAGAAAAAATTCGGTCTCGACCTCCGTACTTTCGAAGATGCCATGACCTTCAAACTGGCCATGCTTGTTGCCGGTTATCTGAAATCAAAATCACTTCAGTAACATCAGATGCTCCGGCGGCAGATACAGATAGTGCGGCAGATTTTTTTCATGTGGATCCCGGAAGTTTTCTTTCGGGCGCATCCACCAGAGGGCTGCTCCTTCTTCCATTCCCGGATTTCTGACCAGATACTGATGTTCAAATGTTGTTTCCACATATTCCGCTGTCTCAAAGGCAATGCAGTTTTTACCTGCTTCCTGCACCGGTTGGATCCAGTGTCCGCGGATGGCAACATGCGTCATATCTGCTTCCACCTTCTGTGCAGTATGGAGTGATACACCCCAGTCAAGTGCAAACACTTCATGATCTCCCATTCTCTCAATCCTTGAACTGTTTTTGCAGCCGGTCAGTCTGGAGGCTTCCAGAAGCTGTGGCTGTTCAAATAAATCTCTTGTATTTCCGAAAATCAATGTCTTTCCTTCTCTTAAAAGCATCAATTCATTACAAAAACGAAATGCCTCATCTCTGCTGTGCGTTACCATCAGCATATCTCCCTGATACTGTTGCAGAAATTCCTGCATATCTTTCTGTAAAACATCCTTCAGATATCCATCCAATGCCGAAAATGGCTCATCCAAAAGGATCACTTCTGGTTCTCCGATCATCATTCGGGCAAGTGCTACTCGCTGCTGCTGCCCACCGGAAAGCTGTGCCGGATAACGATTCTCCAGCCCATCAAGCTGATATCTTTTCAGATAGTCACGTACCTTTTCTTCTTTTTGCGATTTTTCTCCACGATAGCCGCAGAGAATATTGTCTTTGACCGTCATTGTCGGAAACAGTGCATAATTCTGAAAAAGATAACCGATCCTGCGTTCCTGCGGTTTCAGATTAATTTTCTTTTCGGAATCAAACACGATTCTTCCATTGATTACAATCTTTCCCTTATCCGGAGTTTCGATCCCGGCGATACAGCGGAGCGTCATGCTCTTTCCGCTGCCGGATGCTCCTAAGATTCCGGTTGACGAAGTAGTGCTCTCAAATGCGGTCCTAAGAGAAAATCCTTTGAAATTTTTTTCTATATTTACCTGTAATGCCATCAGATCCACCTTCTGCTCTTCATGCCTCTGCCTGAGACAATATTTATCAGTGCCACGATCACAAACGAGATCAAAACGATCACCACAACCCAGAAACCTGCCACATTATAATTTCCTGCGGCCGTTTCCGCCGCAATCGCGACAGATACAGTCCTTGTCTTACCAAGAATATTTCCCGCCAGCATGGAAGTTGCTCCGTATTCGCCGATTGCCCTTGCAAATGCAAGTACGGTACCGGATGCAATACCCGGCGCTGCTGCCGGAACGATAACCTTCCAAAAAATCCTGCGGTCACTCATGCCAAGGGTCTGCCCTGCATAAATGAGGTTTACATCCACCTGTTCAAATGCGGCACGTGCGTTGCGGTACATTAGTGGAAAAGCAATGACTGCTGCTGCGATCACGCAGCCTTTCCATGTCTGAACGACCTTGAAATCAAAGCTTTCCAGCAGAAACTTACCAAACGGTCTGCGCAGACTGAAGATCAGCAGCAGAAAAAATCCTGCTACTGTCGGCGGAAGGACAAGCGGCATCGTAAGAATACCATCAAGAACCGCTCTTAATATCGGTTTCAGTTTCATGATCTTTCTTGCACAGAAAATCCCGAAAAAAAAGGCAATGACCGTCGCCACAAAACCGGTTTTTAAAGAAATCCACAGTGGACTCCAGTTAATTTCCTGTATAAATTCCATCATTCTGTCTAATTCCCCTGTATGCACAAAAAGGGGCTGACATATCTGTCGCCCCTTTTGTATGTAATTTTTGATTATTTTGTTTCTTCTGTTGCTTCAGTTTCCTCTGCAGTATCTGCATCAGTTTCTTCTGCAGCTTCTTTCTCATCATCTGCTCTGTACTGTGCAAATCCATATTCTTCGAATACTTTCATTGCATCATCTGTCTGAAGATATTCTAAGAAAGCTTTTGCTGCTGCAGCTTCGGAATCAGATGCTTCAGAACCAATTGTAAGCCCTGCAGGATAAAGAACCGGTGTTTCCAGAGAGCCAGCCGGAGCTTCTGCGATAATATCTACTTTGTCAGCAACGGAAGCTGCATCTGTTGCATAAACAATACCGATTTCGTTACTTCCCTCACTTACAGATGCAAGCACCTCTGTAACGTTCTTTCCTTCATTGATCTCCATCTTGTTGACATCGTCTTCGATACCAAGATTCTTAAAAATTTCACGGGAGTACTGCCCAACCGGAACATCCTCTCCTGCAAGAGCGATATTCTCTGCATCTGTGATGTTTTCGAATCCAGTAACCTTTGTCTCGCCATCCTTTGGTTTGATCAGAACGACTTTGTTTTCAAGAAGATCTACAACTGAATCTTTGTCTGCAAGTTCTTCATCTACAAGTGCATCCATCTGTTTGGTAGCTGCGGAGAAAAAGATGTCACATCTGGAACCTTCCTCAATCTGTGTCTGAAGTGTTCCTGAACTGTCTGCATTAAAAAGAATATTTACATCCGGATATTCCTTATTGAAATCCTTCTGGATATCTTCCATTGCATTGCTTAAGCTTGCTGCGATAAATACATAAAGATCACCACTTGCATCCTCTGCGGCTGCTGCCTGTACGCTGCCTGCACTCATACCTGCCGCCATAGTACCTGCCAGCATGATCGTTAAAAATTTTTTCTTCACGATAAATCTCCTTTCTTTTCTGTACTCTTTCCAGTAATTTCATTACTGCATTGATAATATTTTAACTGTACAGAAAATTTCTGTCAATTTATCTGACTTATTTTGCAATAGAACTTGCCAATAAATCTTAAAGAAATTTTTATAGATTAATAATTCCAGTCTCCGCCTTCTTCGTCGGTGTCATCACCTTCGTCTACATAATCATCGTAGGAAGAATCATCATAACTTCCATCATCATAACTTCCATCATCATAACTTCCATCATCATAACTGCTGCTATCGTCAGAACTTCCATCATCATAGGAGGAATCGTCATAACTTCCATCATCATAGCTGCTGCTATCGTCAGAACTTCCATCATCATAGCTGCTATCGTCAGAATAGGAATCATCATAACTGCTGTCATCTGAACTTGTCTCCTCAGAGCTATCGTCAGAGGAAGATGTCTGCTGTGAATTTTCCTTTGTATCTTTTTCTTTCTTTTCAGAAAGACTCATATAACGAAGGTATGCAACAGAGCTTTCTTCGTCGTAAGCAAGAGAAGCTTTTTCCATATCGCCAAGATTTACACTGTAGATCTGGTATGCGTCACCGGATGCAGTCACAATCTTCATATCATACAGAGCAGATGTACTGGAAGTATCTGTTGTTGTATCTGTGCTTTCTTCACTGCTGTCTGATGCGGAAGAAGAATCTGCTGTGTAATACATCTGCACCTGTTCTGCTGCTTTTACAGAGGATTCTGACGGAATCAGGTTTTTGCCCCAGTCCTCTCCGCCGGATGTCATCAGATAGATTTCTCTGATATCATTCTGAAGACTGTTGGTCAGGTAGATATATTTTGCCTGAGATGTTTTTACGCCAATTACCTTCGGTGCCGGTGTAGAGGTCGGTACCGGTGTAACTGTTACCGGAACTTCCGTAGGTGTCGGAGTTGCTGCCGGTGTCGGAGTTACCTCAACGACAGATCCCTTTGATCCACATCCTGCCAGGGCAAGGATCATTGTCATGCCGAGTACGGCGATGATATGTTTTGCTTTCATTATTTCCATCCTTTCCGGTCTATACAAGACCGTTGATACATTTTCTTGTTTATAAAATCACAGACATTATCCCACGGAATCCGCCAAAAGTCAAATTTCCGGCTTTATCAGAGGAATTTTCTGCCCTGTATGTCTCGGGATTTTGCCATATTCATGACAAAACACCTCGCGGAATATTACCTGTGAACAGCAACCGCAAAATAACCCAGCACAAGGATACCAAGGACAATTCGATACCAGCCAAATGCCTTGAAATCATGTTTCTTGATATAACCCATCAGGAATTTGATTGCGATAATGGATACAAAAAATGCAACAACAACGCCTGTCACCAGTGTCAAAATCTCTGCCGGTGTAAATGCGAAACCAAATTTTATAAGTTTCAGAAGACTTGCGCCAAACATGACCGGAATCGCCAGGAAAAAGGTAAACTCTGCTGCTACTGTTCTTGAAGTTCCCACGAGGATTCCTCCGATGATCGTAGAGCCGGAACGTGATGTTCCAGGAATAACAGAAAGTACCTGAAAGATACCAATCTTGAATGCAGTACCGAAGCTTAACTCTTCAAGAGAAGTACATACCGGTTTTCTTCTTTTATTGTAGTTCTCTATCAGAATAAAGATTACACCGTATACGATCAGGGCAATCGCAACTACTGCATAATTGTTGAATTTTTCTTCGATCATATCATTAAACGGAAGCGCGATCACGATTGTCGGGATACATGCTACAAGAATCTTGAACCACAGGATCCATTTATCCTTGTTACAAAATTTTTCGACAAATGTCAGTGCCATACGGGATACCGGATTCATACGGTTAAGTTCTTTACGTTTTTTCGGTGAAATCTCCCGTATGTAAAATGGCCACAATTTGCTCCAGTACAAAACAACAACCGCAAGAATCGCGCCCAGCTGGATCACCACAAGGAAAAACTCCTTAAATTCCGGTGTCATTTCCATCTTGATAAATTCATCGACAAGAATCATATGTCCGGTACTGCTGATTGGAAGCCATTCCGTAATACCCTCGACGATTCCGAGTATCACAACTTTTATAAATTCCAGAACACTCATTTTTCTTTCCTTTCTCTGTCTTATTTTTTCATTACAATACCTACGAATTGTTTCGTGCGCTGCAATCCCACAATTCATACTTTATCAGTATATTACAGTTTCCATGGTTCGTAAACCTCTCCACGGGTTTTCGTTTAAAGTTTAAGTTTTGTTTAGATTTTTCCTGTAATATCTGTGATTTTTTCTAATCAAAAACCGGAGAAACTATTTCGTCTCTCCGGTTGTAAAGTTATTTTTATTCTTTTATCTGTCTGCTATCGTTGCAATATCGATCAGCGTCAGGTGGTGAAGGTCTGTGTTTTCAAGGCTGGTTACAAGCGCTTCTGCTGTATCCAGACTGGTCAGAACATTGACACCTGTCTCGATCGCATTTCGCCGGATCACGAAACCATCTTTTTGATGCTCCACACCCTGCGGCGGTGTATCGATAACAACGTCGATTTTATGTCCAAGAATCAGGTCCATAAGGTTCGGTGCCGGCTGCTCCAGTTTATTTGTACGGATTGCTTTGATTCCGTTTTCTTTGAGAACTCTTGCAGTTCCTCTTGTTGCATAAATACGGTATCCGAGAGCCTCGAAACGTCTTGCGATCGGAACAACTTCCTGCTGATCCTCATCCTTGACAGTAATGATCATGTTTTTGTATTTCGGAAGTTTGATTCCGGCACCAATGAAAGCTTTATAAAGAGCCTCATTGAAAGTCTCTGCAATACCAAGGCATTCACCGGTGGATTTCATTTCCGGTCCAAGGCTGATATCTGCACCGCGAATCTTCTCGAAGGAGAATACCGGCATCTTGATTGCGATATGTTTTGCCTCCGGCTGAAGTCCAGGTTCATATCCCATATCTTTCAGTTTGTATCCGAGAATGACCTTTGTAGCCAGCGGCACAATCGGAATTCCTGTTACTTTACTGATGTACGGTACGGTACGGCTGGAACGTGGGTTTACTTCGATAACATATACTTCTTCACCGCATACAATAAACTGAATGTTGATCATACCGATTACATGAAGTGCTTTTGCCAGACGGCGTGTGTACTCTGCAATCGTGTCTTTTGCTTTCTGGCTGATTGTCTGTGCCGGATATACGGAGATACTGTCTCCGGAATGGATACCTGCACGTTCGATATGTTCCATGATACCAGGAATCAGGATATCCTCACCATCACATACAGCATCGACCTCGATTTCTTTACCCATCAGGTATTTATCAACAAGGATCGGATGTTCCTGTGCGATCTGGTTGATGATTCCGATATATTCTTCTACATCCTCATCGCTGACCGCAATACGCATACCCTGTCCGCCAAGAACGTAGGAAGGACGTACAAGTACCGGATATCCCAGCTCATTGGCTGCTTTTTTTGCTTCTTCGGCAGTAAAGACAGTATGTCCCTTCGGTCTCGGAATCTGGCACTGCTCCAGAATTTCATCGAACAGCTCACGGTCTTCGGCCGCATCTACATCTTCTGCAGATGTTCCGAGGATTTTTACTCCCATTTTCATGAGTGCTTCGGTAAGTTTGATTGCAGTCTGTCCACCGAACTGTACAACTGCACCATCCGGTTTCTCAATATTTACGATGTTTTCCACATCTTCCGGTGTCAGTGGCTCGAAATACAGTTTGTCCGCGATATCAAAGTCGGTGCTGACAGTTTCCGGGTTGTTGTTTACGATAATGGTCTCATAGCCTTCTTTTTTGAATGCCCAGGTACAATGTACGGAGCAGAAGTCGAATTCGATACCCTGTCCAATACGGATCGGTCCGGAACCAAGAACAAGGACTTTCTTCTTATCATGAGCAGTTACTGCTTCGTTTTCCGTATCCGGTCCGCCATATACAGAGTAATAATATGGTGTTGCAGCAGCAAACTCAGCTGCACAGGTATCTACCATCTTGTAAGCGGCTGTGATCTTGTATCCCTGACGAAGTGCCTTGATATCGGCTTCTGTTCTTCCACAGAGGTTTGCGATCACGTAATCCGGAAATTCCATGCGTTTTGCTTCCAGAAGAAGTTCTTCTGTAAGCGGCTGAGTCTTAAGTGCCTGTTCCATCTCTACAAGGATTGCAATCTTGTCGATAAACCAGCGGTCGATCTTTGTAATTCTGTGGATGTATTCTTTGGAAATATCTCTTCGGATTGCTTCTGCGATTTTCCAGATACGACGGTCATCTACAACTGCCAGTTCTTCAATCAGCTCACTTTCATCAAGATCTGTAAAGTCATAGGACATAAGGCTGTCTACATGCTGTTCCAGAGAACGGATGGCTTTCATGAGCGCACCCTCGAAGTTGTGACAGATACTCATAACTTCACCGGTTGCTTTCATCTGAGTTGTCAGAGTTCTCTTTGCAGTAATAAATTTATCAAACGGAAGTCTCGGGATCTTAACTACACAGTAGTCAAGCATCGGCTCGAAACTTGCATATGTTTTTC
>OGOU01002639.1_pt1 | contig 12487 bp, 10 predicted proteins | sample 1552721 | NCBI WGS metagenome assembly OGOU01 (sample SAMEA2580176, study PRJEB22360) | human gut metagenome | biome: human gut; feature: human-associated habitat; material: faeces | place: Denmark | collected 2008/2010 | reverse complement strand
CAGTTATATACAGTGAGTTTTCCTGCCAGCAGGCGGTGGTCAATCACGGGGACAACCTGTGGTTGTTGCTTTATATTTTTGTTTTCGGAGTTATTCTGTACTTCTTCTTCGTTTATCTCGCTCATACTGTATTAATTGAAAATTGAAAATTGAAAATTGAAAATGATGTGATATTTATTTTCGGTTTTCAATGGTTCAATTTTTAGTTTATATCTTTTAGTTTTTCATGTTTTTCACGGTCTGATGTTTTGCATCACCTTGATGCAGAGATCCGTGAAAATTATTTTCCCGTTCCCGTTCCGGATGATGTCGCTATATGCACGTTCAAATTCATCGAAAAGGGGAATAATATTGCCTTCATGAACGTAGGGAGAGAATCTCGTGGAGAAGGTTTTCTCCCGTTCAGTCATGTATACTATTTTTTCAATACCAAAGTTTCTGACAAAGTTTTCCCGTAACATACGGATGCAATGCATCAGGAAACTTTTTTGCTTTTCTCTTCCGAGAGAAGCGAGTTCATTGACAAATTCGTTGACGGGGAGCATTTTTCGTTCCCAGCAGAGACGCATCATCTGCACGAATTTCTCTTGATTGTAAACAGATTCGTCGGTCTCGTTCAGCATGCGGAGGGCTCTCAGCCAGCTACCGGATGCCACGTGAGCGACTTGATCGGCCGAGTCCCGGACCAGGTGTTTTTGAAGAACCAGTTGTTCCGCTATGTTTTCTTGGGTCAGAGGGGGTACCTTGATCCGCTGTGTCCGTGAGAGAATCGTGGTAATGATTTCTTCCGCGTGTTCGGTGACCAGTAGGAATAACGTGTTTGGATAAGGTTCTTCCAGTATCTTTAAAAGTTTGTTGGAACATTCCGTTTTCATCTTTTCGGGTAACCAGATGATCATGACCTTGTAGTCCGATTCGAAGGATTTCAGGTTGAGTTTCCGGAGGATGTTCCCGCTTTCTTCCGTGTATATCAATGCTTGAGCGTTCTCGTCGGCACCCATGGCTCCCAGCCATTCTTCCATGTCTATGTATGGACTTTTGAGCAGAAGGCTACGCCATTCGTTGATATACTCGTCACTGATCGGTGTTTTTATTTTGGCAGATTTTACCACGGGAAAGACAAAGTGTAAATCCGGATGGATCAGTTTCTGCATCTTCTTGCACTCCGGGCAGATCCCGCAAGCGTCTTCATGTTTGTCGCCCGTGCAGAAGAGGTATTGCGTGAAAGCTAACGCCAGGGCAAGTGATCCCGCTCCCGTGTCACCGGAAAAGAGTTGTGCATGACTGATTCTTCCCGTTTGCAGGGAAGTAATCAGTCTTTGCTTTATCTCTTCATGTCCTATGACGTCTTTAAAAAACACCTTATTAATTTTAGATTTTAAATTTTAGATTTTAGATTCCAGCCGCACGAATCAACGCTTTTTTTTCGACAGGAATCATAAATTCATTCATTTTCAATTGTCAATTTTCCATTTTCAATTGAATGCCCAGTTCCTTGAATTGCTCCGGAGAGATTTCAGAAGGGGAGTCAATCATCACGTCACGCCCGGAGTTGTTCTTCGGGAAGGCAATCACGTCGCGGATAGAATCCAACCCGGCGAACATAGAGGCTAACCGGTCGAAACCGAATGCGATACCGCCATGAGGAGGCGCCCCGTATTTGAATGCACCCATAAGGAAGCCGAATTGAGCCTGTGCGGCCTCGTGAGTGAAGCCCAAGCAATCGAACATTTTGGATTGTAATGCCGAGTCGTGAATACGGATAGAACCACCACCGACTTCCACGCCGTTAATGACCATATCGTAAGCATTGGCACGTACTTTACCCGGGTCGGTATCCATTAATGGAATATCCTCCAGCTTGGGAGACGTGAACGGGTGGTGCATCGCGTAGAAACGTTGGGTTTCTTCGTCCCATTCCAGCAAGGGAAAGTCTACTACCCACAACGGTTTGAAGACATCCTTATCCCGTAATCCCATACGGTTACCCATTTCCAAGCGTAACTCGCACAATTGAGGGAGGGTTTTGAATTTCGGACCTACTAGAATCAGAATCAGGTCTCCCGCTTCTGCCTTGCAGGTTTCTGCCCATACTTTCAAGTCGCTTTCCGTGTAGAATTTATCAACAGAGGATTTGAATGTCCCGTCCTCGTTGTATTTCACGTAAACCAATCCTTTGGCTCCAATCTGTGAACGTTTCACGAATTCGGTCAACTCGTCCAGTTGTTTACGGGTATATCCGGCACATTTAGGTGCGCAGATGGCCCCGATATATTCAGCATCGTTGAACACGGCGAAATCTTTCCCTTTGGCAACGGCAGTCAAATCCATGATCTTCATCCCGAAACGAAGGTCCGGTTTATCGCATCCGTATTGCTCCATGGCATCCATCCAAGTCATTTTTTCCAATTTGGGAATATCCACGCCACGAACTTCTTTGAACAAGTGACTGATCAAACCTTCGAAAACTTCCAACACGTCTTCTTGTTCCACGAATGACATTTCGCAGTCGATCTGTGTGAATTCGGGTTGCCGGTCAGCCCGTAAATCCTCGTCCCGGAAACATTTCACGATCTGGAAATAGCGGTCGAAACCGGAAACCATCAGCAATTGTTTGAAGGTCTGCGGACTTTGTGGCAAGGCGTAGAATTGGCCTTGGTTCATACGGGAAGGTACCACGAAATCGCGGGCCCCCTCGGGGGTACTTTTGATTAATACCGGGGTTTCTACCTCGATAAAGTTCAAGTTACTCAAGTAGTTCCGGGTCAATTGCGCCATACGGTGGCGTAATTCCAGATTTTTGCGAACGCAGGAACGACGTAAATCCAAGTAACGGTATTTCATCCGGATCTCATCACCCCCGTCGGTTTGATCCTCGATCGTGAAAGGCGGTACTTCCGATTCGCTCAGAACATTCAATTCATTCACGATAATCTCGATGTCGCCTGTCGGTATTTTATTATTTTTGCTGGCTCTTTCGATCACCCTACCCTTTACCTGGATCACGAATTCACGTCCGAGCTTTGCCACGTTAGCTTTAATTTCTTCGGGAGCCGATTCCTCGACAACCAATTGGGTAATCCCGTAACGGTCACGAAGATCCACGAAGGTCATGGCTCCAAGTTTCCGTACTTTTTGTACCCATCCGCTAAGACAAACGCTTTCATTCACGTTCTCCATTCTTAGCTGCCCACAAGTATGTGTTCTATACATAAATTCTCAATTTTAATTCTGGCATAAACATTGTGCGAAAATAGTAAGAATTTGTCAGTTTAAGGCATAAATAATTGAAAATTGAAGTGCGAATACTGAAAATGAAGAGATCCGTGGGAGATCGACGGGAGTTGAGAGGGAGATCGATGCCTACGGGAAGTTGATAACGGTTTTTCCTAGGTATTAAAGACAATCTAATTAGCCGGGTTTAACTCGTGGGGGAATCGGCTTTGTCTCGTCTTTGGGGACCGAACTTGTTATTAATTCTTGTATTGTACTTTCGGTGTTGTAAATATTACAATATACGTGTGTAATCATTGATTTTATGTTGGAATGAATATAAATTGGGGTTCGATAATGGCATCTTAGCTATTATTGGTGTTGATTTTTTGAAAATTGATTTGCGAAATAAAAAAATGTTTGAGTTGAAATAACTGCTATTTTCGTTATCTTTGTTTTGTGGGGCAATTTATTCGATAAAAGCGTTTGTAAGAAAGGAGGCAAAACATTACGTGAATAATTTGTTTTGTGATAAAATTTAGTTTATTTTAAAATTATAGTAATGAAAACAAAACAAATATTGTTGGCATTTGTGTGCCTAGGGTGTGCATTTTGTCTTTTGAATTCTTGTTCAAAGAATTTAGAATTAATACCGTCTCCGGTGGATGATAATTCTATCGAGATTCAGTTAAAAAATGGTATGTTAGTATTTCCAAGTAGGATGGTGTTAAGTAAGGTTTTAAGTGGAAAGGAAGATGTGCAGATGAATCAGTTTGTAGAAATCTTTACCTCTCAAAAAGATTTGATGGATGAGGTTGTACAAGCAGAACAGGAATATATGACCTATTTGGATACATTGAAAGAAGTTGTCTTTGAAACAGCAAGTGAACATAGTGGGGTGTATGACGATTACTTGCAAAGAGGAATTATTAAAAAAGTATTTTATGGTGATGGGACATCTTCTTATGATTTAAATTTGGCAGAACCACTTTATGCTAAGGTGATAAATAGAGATGGATATTTTGCAATAAAAGATACAATCTTTCAAATCACTCCAAGATATAAGAAAATTTGGTTAGGAGGAGACTTGAATAATTATATGTTATTGAATTCTTATACAAAATCAAGTGAGAGTGAAAATATTTTTGTAGTAGATTATTCCCAGAAAATAACAGCAACTTCTGATGTAGGGGAGAGTCGAACGAATTTTCCAATAACGATTCGGGATCAAAATGTAGGGATGTATGTACTTCCTGATCCTGTTATTTCGGAAAATGCGCGATTAGCGTTTATTTTTTATGATAGGACAACTCCGATTTTTGCAAAAAAAAGTTATTTACGGGATACATATTGTCGTGTAATTTGTCAAAAACGTAAACGTGATACAAACGAATATGGTTATGAATTACAATTGTATAATTATTCTTTTTTTGTATATGTTTTAATTGATGGTGTTGAAAATATGTTTGGTATTGAAGGATCTGCGACAGGATACAATGATTATTATACTGTGTATACTATGTACCAAATGATGGTTGCTGGTCATGAGCCGTTTGAATTTGATGGCGAGTATTATCAAATTAGTAAATTTGATTGTAGATATTATTGGGAAAAATGGGAAAAAATTACAGAGGAACATCCTGTTCCTGGAAAGCTTGCAACTGCAACAGTTGGAATTTTTATGGAACAAGGTGCAACAACTCCTTTTAAATATTATTTTCAGCCTTATCAAGGTAATGGGCATGGTGGTACTGGTGGTTACTGGTTAACAGAGATAATTCCTGATTAATTTTTTACATATGAAATGTAGGTTAATAATTAGTATCGTTTTTCTGATCACGATACAAATAGCGTGTAGTAATGATGAGGCAACGTTTCCGGGAAGATGGTATGAGGATGGTGATTTTGGGATGGGATCTTGTCTTTCTAAGTATAAAAATGGAGGAGTTTCCTTTGAAATAGGAGGTGATATAGTTGTTGGCATGGGAGATAATTTTTTGCGTTTTGATGGTAATGAAGCTCAATGGAAAGTTGTGGATAAATTTCCAGGAAAGGCACGTAAAGGTGCTGTTGCTTTTGTTATGGAAGATAAGGCTTACGTTGGACTTGGTTATTCGGTAGAAGGTAAAGATAAAGTGTATTATAGTGATTTTTGGGTATATGATGGAAAGACGCATAGTTGGGAAATTGAACCTTTGTCTTTTTCATTTCCAGGGAAACCTCGGGGGCATGCTGTCGCTTTTACTCTTGGTAGTTTTGCATACGTCGGTACAGGTGAGTATGATGGGTATAGTTTAAAAGATTTTTATAAATTTGATCCCTCAAATGGATGGCGTGTATTTACTAGTTTACGACATTCTTTTCATGGTGCTGTTGCTTTTGTGGCAGATGGTTGTGCTTATATATGTACCGGAGGAGGAAATTTATCATCCCAGCAAATTATTTATAAGAATTATGACTTGTTTATAGGTATGTATAAATTATCTCTTGGGTCAAATAACTGGGAGACCTTGGGACCATTTGATGGACTGGAAGGAACGTTGGATATTCGTAGAATTTATGCATCTTGTTTCGTGTTGAATCGAGGTGGGAAAGATTATGCATATATTGTGTCTGGGGTGAACAAATATAATCGGCCAATAGCATCTTGTATGGAATATAATCCAAGAAAAGAAAAATGGCAAGAAGTTGCTTTTTTACGAGAACCTACAGTAGAGGGTGTTGGTTTTACTCTTGATGGAAAGGAAGGATTTGTAACTGTTGACCGTGATTTAGGGGTAGATAATACACTTTGGAAATTTAGACGATAAGTTAACATACAATATTACTAAAAATTTTGCTCACCTCGGGAATTCTTACGGGGTGAGTTTTTTTAATATTATTGTTCCGATTTTGTGATGAAACGTGGACAATTGTTTATCTTTGAAATCTGAATGAAATGATTAATAATTTAACGGTGAATTACATTGATGTGATTATATTGCTTCCGTTGGTATACGGGGCTTATAAAGGGTTTAGTCAGGGGTTGATTGTTGAGATGTCAACGTTGTTTGCGTTGGTGTTAGGAGTTTTTATCTCGTTGAGATATGCCGTGAACGTGGAGGGCTTTTTGAAAGATTTCGTGGCTTTGCCGGAATCGTATGCCTATTACATCGCTTTCGCCGTGACTTTTCTGCTGGTCATTATCGTGATGCATCTGCTTGGGAAATTGTTGACCAAGTTGATTGATATGGTTTCATTGGGACTGTTTAACAAGTTATTCGGGATCGTTCTGGGCGTGTTGAAAGCTGCGATCGTGGTATGCGTGGTGCTTTTCATCGTGAATGCGCTGGACGTTCGTTATGATTTTATTTCGGCAAAAACGAAAGGTGACAGCTTGTTGTACAAACCTTTTGTTAACTTTGCAAATGGCGTTTACGAAAGTGCGATAAAATAAGCTAAAAACTAAAAGCTAAAAACTAAAAGATAAGAGTTGAAGAACTCGTAACTTATTAACTTATAACTCGCAAATGCGAATTAAAAATTAAGAATCGATGAATTTTGTTGAAGAACTAAGATGGAGAGGGATGATTCATAATATCATGCCGGGAACCGAAGAACAATTAGCAAAAGAACAAACGACGGCTTATGTCGGAATTGACCCGACGGCTGATTCGTTACATATAGGTCACCTCGTGTCGGTTATGATGATGAAACATTTACAGATGGCCGGGCATAAACCGATTTTCGTGATTGGTGGAGCAACGGGTATGATCGGAGATCCCAGCGGTAAATCCTTAGAACGGAATTTGTTGGACGAGGATACCATTCAAAAGAACATGGCGGGAATTAAAGTCCAGTTGTCCAAGTTTATTGATTTCAATTCGAGCGAGCCGAATGCGGCAATCATGGTAAATAATTATGACTGGATGAAAAACTTCTCTTTTCTCGATTTTATACGAGAAGTGGGAAAACATATCACGGTGAATTACATGATGTCGAAGGATTCCGTGAAAAAACGATTGAGTGCCAATTCAACTAACGGGATGTCATTCACGGAGTTTACCTATCAATTGGTGCAGGGGTATGATTTTTTGTATTTACGTCGTAATTATAACTGCCTGTTGCAAATGGGTGGTTCCGATCAATGGGGAAATATCACCACGGGGGGCGAATTGATTCGCCGGAAAGATGGTGGGGAGGCTTATGGTTTGACCTGGCCGTTGATGACCAAGAGTGACGGTAAGAAATTCGGAAAAACAGAGTCGGGTAACGTGTGGTTGGATCCACAACGGACTTCTCCATACAAGTTCTATCAATTCTGGCTGAACAGCACGGACGAGGACGCTGCCCGGTATATCAAAATTTTCACGATATTGCCACCGGCAGAGATTGATGCCTTGATTGCAGAGCATCAAGAAGCTCCGCATTTGAGAAAATTGCAGAAAGTATTGGCGAAGGAGGTGACTTGTTTGATACACGGGGAAGAAGCCTATGATTCAGCTTTGGAGGCCTCCCAAATTCTTTTTGGTAATGCAACATCCGATGCGTTGAAACGTTTGGATGAAGACACGTTATTGTCTGTTTTTGAAGGGGTGCCTCAATTTGACGTTGCACGAACTGATTTAGAGGCCGGAATTCATATCGTGGACTTGATGGCAGAGAAAACTTCCATGATGTCTTCAAAAGGAGAGGCTCGGCGTGCATTGAAGGGAAATGCGATCAGTATAAATAAGGAGAAAGTGCAGGATCAAGAATTAGTGGTTACTCCCGAATATTTGATCGACGGTAAGTTTATCCTTTTGCAAAGCGGGAAAAAGAATTATTTCTTGATTACGGTGAAATAAATCGGTTTATAAGGTTCATAAAGTTATAAAGTCCGTAAAGTCTATAAGGTCACGGGTGTCCTTCGGACTGTGTTTGTCTGCAGCTTAAGCTGCAGTGGATAAAGCACCCCGCGAGGGGTCCATGAACTTTATAAACCTTACAAACTTTATAGACTTTATGAACGAAGGTGTGCTTTCGCACACCTTTTATTGTAATTGAAAATTAATAGGAACCGTGAAAGATACTCTCACCGGTTTTTGTCTTTGCTTTCCAGGAGTCCATTTTGGCATGGATTGAATGACACGAATGGCTTCCTTGTCTAGTGAAGGGTCCACGGACCTGGTGACCTTTACGTTTGAAACGCTACCGTCTTTCTCGATGACAAATTGTACAAAAACTTTACCTTGGATGTTGTTTTCTTGAGCAATCATCGGGTATTTGATGTGCTTGGAAATCCATTTTTGTACATTGCCTCCTGGAAATTTGGGCATTTCTTCAACAACCGCAAATACTTCGGATTCCCCGGAATATTCATCTCCATACCCGTATTCCCCTTCGTACCCGTTACCCGTGCCGCTAAAGTCGTAAACTCCGTGGTTGGCAACGTTGGCATCCACGTCCATGATATCCAAGTTGTCATCCAGATTTATTTCTTCATCTACGATCTCTATTAAGTCGGTTAACCGGGGTGCAGGAGGTGGTGGCGGAAGAGCTTGTTGTATTCGTTGGGTGACGGGTATGATCTCTTCATCCAATTGTTCTTCCGTGTTTATTACTATGAAGCCTTCTTCCATCTTCACGTCGACTTTCCACTCGAAAGCAAGGAATATGCAGGCTAATGCTACGATTAGTCCGATCTCGAAGAAGATTCCTTTTTTGTTTTCGAGGTTTGCCTTTGATGATTTCTTTACTTCCATAATGTTTATTTATGATGGTTAAGCTTATACCTCTAATATACAAAAAATTAGCCAGAAATCAAAATAAACGAATGGTTTTGTCAGAAAATAGGTGAAAGATGTATAATTATATATATTGCTGATTTTCAGTATAAAAAAGGAGCGGCATCCGAATGTCGCTCCTGAAGGGGAAAGGGTCTGGTTTCCTTGTTTTTTTGTCTTGATTGGCACCTTATTTTGTTTCTTCGTCTATTTCGAAATCTTGGTATAAGAAATCGTTGAACGGGAAACGTGCCGAGTGAATGTCTTTGGCAATCTCGTATATCTTTTCTTTCAATTCCTCGATATTTTCTTTAGATTTAGCCGAGATGTATACGGTTTCTCCTTCCTGTTTGGACATCCACATTTGTTTCAAGTCCTCTAGGCTATAGTTTTTCCGCTCGATGGGAGTGAGATCATCTTCCTCCTTTTTCGTGTACGTGAAGGCGTCTATTTTATTGAATACTGTAATAGTGGGTTTAGAATTATCCATTAACTCACCCAGTGTTTCGTTCACGACCCGGATTTGATCCTCGAATTGGGGATGGGAGATGTCAACTACATGCAAAATGACATCTGCTTCTCTCACCTCGTCCAGCGTGGATTTGAATGATTCTACCAGGTGATGGGGAAGTTTACGGATAAAACCGACCGTATCGGACAGCAGGAAGGGCAGATTGTCGAAAACCACCTTGATGGCTATCTTGCGTACCGTGGTATCCAGGGTTGCGAAAAGTTTGTTCTCTGCGAATACTTCCGATTTGCTCAGGAGATTCATGAGCGTGGATTTTCCCACGTTCGTATAGCCCACTAAGGCTACTCGTACGAGTTTTCCGCGGTTTTTCCGTTGTGTGACCATCTGTTTGTCAATCTTGGCCAACTGCTCTTTCAAACGGGTGATTTTGTCCCGGATGATACGTCTGTCGGTCTCGATTTCACTTTCTCCCGGACCGCGAAGTCCAATACCTCCTTTTTGTCTTTCCAAGTGAGTCCACATTCCCGTCAGACGAGGAAGTAGGTATTGATATTGTGCCAGTTCAACTTGAGCTTTTGCTTCTGCTGTACGGGCTCTTTTGGCAAAAATATCCAAGATGAGGTTGGTACGGTCAAGGACTTTTCTGCCTTTTAGTTCTCTTTCCAGATTTCTGATTTGTGTCGGGCTTAGTTCATCATCAAAAATAATCAAGTCAATATCGTTATCTTCGACGTATGTTTTGATTTCTTCCAATTTTCCTTTACCGACAAAGGTAGCCGTTACCGGCTTATCCAAGTTTTGCGTGAATATTTTCACGGTTTCCGCTCCTGCCGTTTCTGCTAGGAACGCAAGTTCGTCCAAGTATTCACACATCATATCGTAGCTGATGTTTTCTGATTGTAGCGCTACACCTACAAGAATGGCTTTTTCTGCTTCTTTTTTCGTGTAAAAATATTCGCTCATAAATAGGAAAAGAAGGGGCTGACGATGATCGACAGCCCCTTGTTATAATTTAACATGTCTTATTTACTGTAACTGGAAGTTGATAGGTACAATGTAAGATACTCGAACCGGTTTACCTCTCTGTTTTCCAGGTTTCCATTTCGGCATGGCTTTTACCACGCGGATAGCCTCCTTGTCCAAAGATGGGTCAACGGATCTGGCAACTTTCACGTCGCTAACACTACCGTCTTTCTCGATCACGAATTGTACGAAAACTTTACCCTGAATGTTATTTTCCTGTGCGATCATCGGGTATTTTACGTTTTTCGCAATCCATTTTTGTACACTACCTCCGGGGAACTGCGGCATATCTTCTACTACTTGGAAAATATCAGCTTCTCCATCGCTCTCTTCTTCTCCCCAGCTGTCTCCGTCGTAATCGAAGTTATAATTATTCTTGTTTTCAACGTCAGCTTCAGCGTCATCGATTTCAAGTTCCTCGTCAATACTTAATTCATCTTCCACGATCTCGATCAAGTCCGTCAATTTCGGGGCTGGAGGAGGAGGTGGGGGTGGTTTCATCATTTGTTGAGTAATAGGAATAATTTCCTCCTCAACCTGCTCTTCTTGGGTAATAACAAACCCTTCTTCTACTTTCGTGTTGGTCTTCCAGTTGAAAGCACTCAGTAGAATCCCTAGAGCTATAACAAAACCGATCTCAAGGAAAATGGTCTTTTTCCCTTCAAGATCTGCTTTAGGTGATTTTTTTACTTCCATGTTATTAGTTTAATATTATAGTTCTGTTTTTCTCACAATTTGCGTGGGTAAAAATAGTCAAATTCATAATAAACCGCAATATTTCTCCCCTTTTTTTTGAAGAAAATGTTAAAATGATCGCTAAACTTCATTAAAATCTTCTTAAAAGTTAGAGTTGTTGTTCATATCAGGTTGGTTTCATGTCGATGATGGCTTGGGAGAGGAAAAGTAAAAAAGGACAACCAATTTAAGGTTGTCCTTTTTCGGGATGTTCGTATTGTATGTAAATCACTGTATGTTTCTCTTACCTTAACTGGAATGTAATCGGAATGGTAAACCGAACTCTTACGGCTTTGTCCCGTTGCATTCCCGGAATCCATTTCGGCATGGCCTTAACCACGCGGATAGCTTCTTGTGACAAATCCGGATCAGCGGAACGAACCACGTTAATGGAACTGATGCTACCGTCTTTCTCAACCACGAATTCAACAAACACTTTTCCTCCGATGCCCATTTCTGCACATCTTGCCGGGTATCTTAAATTTTTCCTAAGCCATTTGTTCAAGTCTCCGTTAAAACGAGGCATTTTTTCAACTGTAAAGAACGGAAGATCTCCCTCTCCGGGATCATCACCCTCGTCATCATACCCGCTCTGCCAGTCGGTCGCCTTACCCGTTAAAGAGCCTTTCGTGTTTGCGTTATCATCAACAACGTCCATCTCATTTTCAAGATCCATCTCGTTTTCCACGACCTCGATGAAATCCAAAGGTTTCACGGAAATCTTGGGAAGTGGTTGTGAAGCTCTTTGTGGTACAAAAACGGGAAGAACTTCCTCTATATCACTCGTCTCAACAGGAAACGTGATCTCTTTGGCCTCTTCCTGGTAGTATTTTGTCTCAAAGGCAAAAAACACCGTAGCCAAGGCTACAATAAAACCGATCTCGCGGAAAATAAACCGCTTGTTCTCAAGATCGGAACGGGATGTTTTCTTTGCTTCCATGACGTTTATCTTTAAATGTTATTTAAACGTTAATTTGATGTTTCAAAAATAGAAGATAAAAATGATATAAACAAGTTTTTTGCCGAGAAATGTGAATATTTTCTTAAAATTTTTACCCTATAATTTTAAAATAACGTTAAGATGCCCGTGTTTATTAGGTTTTCTGGATTATTTGTTTTAGAAAAGAAAATAGTTGTCTCTAACTTTTTTACCTTTGTGTTATGATTGAAGTATTATTTATTCAAATTCCGGCAGGAGCTAATCGGGATAAAATGTTTGCCGGGTTACGATCTGTTGTGTCTAAAGAATGTTATGCCGAAGTCCTCGGGTATGGGAACAAGGAAGTTGCTCTTCGCAGGT
>OGOU01002638.1_pt1 | contig 12491 bp, 10 predicted proteins | sample 1552721 | NCBI WGS metagenome assembly OGOU01 (sample SAMEA2580176, study PRJEB22360) | human gut metagenome | biome: human gut; feature: human-associated habitat; material: faeces | place: Denmark | collected 2008/2010 | reverse complement strand
GTGTTGGCCTGTTCTATTTGTTTACGGTCTATGACGGAAACCGTTGCAGAGAGTTGTGCGGCATCAGTCTCGTTGCGCGTGCCTGTCACTACGACTTCGTCCAAAGAGCGGTCCTTTGGGGCGTTGCCCGTTTCCATTTGTGCTGCCGCGAATGGGGAATATAGCATTCCTCCAGCCAGCAGAGATATGGCGAATGGTCTTTTCATGAGTTTTTAATTTTTAGATGAGGCAAAGTTAACCGAACCTGTTGAATAATGTGTTACCTCGGTTACGGATAGGACAACCATTTTTACTTGTGGAGTATGGTTTTGTTGTTTTATTGAGGGGCGTATATATCCAGAGCGGATGGTCGTGGACGCATATACGTTCTTACCAGTCTATTTCTTGAATCCCGTTGCTTTTTAAATAAGCATTGGCTCTGCTGAAGTGCTTGCAGCCTAAGAAGCCATGTTCTGCGGAACGTGGGGAGGGGTGCGCGGCCTCCAATATCAGGTGTTTTTTTCCGTCAATCAGGTTCTTTTTGGCTTTTGCATAGTTTCCCCATAACATGAAAACCAAGTTCTCCCGTTCATCACTTAATTTTTTGATCACGGCATCGGTAAAAATTTCCCAGCCTTTGTCTCTGTGAGATCCCGTTTCGTGCGCCCGAACCGTGAGTACCGAGTTTATGGGGAATACCCCTTGGGTTACCCAATGGTCCAGATTCCCGGAGGTCGGGATGGGTGTCCCCAGGTCCATGTGTATTTCTTTAAAAATATTTGCCAGAGAGCCGGGAATAGCTACCCCATCCGGTACGGAAAAACATACTCCGTAATATTGACCCGGATTAGGATAAGGATCTTGTCCCAAGATGACAATTTTTACTTTTTCAAAGGGGCAGGCGTTGAATACATGAAATATCTGGTGTCCCGGAGGAAGTACATGAGCTTTCTTGTATTCACTCTTGACAAACGCCACTAATTTCTCGAAATAGGGTTTGTCAAATTCATCCTGTAAGCGTTGTTGCCAACTTTCTTCTATTTGAACCTTCATAGATGCGTTTAGGTTGCTAAACGAAGACAAAAGTAAACATATTTTTCATTCGTTTATTTCCATTTTTTCAGAATTTTATTGTTTACAAAGCTTTGATGTTCATGATTGGTTTGATCGTGTCGATGATCGTTGCCGTGTCTTGTATCGCCAGCATGATCAAATCTTTATCTTTATACGCCATCGGGGATTCATCAAGGGTTTGTCGGCAGACGGAGGTGGAATAAATGCCTTCCATTTCTTTCGTGAATTCCTCCATATCCAGTATTTTCAGTGCTTTGTTCCGGGCAAGTACCCTTCCGGCTCCATGAGGGGCGGAACAGTTCCAGTCCGGGTTACTTTTTCCTTCGCAAATCAACAAACCGTCACGCATGTTGAATGGGATAACCATTTTTTCACCTTGATAGGCTCGAATGGCTCCTTTTCGAATGATCCAATCGGTCGTATCGATGAAATTATGCATGGAGTAAACCGTGTCCACGGCTCGGTAATTTTCACCCAAGTCTTTGAATATGGCTTTTGCCATGGCTTTATGGTTGAATTGCGCGTAAGTTTGAGCAATAACCATATCGACAAGATATTCATACATATCTTCTCCTTCAAGCATATACTCCCTTTTCCCGACGTGGTAACGTTTGTTTAACTCTTCCAGTTTCTGGGGAATATCACTTGTCGGTAGTGTATCACGCGTGATACACTTGAATTCTTCATGGTACTCTTCCGGAAGGACGGTCGTTTTATGCATTTTCTTGGCATGATAATTACACACCTTCAACCCGAAATGACGAGAACCGGAGTGAATGGTCAGGTAATGTGATCCATCCTTGGTAGATTCTCCCAATTCGATAAAATGATTTCCACCGCCTAATGTTCCCACGGAACAATAGAAGGTACTTTCTTTGATACCGATTTTTTTACACAAGCGGGAGATATATTCTTTATCGACTTGAATGGAACCTTTGGTTTCCCCGAATCGCTGGAACCATTTTTGTTGAAAGGCATGAAGGTTATTATTCACGGTTTCAAAATAGGGGGTAATCCACCAGTCTTCCAAATTCTTTTCCTTTCGGATATGCATTCCCATGGGGATGGAACGCCGGATGGCGTGGTCCAGTGTAGGGAATCGTTCTTTTTCGATTCGCTGGTTTAATTTGAACGTGGTGACGGAACAACCGATGTCCACACCAATATAGTTCGGGTTGACCATTCGTGTCACGGGCATGGTGAATCCAATCACGATACCCTTACCCACGTGGGTATCCGGCATGATTCGTACTTGTACTCCGGCAGAGATTTCCTGGTTTAGAATGTTCCGGACCAACTCGATGGCTTCGGTTTCCACTTCGTCGATGAAAATTTTACAATCTTGATTGTATGTTCCTTTTAATTCTATCATGATTTTTGTTTTTAATATACGCGGAGCAACGGGCAAACAAGGATCGTACGGGATTCGAACCCGTGGTGACCACTTTAACGAAGTAACCCTGTTTTACGGCATCCGCGTGAGTTTCATTTGTAAAAAACAGGAGTAACAAGCGAGAAAGGAAACGGGGCATGACTTGCCGGAGTCGAACCGGATAGTCTCGTCGATTTTACGACCTCACTATTCCTCCCCTAAATTGAGTCGAAGTAACCCTTCTCTACGACATCCTGTTTTAGTAATTTAAAAGCAAGGCTACAAGCGATAAGAGACTGTTTCCTGCTCTACCCACTGAGCTACACTCCCTTGTTCGTGATTTACAGATCGTGGAAGTGGCGGGATTCGAACCCGCGACCCAGGCGTTATATGCGAAGTAACTCTTGTCTACGGCACTTGCTTTATATTGTTGTTTCAAAGAACGCTTTTATATTTCTATTTTCATTATTTCGTTGACAACCGAGGAACCTTGTTCGATATAATATATCATATCGAATATTTTTTCACTCCACCCGCTGACGAGGATCACGTTGCCGTTATCTTTGGTCATGCTGTTCCCGTAACCTCTCAAGTCAATCGTATAGACCCTCACGTCCGGGTTGATCTTCAGGTATTTCTGGAAAAGGCGGTTGAAGTTTTCTCCCCGATTTCCTTTGTGATCGTACCAGTTGCATCCGTCACCGACTTGACAGTCAGAGAATATAATGATTCTGTCTACAATCGTTTTTGATTTTATCAAATATTCCATGTAGTCGAATATTCCTCTTTCCGTTGCCGGGCCGCATTTCTTGGCGGCTTGGTTAATGATGTTGAAATTCTCGAACACGTTTACCGAGCGACTCAAGTTCGCATCAATTAACCGATCACCAAACAGCCCGACGTAAGTGTCTTTGCATTTGTTCCAATACAACACGGCAAACAAGTTGGCAATATCCGAAGTTTTTCGTTCGCTCATGGCCGACACTAGGGATTTCCCACCCCGGTCCCCGTACATACTTCCGGAGTTATCGGATAGTATCACGGTTTTCCCCTCGCGGATCGGGATATTGTCACAACTGATTACCAGCGCTTTTTCCAAAGCTGTCAAGGCTTTCTTTATTTTCGCTTTTTCTCCTTCGAATATAGAGGTTTCTCTGGCCAGTTTGTCTATTTCCAGGAATGCTGACAAATAACGGAAAGGCATTTGTTTTGCTTTTCTGATCCGGTATTCGTTTGTCAGGATATTCAAGGTCATATCCAATGCTTTATCAGTGCTTTTCGTGACGATATTCCGCAAGTTGCGTAATAGAGCCATGTAACCCACTTGACCGCTTGACACTAGTTTCTCCCATTTTTCGGAAACGGCTTGGGCTTTCGCTTTCTCGTTTTCGAACGCTTGTTTACCCAGTTCGGATAATTCGGTTTCCCACGTGTAAGGAATAGCTAGTTGCCCCGATACGATTTTGTCAAATACAGCTTGTTGTGCTTCATCCTTTGCTTTCGGGTGAACCAGAAACAATGCGTCTCGCAGGCTTACAGCCGAGTTGGCATTGTATTTGGCGAATTGATACTCGTCAAACCTGTTGAACGATTCGATCAATCCTTTTTGTATTTGTTTTGACAATCGGTTCAACTTTTTGCTCCCTTCCCGTTTGTTGGCGATTTGGTAATAAGCGAGAATCTCGGTGATTTCGTCAGCTCGTTTTACTACACCCGCAACGGCACGTTTCACAATTTCGTTACCGGAATACAATCTTGCCAATTCAACAGTCAGTATCATCGGTACCGAACGCAAGTTCATTTCCGTGCGAGCATATACAGCGAGTCTGGCTACAAACTCGGGACTGCATTTCGCGATCAGATTTTTGATCCTGCAAACCCTGTCCGTGTTTGATTCGTAGTATGAATCATCGACCACGCAGGTGACTACGGTTGAATAGAGTTCCATTTCCGGCGTCATTTTGTAAGCCTTGGCTCCCATGTAATTCACGGTAGTGTCTTTTCCTTTGTTTGTAAAATTGAATTTCATAATTGTATCTTTTTTCGTTTTACACCACAAAGATGCATAGGTAGGTGCGCAAGCTTTTTGCGTAACTGAAATTATTTTCATATTTTTGAAAAAATAATTTTTATCCTGTTTTTATGCCAGCGAATCGTAATGCCCTAATCCGTTATAAAACAATAGATAACTGCCTGCGTAACAAATATAGAAGATGGACGCTTGAAGATTTGATTGACGCGTGTTCCGATGCCTTGTACGAGTACGAGGGGATCACGAAAGGAATCAGTCGACGCACGATTCAGATGGATATACAAATGATGCGTAGCGAGAAATTGGGTTATAATGCCCCGATCGTGGTATATGATAACAAATACTATAAATACGAAGACGAGGAGTATAGTATCACGAACACTCCCTTGTCGGAGCAGGATTTGAAAGTGATGTCGGAGGCCGTAGAGGTGTTGCGCCAGTTTAAAGGGTTCTCTTATTTCTCGAATATGGGGGATATTATCAGTCGTTTGGAGGATCATGTGACTTCAGCCCGTCAGAAAACAATCCCGGTGATTGATTTCGAGAAGAACGAGAGTCTGAAGGGGATTGATTATCTGGATATGATTTATCACGCGGTGGTGAGCAAACAAGTGCTGCGGATGAAATACCGGTCTTTCAAGGCCCGATCCGCGTCATCGTTTTTGTTCTATCCTTATTTACTGAAAGAGTATCGGAATCGTTGGTTCGTGTTCGGGGTAAAACAGGGAACGTCCGTGCTTGTAAACTTGGCACTTGACCGTATTCATAGTCTTGAAATCGCTAAAGAGGAATCTTACAGGGAAAACACGGTGTTTGATCCGGTCACGTTTTTTGACGATCTTGTCGGGGTAACTAAAAACACAGGATCAAGGGCTGAAGTGGTTCGTTTTTGGGTAGATCGACTCAACGCTCCATACGTGGAAACCAAACCTCTGCATAAGTCGCAACGGGTGGTGGAAAGACAAAAAGATGGGTCTATCGTGTTCGAGATAGAGGTGGTTATAAATCAAGAGCTAAGACGGGAGATTTGTGGATTTGCCGAAGGGATTCGGGTGCTATCACCACCTATGTTGGTGCAACAGATGGCATCCAAATTTCAACAGGCAAATGATCTATACCGGCAGAACTGATTTTTATATTCCTTTTTTGATGATGGTATAACCAAAGAATCCTTTTTCCAAGGTTAGAGTTCTGGTTGCGTTAGTACGTGTCTTGTTATAGGTGGAGAGTGAAACCGGGAGTTTTTTTCGTGTCCCGTTTTCGAAAATTACTTGCAGGTAATATTCTTTTCTTTCCCCGGCTGGAACATAACGGTGGTTTCCGACTCTACGGGTTTGCTTGTGTGTTTCGATATGTTTTGATAGTACGGTTACTTTTTCTTCCCGGGTAGAAGACGGATCTGCGAGCATGAAGTTTCCGCCCAAGATCATGAGATAACAGAAAGCGCTTGCGTGAAATAGATGGCATATACCATTCAATATGTTATTATCGGAACGAGTTAGCCATTGCCATTTTTTTGCGAAAAACAGAGTTGCAATAGCGAGTATAAGAGCCATCGAGAGTGGTTCCCACCAAGCAATCAGTGTTTCTTTGTAAAGGACAGACCCGAAAGCCCAGGCCAGCATGGCGAGTAGCACAGTTACGTAAGGGATGATTTTGGAGAATAACGCTTTCATACGGCCGCCTCCATGTCTGCCCGACTTTTACTACGTGTTACCAGGAAAACTCCGGAAAAAACGCAAATAACAGCGATGATTTTTAACAGGTTGAACGAGTCCATACCCCAATAAACAGCAACACAGCTTGCGACAATCGGTTGAACATAGCAATACATACTTACCACGGTAGGACGTAAATAGCGTTGCCCGATAGGTGCCAACAAGTAACTGACGAACGTGCTACCCAGCAGGATAAAGCTGAGACCATACCATATATTGGGTTCAAGTGACAACCATTCCAGATGTGTTATGTCTTGAAAAGAAAATGGAATGATACATATTGCCGCATAAGTGAACATCCATTTCATGAGTGTGATAGGAGTGTAACGACTGATGAGTTGTTTGAACAGAACAAGATATAGGGCGAAACTAAGTTCGGCAGTGAGGCAAACAATATCTCCCCAAATATTACTGTTATGAGTTGTTCCTCCGGTATTTTGGTTACTTACGATCAATAATAAGGCTCCGGAGGCACCTAGAAATATACCCGATACTTTCTTGCTTGTGATAGGCTCTTTCAGGTAGATTGCGGCAATGATCATTGTTAGAATAGGAGTACTTGTTGTGATGATGGAGGCATCTACCGGGGAGGTCATGCCAAGTCCTATGGTGAACAATCCTTGGTTGAAAAGCACTCCTAACATGGAGGCGAAGAATAGTTTCAACAGGTCAGGAGGGGACACGTGTTCCCGTTTGGTGAAAATGGAGGCAATCCAGAATAAGATGGCAGCCCCGATAACCCGGATTTCGACAATAATGAAAGGTGTTATGATGCTGGTAATAAGTACCATTTTCGAGATGGGAGACATCAATCCCCACATCATATTGGCTGTGGTCATGGATAAATGGCCTTTTAATTCATCCTTTTTCATCTTCTGTTATTCATTTTGCGACCACAAAAGTAAAATAAGAAAAAAAAATTCCAGTATAATTTGAATAATTTATGTATTATACTACCGAAATAAGTTGCAGGATATTGGACAAAACGAAGATAAAGACGACTTAAAGCCGAGATATAGCTGAGTGGAGTCATCTTTATCTTTTAGTTATCCCCTTGTTACGTGTTGGTTGGGAGATGTCCTAGAATAATTAAGGGTTTGATATTGAATGATTCTTTTTAGTGGTGAGATGAAATTTTCATTCACATAACCATTCATCCACCTCGGTATACAATTTCTCGACTAGATCAGGGCGGTTGATACCCGGGAGGTTTTCATTAACGGTCATACCGTTTCTTTTGGTCATGTAAATAATGCTGGCATAACTCTGCCTGTATTTCGATATTTCGTCCGTGGGGATATGAATGTTATTGTTAGGAAAAACAGGTGTGATCGAATCTTTTTCATATATAGATTCAAAACCGACAATATACCATTGATCATTAATTTTTTGCGTACGGAAAATTAGTTTCGTGTCAGAGGATATTTCCACCGGGTTCCCATCAAGTTCCATGCGCATCTGAATCGTTGCCATCATGATCGTGACAGCTTTGTTGCCATTAAGCCATGTTTGAGTGTTGTGAATTTTATGTGGAGCATAATTTTTCATTTTGCTGGAAGCCTCTGCAAACCCGCGTCCTGTTCCTTGATACCATGAAATATTCACGTGAGAATCGACTGCATAGCATCTAGCCATTTCATCCCATAAGGCATTGTCCCGACAAAAACGTTCGAACTCTACCAACTCTTTTATCGCTGTTTTCTCTAAAACAGCCTTTTCGCTTTCTAAAAGCGGTCTTTTTAAGATAATCTTTGTCATTGCATGATGAATTTGGGAGTAAATATAAAAAATCGTATATAAGTTTTTTAAAAAATAATCAACAAATTGTTGCATATAACTTAAATTTTCATGTTTAATTTAGCTAAATAGTTTTATTATTAGAAATAATCTTTGTAAATTTGTATAGGATCTAACAAAAATCACGATTATGAAACGTGTGTTTATTTTATTGGTTATTCAAATTATATTTTTGGGTGTATTATCTGCCCAAAAGATGACTAGATCTTCAGAATACGATTTTTATGCAAAAAAGAAATTATGGAGAAGGTTGTTTCTTGATTCGGTAAGATTGAAAGAACAAAAAGAAATATATTTTTCATTTTCCCGTGATAGCACGCTAAAATTAGTTTCCGCAAAAGATATTTTTACGCGTGGAGATTCAATATATTTGAACAAACTGACTCTAAATAAATTTGATGTAAATTTAGATTTATTTCCTAGAGTTGATTTCAAGTATACCTTACCCGTGAAACCTTTGCTTTATATTTCATTACTGGATTATTCTTCGAAACCAGTTCTCGATCGCTACTCGCATTTTTATAACCCGTTTGATAGAAACAGAAACTCAAGGGATTTAAAATACTTGTGGTCAGGCGGTGCTACAAACTTTAAAGAGACTGGATACTCGGGCAATTTTACTAATCATACTAAACCGATGTATTTGCTTCATCTCGTAAGAGATGGGAAAAAAATTAAAGGTTTTGCATTGGAATTATTAGATGATGATGACTGGTAGTTCATCATATTGGCTTAGCTCTTCGTTTTAGTTGGATTTCTATATTCTGACTAGCTAAAGTGATTCTCATTTGAATGGGTGCTTCACTCGTTTTCAAAAGTTTTGTTTTCCTGATGAAAAAAACAGCACGCTAAAAGTTTGTTTCTGCATAATCTCTCCTGTTAAATTTGTAAATTCAAAGGTGAGGATTGCTCGATTAATGCTATTTGGTAATATGATGTAATACAGTGTTTTATCACCTCAATTGTGGGAGATTTTCGTGTAAAAAAAATCACCCACGAATTAAGCTATGTGAGATGCACTTTTTCGCTCAAATATTCGTGGATGATAAAAAAATAACCCTCGAATTTGCTTGAAATTCAAGGGTTTTCTCCGTTTTCTCTATTTTTGTGGTGCCACCAGGAATCGAACCGGGGACACAAGGATTTTCAGTCCTTTGCTCTACCAACTGAGCTATGGCACCATCTTAGATGTTAATTATCTGATTTATGGCACCTTATGAGTTACAAAATCCTTTTCTTTTGTATTTATAAAGTTATGGTTGACAAATTGGTTGACAAATTATCTTCTCCAGAATGAGGTTAATAATGTTGTTTAAACTCATTTTTATTGATTGTAAATCAAATGTTTATAATCAATTATTTTTATTATTATTTTCCCTAGTTGTAAGGAAAATTTCTAAGTAAATTCATGAGATAATAAGTAAAAATGATGTTCTACTGATTATCCCATCTTCTACACTTCAATGGTATTTATATCTTATATATTACAGATTGAAGTGTTGGTGGTTGGTATTTAGCTAGTGTTGCTCATAGATTATTATTTTTAAAGTTATTGATTGGTTTTGATTGTTGTGAAGGGGAATAGGGATTTAATGGAAAAGGTTGTTTTTATAAAAATGAAACAACCTTTTCATGAATTTACAGTTATATTTAGAATGTTTTTATTGCACGAGTTATTACTTTTTCACCATAATAGAAATCAGAATATTCTCCTGTTTTCATGTTGAAATATTTGTCATCACTATTACTATATGTCCCCTCAATTATAGGTGATCCGTAATAATTTAGAAGAAGTAATTTGTTCGGGTTGTTATATATAGTTTGAAGGTCTTTCAACCTTATGTGTTTCCAATTATAGCCTTTATTGGTAATCCATGTGTTAGCTTGGTTTTTCCATTGACTACCTTGGCTAATTCCTTCATCTAATGATAGAATTACACCATGTAGGCCGTCATCTGTAATTTCAATAATAATTCCTTGATCTTCATTAATGTTATAATAATCACCAATTTCAAATTTATTTTCAGCTCTTTGTGTGATTGTAAATTGTGCGCTTTTTTTGTCTTTAATTCCAGCTGTGATAGTTATTGTCGCCGAACGTTTTTTACTTGTATTGTTAGGTGTTGCATGGATCAATATATAATCATTTTCTTGAGAAAATGTGCACCAATTTTGAGCCTCTTCACTTATTTCTACTAAATAACCATAATAATCTTTGTTAGATGCCACGTTAATAGGAATTGCAGTTCCTTCCATGTTTATTGTTACATCTGGAATTTTTGAAGCAATAGTGGTTGGATATTCGATAAAAAGTTGACGTGCTATAGTCTGATTATTGTTTGCTACAATTACAGTTATTTTTTGCGTGAAAGAATAAAAATTGTCTCCTTGAATTTTAATGGAGCCTCCTTGTTGATTGTAAGATAAGTGGGTACTCCATCTTGATTTGGAATCTTTTGCATATTCATTTATAAAGTCGTGAGAGGTGATAATTTCAACAAAAGTATTTTCATCAGTTCCATCTAATGTGAAATCGATGGCAATCTCGTTGGTGTTTGGAAGTGTATAGTTGAAACCATTGGGGAAGTTGATATTTAGATTTTTATAAATAGGTATTGTTATAATGGTGCCATTTTGTAATATTAGCGTTATTTCGTTTTGGTTTTGTGTTACGCTTTGAAAAAATGAATCACCATCTTCTCCATCTTTTCCGTCCTGTCCATCTTCTCCATCTTTTCCGTCTTTTCCATCTTTTCCGTCTTTTCCGTCTTGTCCATTTTCTCCATCTTTTCCTATTGCACTAACAGGAGAATTGTTTGAATCTAAGATGCGATTATAAATTTTTCCATTGTCATAGCTAATAGTCCAATAACCTTCGGTATCAATTTTCAATAATGGTGTTATTCCATCTTTCCCGTTAAGTCCATCTTTTCCGTCTTCCCCGTTTGTGCCATTCTCTCCTTTTGCTTTTATTGATGATTTAATTCCATTAATAACCCAATATCCATCTGGACTAATTGATATGCTTGGGGTTATCCCATCCATCCCATCTTCGCCAGAGGCTTTTACATTTGTTTTAACCCCATCAATGTACCAGTAATTGTCACTACCAATTTCTATGATTGGAGTGTGTCCGTTCTCCCCATCTTTTCCTGTAACTCGGAGTTTTTTCCCGTTATCTAGTAACCAAGTCGTGTTTCCATTTGTGGTAATAGTCCAGTAATAAATGTTATCCGTGTCTTTGGCTACACCAATTATAGGTGCATTTTGTCCATCAACTCCATCAATTCCATTCTCTCCATTTTTCCCATCTTTTCCGTCATGTATTGTAGCGATAGTATTGTCTGTGAAATAAATTTTGTAACCATTCTCTATTGTTTCAACCTTCGACACGTAAACATTTTTCTCTAAATTGGAAATAATTGTCTGAATTGATGAGATTTCAGAATTCATCTCCTTTACTTGCGTTTCTAATGCTGCAATTCGATTTTCTAAAGACGAGTACTTTGAATTTAGATCGTTAATATCATCTTTTAAATTTCCATCATCGTAACAACTATTCACAAGTGGAATAATTGTTAGCATTACTAGGTAAATGATTGATTTTCTCATAATGTAAATTTTGAATATTATTGTTTCTAGGCGTACTTTTCCTCTGTATTATAATTTTTCCCTTATTGAATATAGGCACTTAAAAAGAACAATATTTCTTTTGCGTGTCGTATTTCTTTTAATCTAGATGTAGCCACTTCTTTTATCGCATCTTTAGAAGCGTTAAGGCATGAATTGTTTTTTATTATATTACTAATCTACATTTTCAATGTTGAATTTATAATTTTCTCCAATATAAATATCATATAGTATGCTTCCTTGTGGTAAGACTATTTTTTCACCTTTAAGCATTAAGAAAAAGAATCCAAAACCGGGTAAATAAGTTAATCCTAATCCTATTCCTAAACCTAATGCCACTCCTTTGCGGTGTTTCCCTTCTTTGGAAAAAATTCCATTTAACAAAATCTCTCTCCCATCGATTGCGATTGTTGATATTGGTTTAATTAATAGCCAACCAGCTTTACCTATTCCTTTGGATTTCTTTCTTTCTACTTTTATTTTTACAGGACTTCCTTTTGTTATTAATATTTGTCCTGTTTTAGAATCTGTTATATCCTGACCAACAACAGCATAAATATTCTGATTATCGTTACTATTTGCTTCTGTTGTTAATTCTATATAAATGTTTGTACCTCTTTTTAGGGTTACTTGACTGAAAGAAATATAGTAAAATAGTAGAATAAAAATTAATAGTATTACTTTTTTCATAATGTAAATAATTGATTATAGGAGAGATAACTCTCCTATAAAAGATTGTTTATTTTGTAAATTCAACAACTTGAGCTGTTGCTGTTACGATTTTTTTGATGTAAAGGGGAGTTATAATAACATTCTTTACTGATATTTGGGTGTTTACTATGGCTTTTGGTTTTCTTTCTAATTTTTTATCTTTTTCCATTAATATTTT
>OGOU01002636.1_pt1 | contig 12498 bp, 7 predicted proteins | sample 1552721 | NCBI WGS metagenome assembly OGOU01 (sample SAMEA2580176, study PRJEB22360) | human gut metagenome | biome: human gut; feature: human-associated habitat; material: faeces | place: Denmark | collected 2008/2010 | reverse complement strand
GTCTCAGCTTCCATGTCGACTGGCTTAAAGGTCAAAAAACCGGTTTCTTTGTCGACCAGCGTGACAACCGCTCGCTGCTTGAGCATTATGCACGCGGACGCCGTGTCCTGAATACATTCTGCTATACCGGCGGTTTCTCGGTTTACGCATTGCGCGGCGCTGCCGTCTCGGTCGACTCGGTCGACTCATCGGCCAAGGCCATCAGCCTCACTGACGCCAACGTCGCTCTGAACTTCGGTCCCGGCGCCCGCTATGCTTCGATGTTCGAATCAGGTGTCCCTCACCGCTCGTTTGCCGTCGATGCTTTCAAGTACCTCGACACTGTAGACAATGGGCAGTACGACCTTATAGTCCTTGACCCTCCGGCTTTCGCCAAACATCGCTCGGCAATACGCAACGCTCTTCGCGGATATCAGCGTCTCAATGCCGCTGCAATCTCGCGCATAGCCCCCGGCGGCATACTCTTCACCTTCTCGTGCTCGCAGGCCATCACCAAAGAGCAGTTCCGCCTTGCCGTCTTTTCGGCCGCCGCGCAGACCCGGCGGCGTGTACGCATTCTGCACCAGCTGACCCAGCCCGCCGACCATCCCGTCAACATCTACCATCCCGAGGGCGAGTACCTCAAAGGTCTCATCCTTTACGTCGAATAAGCAATACGAAATATCAAATTTTACATATATAATGAATCTCTCATCCACAAAAGCCATCGCCGCCGCACTCGGCATGACATTATCTTTTAACGCCATGGCTAACGACAAAAAAGACTTCGACTATACAGTCGACCGTTTCGCTGACATCGAGGTCCTGCGCTATCAGGTGCCCGATTTCGATTCTCTGACACTGAATCAGAAACTCCTTGTATATAATCTGACGCAGGCCGCGCTTGTCGGTCGCGACATACTCTGGGATCAGAACTGCGAGGCAAACCTTCGCCTGCGACCTGTCCTCGAAAAAATTTACCTTCAGTATAAAGGTGACCGCAACTCGGCCGACTTCAAGGCCTTCGAGAAGTACCTCAAACAAGTATGGTTTGCCAACGGTATACATCATCACTACTCGATGGACAAGTTCGTACCCGGATTTTCGCGTGAGTTCTTCGATGCCCAGTATGCCGCTAATTTCGATGACAAGACTCAGGGTGCCGACCTCGCAGACGTCATATTCAATCCCGCACGCTATCCCAAGCGTGTCAATCAGGCCGCCGGTCAGGACCTCATCGTCACCTCGGCCTGCAACTTCTACGGCGACGGCGTCACTCAGGCCGAAGTCGAAGCTTTCTATGACGCGCAGAAAGACTCGACCGACCTTACGCCCATAAGCTACGGACTCAACTCGCGCCTTGTCAAAAAAGACGGCAAACTTGTCGAAGAAACATATCGCGTAGGCGGCCGTTATTCCAAGGCTATCGAGCAGATTGTCAAATATTTGCGCGAGGCCGACAAATATGCCGAAAATCCCGCTCAGCACGCTACCATTGAGGCCCTCATCGATTATTACACTACCGGCGACCTTAAGACTTTTGACAAATATTCGATACTATGGGCCGACGATACAGCATCGAAAGTCGACTTTATCAATGGCTTTATCGAAACCTACGGCGACCCCTTGGGAATGAAAGGCTCGTGGGAATCAATTGTCAACTTCAAGAACGAAAAAGCCAGCCATCGCACCGAAGTGCTGTCCTCGAACGCTCAATGGTTCGAGGACCGCTCGCCCGTCGACCCTCGCTTCCGCAAGGAAAAAGTCAAAGGCGTCTCGGCCAAGGTGATTACCGCCGCCATACTCGCCGGTGACTCGTATCCCGCAACGCCTATCGGCATCAATCTGCCCAATGCCGACTGGATTCGCGCCGCACACGGCTCCAAATCGGTTACACTCGAAAATATCACTCAGGCATACGACGAGGCTTCGCATGGCAACGGCTTCAACGAAGAGTTTGTCATCGACGAGCCCACTCGCAAGCTCCTGGACGACTATCTGTTCATAACCGACAACCTGCATACCGACCTTCACGAATGTCTCGGACACGGTTCGGGCAAACTGCTCCCCGGTGTCAGCTCCGAAGCCCTCAAGGCTCATGGCTCTACACTCGAGGAAACTCGCGCTGACCTCTTCGCCCTCTATTATCTTGCCGACCCCAAACTCGTCGAACTCGGTCTGCTTGATAACCCTGAAGCTTACAAAGCCGAATATTACAAATATATGCTCAACGGTCTCATGACGCAGCTCATGCGCATCGAACCCGGCAAGGACATCGAAGAAGCCCATATGCGCAACCGTCAGCTTATCGCCGCCTGGGCTCTGAAACACGGTCAGAAAGACAATGTCGTCGAACTTGTAAAGAAAAACGGCAAAACATACGTACAGATAAACGACTACGGCAAGCTCCGCAATCTGTTCGGTCAGCTTCTCGGCGAGATTCAGCGCATCAAGTCCGAGGGCGACTACGAAGCAGGTGCCAAACTTGTCGAAGATTACGCCGTCAAGGTCGACCCCGCGCTTCACGCCGAGGTCCTCGAACGTTACTCACATCTTGACATCGCTCCCTACCGTGGCTTTGTCAACCCCGTCTATGAACTTGTCAAAGACGCCAACGGCGCTCCTGTCGACGTACGCGTAAGCTACACCGAAGATTATCCTTCGCAGATGCTACGCTACTCGCAAGATTATTCTCCGTTGACCAAATAACAATTTCGCCCCCCGGCTCGCTTTTTGATATGGAATATCCTCTTGCAGTCATATTATTTGCTGCTGCTTTAATCGCTTTATTTACCGTTCCGAAGGACCGTCGTACCGTTGGCCCTTTGGAACGTACCAATATGGCATCCTGGCGCGGAATCCTTGCAGTCTTGATAGTCTTTCATCATCTTGCCTATCATGGTTTTATTTTGGCAGGGGCACCGTGGTTTATTATCAAAATCTTTATCAACCTTGGCGTGGCTGTCGTGGCGGTATTCTTCTTTTTCTCGGGATACGGACTCATGGTGTCGGCCTCTCGGCCGGATTATTTTGATGGATTTTTGCCTCGCAGAATCGGCAGCTATCTCCCGCTGCAGATTTTTCTGATACTGATGACCATGGCATTTATCATGCTTTTAGGCGACGGCGGTATCATAGGACGCATATTGGCTTTTCTCAAAAACGGTTATACTATTGTTCCTAATACCTGGTTTTTGTATCCTCTTACAGCTTTTTATATTTTATTTTTCTTGTGCCGGAGACTTATTTCAAGACCTCAGTTATTTGCCGCAATGATTCTTGCCGGAACCATGGCTATGTATGTACTTTTCCGTTTTGTCTTGGAATATTCTTGGTTTACCTCGCTTATAGGGTTCCCAATGGGTATTTATTGCGGTTTGTATCATAGGCAGATACAAAATTTTCTCAAACGTCGCTGCACGCTGTTGGTTATCAGTTTTGCAATAATGGCAGCCGTATTGGCTGTCGGTATGGAATATAGCGACAAGGTATTGACATTGGGGCATAATGTGCTGATTGTTTTTTCGGTAGTAGCGTTTGTTGCTCTGATGTCGCTTGTCGACCTGTCGCGCAGTCGCCTTTGGACTTTTTTAGGTAAGATATCGCTGGAGATTTACCTGCTTCATGGCCTGGTCATGCTTGCAATCATAGATTTGCGTCCTGCGTGGATACGTGTTCCTCTGATTTTTGCCATTACCATTGTTCTGGCATACATTGTAAACCGACGTCCGCGACTGACACGCATCCTTGCTCGCGCTTAACGCCCGGCATTACAAGTTGTACATCAAAAAAACGCGCGACGGCATTGCCGAAGCGCGTTTTTTTGATGATTGTATTTTTTGAAGAGTGTGTCAGTAGTGAATTTGTCCGAGCGTGTCAGGCGACTTCTACTTCGTATTCTTCGTCAAAATCATATTGGCTGTTTCCGTAACCGAGAATGGGAATAAAGATAAACGGAAGGAAGAACATGCCTATGATGAAACCTGTGCTTTTGTTGAATGCCTGTCCGAGTTTGATGGTGACGAGTATGCTCATAAACAGCGAAACAATTATTCCGACAAAGGGGATAAGAGCCAAAAGATAAACTAAAATAAGCCAGGGGCTAAGTTTTGCAACCTGTAATTGTACTATGGAATTGTAGATAGGGACGAGTATTGCCCATCCGGGATAGCCTGCTTTTTGGAAGATACGCCAAAAGGGCACGATAAAGAGAAAAACAACAGCGACGATAGCCAATAATATAACCAAGGAGCCAATAGTAGATGATGAGAAAGCTAATAACATAATAGATTGGTTTAAAAAGTTAATATTTTGAACAAAATTAAGATAAAATTATCAAAAAAATAGGCACTGTGCAGTTAAAATAAGTTAAAACGGCTAATGTGCTTAATTTTCCTGCCGAGAAGCTGCGAATCGCCGCATCATTGAACGTAAAAGAGCATTATCAATATGGTCGCGAGGTGATTGCCGGAACCCATATTGATTTAACGAAGTTTGGGATTGCGCGTCAGAACAGGGCTTCGGACAATGCGCGAAGTGCCCTGACTTTGTCGGCGCTGCTGACAAGCATCGAAATATTGTGGTCCGAGCCGCCATACGAAATCATACGCACGGGAATTCCCGCGAGGGCATTGACTGCCGAGGCCTCGAGACTGCGGTTGTGCCAGTCCAGGTCGCCAACGACGCAGATTATTGTCATGTCAGTGTCAATGCTTACCGTGCCAAAGTTTTTGAGGTCGTCAACGATGGCGGCAAGGCGGTCTGAATTGTCGACAGTGACGGTGACCGAAACCTCACTGGTGGCCATCATGTCGATAGATGTACGGTGGCGGGAAAAGATGTCGAAGATTTTCTGAAGAAAACCATAGGCCACGAGCATGCGTCCTGACTTGATGCGCACGGCAGTGACCCCGTCCTTGGCGGCGACGGCCTTGATGGTTCCGGTACGCGGGGTGTTGTGGATAAGTGTGCCGGGTTTGTCGGGCTCGAGAGTGTTGAGCAGTCTGACGGGAATGTTGGCCAGACGTGCCGGGAGCACACACGACGGGTGTAGGATTTTGGCGCCAAAGTATGCCAGCTCGGCAGCTTCGTTGAAGTGTAGCTCGGAGACAGGCCGCGTGCCTTCGACATATCGCGGGTCGTTATTGTGCATGCCGTCGATGTCGGTCCAAATCTGAATCTCTTCGGCTCCCACGGCGGCGCCTACCAGCGATGCCGTGTAGTCCGAGCCTCCGCGACGCAGATTGTCGACGCGCGACGAGGCGTTGCGGCAGATATAACCCTGAGTGATGTATATGCCGCCCTGAGGATATTGGTTGAGCAGAAGCCCTAAGTTTTTGGTGATGAACGGCATGTCCGGCTCGGCGTTCTCGTTTATGCGCATGAAGTCAAGCGCCGGGAGCATGGTTGAGCGTTCGCCTTGTCCCTGAAGATATATATGAAACAGCGCCGTTGACATAAGTTCGCCCTGGGCCAGAATGTCCTTGCCGTATATGTCGTAATAGTCGAGTGCCGCCAGCGAGCGAATCATGCCCAGGCTGCGTCCGACGGCTTTTGCGGCCTCGGCCCTGCGCAAGGGGTCTTCGTCAAATAGTTCGGCGACTACACGGTCGTAGGTCGCCTGCAGTTCGTTGAGTGTTTCGAGAGCGCTGTCGCGGTTGCCGCGTTCCAGATATTCGCAAATTTCGACCAGTGTGTTTGTGGTACCGGCCATTGCCGAGAGAACAACGATACAATCGCCGTGGCCCGACACCAGGCGGGCGACATTTTTTATGCGTTGGGCACTTCCGACAGAAGTGCCGCCGAATTTCATTACCTTCATTTTCTATTTTGTGGAGCGCGTGCCCATTGGCAACGGCAGTGCAAAATTACACATTTTTTTTAAAATGCGGCATGGAAGGGAGAGTGAGACCGCAAGCTAACGCTCGCTCCACAATGTTTGTGGGCGATGGGAGCGCTCGTGTGGAGCGCCTGTGGGTGTGGCGCAGGGAAGCGGTGTCGCGAGGGGGCGGTCAGCGGATGGCGATACGGCTGGTCAGGATTTGGTTGTCTTTTTTGGCGCGGATGATATAGACACCGGCAGGAATGGCAGTCTCTGCCGAGTAGCATTGGCTGCCGGCCTGAAGCAGGCGCCCCTGAATATCGTACACGGCGTATGCGTCGACTTTGCAGCCGAAGTCAATATCATGGCCGGTGAACTGCGGCTTAAAGATCTCTGCGGCGACTTCATCGACACCGGTCGTATGGCGTGTAGCCATGGTGTATGCGGCCAGACCGCTGCCCGAGCGGTATGCATAGACTGTGCTTGTCTGTGTGCTGGCCGAGCGGGTTATCTGCCCCATGGCGTTGCGTTGTACGACAGCAACGGGCATGCCGTGGTCCAAGGATGAGTGTTTTCCGTAACCAATGCCGTCTTTGGGGAATGTCCAGTAGATGGTAGGTGCGCTGAAGTCATTGATAAAGTCTTTGTCACGAACTATTTTCCATCCGTTGGACGGTGAGTCGTCGGTGCCGTTGGCAAATACCATATATTGCTGGCCGTCGTGATAGAAGTGGGCCATGCCATTGCCCAGAGTTTCGAGGCTGAGGCTTGAAGGTGCGGTGGCTGTGGCGTTTTGCGCGCTTGTGGTGTTGTTGACAAATTTGAATCGTTGTGGTGTGGCCTGGTATCCGTCAACAAAGAATACGTCACTGTCTATGGCTTCGATACGCGGCGCGGGACCGAAATCGTTAAGTAACATTGTCTGTTGTGCTCCTTTATTTTTCCATCGGCAGACGTAGTTTTTGTTATTTTCGCGTGAGCCTATTGCAAACAAGGTGTAATTGCCGTCGACGCTTCCCACAAGCGATACATGATCGGTGCGATGTCCGGGATTCTGAGAGAATACTGTGGTGACAAAGCCGGTGGCAATGTTAACTTTGCCCAGTGTAAGGTTTTTGTTGGTAACTGCTTGAAGAGCAAGATTATGTACTATCAGATTATTGTCGTCGTCAACAAGGATACCGTTTAGGGAGTATCCGCCAGTGGTGTTGTAGTTGTCGTCAAATGAGAGCCTGAGGTCTGAAAGCGATTGTCCGGTAGCACCGTTGTACCGGTGAAGGACATTGCTGTTGCGGTCGACAATATATACGATGTCAAGGCCGTTCTGGTCGCCGTTCCGGTCGCCGCGGGCAGTCATGTCGCGAGTGTCGGTTTCATCAAGCCCAAGTGGGTTGTTCGATGCATTGCGTACCCAAAGGTTGACAAACTGCAGTGTCTCCTTTCCGTCGTATGACTGTGGGTCACGGTAGGGGATATAGTCGGACGAGGTGTTGCCGTTGCCGACTACGAATTTTTCGGTCAGCGAGCATCCCGGTTTGAATTTGCTGTCGTTTGTGCTGACGCGTACACGCCAGTAATAAGTGCCGTTGTCGAAAAGATTCAGAGGCACGGAATATTGTACGCAATAGTTGCCCGAGGTGAGTTCAGACTCGAAATATCTCCAGTCCGAAGAATTGACGGCATTTTTGGTGTATGTCGAAGTCAGGTATATTTTGCCGTCGGCAAAGTTGGGGTCTGTTGAGACTTCGAGGACATACGTCGTGGCATATTGTACTACTTCGGCCGTAAAGCAGAAGTCACCCGTAACGGTTATGCCTCCGCGCGGTTCCCAAAGGCGGGGGCCGGAGAGGACGGGAGTCTCGGGGGTAATGAAGCTGCGCACTTGGGATACGGCGTCGGCACAGTGGCTTTTTTGCGAGCGCACGCGCCAGTAATATGTGCTTTCGCGGTCATATTCCGACAGGTCGACGGTTGCTCGGGTGTTTGTGGTGGTTATAGTGTTGGCGCTGGCAAAATTAGCGTCGCGCGAAATTTCAAGGATATAACGGTCGGCGGGGTCGGCGGCATCCCAGACAAACTCCTGGCTCATTGCAGCTTTGGCGCCGTTTGCCGGCGAAACGAGAGTCACGGCATTGAGTGGCTCGGGCAACGGTGATTTGACGGTCCGTGTCTCGGAAGTCTTGTCTGAGTATCCGGTCTTTGACGCTGTCACTCTCCAGTAATAAGTCTTGTCGAGGGCGAGAGTGCCGAAATCGACGGTACACGATGTGGCGGTCGAATTCTGGCTTTTGACAACTTTGGCGAAAGTGGCGTCTTCGGCCAGTTCGAATTTGAATGTGGCGCCCGAAGTTCCGGTGTAGGTGAAAGTCTGTGACCATGCGGCTCTTGCTGCGTTTGCCGGCGAAGTCAGCGATACTTCAGCTTCGACGGCGGGTTTGCCCAAAATAGTATAAGGCCACTCCTTGCCATAGCGATCGAGCGGTGCCACGGCGTACCACCATTGCGAGGGATATTCCTTGTCCAGAGTTACAGTAGTCGTATTATAAAGGACATGCGAAATCAGATATTCGCCTTTGATACCGCCGTAAACCGGATCTATTGCGTCTGATTCTTTTACGGTGTTAGGTATGGCATAGACAAGATAGCGGATATTGCTGCTAAGAGCATCCCAAGTCAGCGTTTTCCAGTTGCGGGCGAGATTTTTTACAGTTCCCGGGTCGGTGGCCTTCTGACTGCTCATCTCCGGCACTGCGGACGGTGCTGTGAATGTGTTGTTTGAGAGATACGTGCCAAGATCTGTGTATGCGGGCCCGACAACATTTTTGCTTGAATAGAATATTACGCCGAGGCGATGGTCGACATTGTTGGCCCGGTGGTGGATAACCTCTTCGTTGAGCATTATGTTTCCTGCTTCGTTGTTTGATGTCCAAGGTTTATAGGCTCCTAAAGAGGGTAATATGGGTACGCCGAAATAATTTGCCACTCGTGAGTACCACGCCGACATAGGTGTAAATTTGTTTGTTTCATGTGTATCGGGCCAATATAGCTGTGGTGACAGGAAATCGACGGCTTTTTCGCGAAGCCAACGCATAGGATCGGCATAGAGATAGTCATCGTTGGCGTCATAAAGACTACTGCCGGTTGTGATACCATATGTGGGATCGGTGTAACTGTTTATCGAACCGAGAGCAACTTTCTCAGCATTGGTCATGCCTTTGTAAAATGTTCCGGAAGGCGCTACCGCAAAGCGAACGTAAGGTTTTATGGCATGTATTGCGTCATGGCAGGTCTGCACGATATGAAATGTATTCTCCAAACGCCAGTTTTTGAATGAAAGGCCGCTGCCGGAATTTTGCCATGTCGAATAATCGTCGGCTTTAGAGTCAGTGCCTTGCCCCTGAAGATAGAAATAGTCGTCGAATACAATTCCATCGATGTCGTAATTGTGTGTAAGCACACGGCAGGTATTCTGAATTCGTGTCTGTGCATTGATATTGCTCGGGTCAAAAATATAGCTTGTTACCTTGTTGCCCTTGCTATCCTCTACTGTTGCCGAGATAATCCAATTGAGTTCGCCCTCGCCGGTTTTGTAGTAATCTTTATGTGTACGGTACGGGTTGAGCCATGCGTAAAATTCGATGCCCCGTTTGTGGGCCTCCTCTATCCAATAATCGAGAATGTCCTTTGTGACGCCATTTTCGGTATAAGTTTCGATTGTTCCGCGGCGAGATTTATTGGTAGTAACATACTTGCTTGTATGGTCGTAAGTGGTAACCACGACACCGTTCTCAGTGTATGAGTTGCGTGTGTACAGTCGGTCTGCGTATGGACGCATGTGTACGAAGACCGTATTCATGTTGTTCTTCTGCATGTTGTTGAGTATGGTGACAACTTCGGCTTTCTGAGCGCTAAGACTCAGTCCCGGCGAAGATGGCCAGTCACCGACGATGGGTGTCACCCATACACCGCGCATTTCTCGCTTCGGAGGAGTCTCGGCCAATATCGGTAAAATTGTTACCATTGCCAAAAGTGATACAACGAAATGACGAAAAAGATAGGATAGCGTAGTCATAATGCAAAAAACAAAGACGAAGACTCGTGGTGCGGGCACCGGGTGTGTCTTCGTGTAAGGTTAAAGTTGGCTTTTGTTTTAGTGTGACGGAAGAACCGCAAATCAGCGAACTGAATTTAAATTCAAGGTTGTCTAAAATCAGATTTTTGGCAAAATTAATGTTTTAGAGCTTATAAACAAAATTTTATTAAAAAAATCAACAAAAACTTAAAAATTTTAGCTGATGGCAGGTCCATACTCAGTCTGTGGGTAGATAAAAGGGCTTCGGATGTCATGACTTGCCACGACTTGCCGATTACGGCGGATTTGTCTGTATGGGCGATTTTATGTACCTTTGGGGCAAATGTTCTGATTATGTACCTTAAACTGAAAATACTGGCAGCCGGAGTCCTGATTCCGGCGACAATGTTGTCTCAGAGTACCGACTCGACGCAAGTGGCAGCCGATATAGAATATAGTGCGACTGTAAACGCCGTTGCCTCGTCGGGACGCTTTGCACCTTATATGATAGGCTCGTGGAATTACGGTCGTACCATTGCCAAGAATCAGGTCTCCCTTGACCTTGAAGCGCACCGCAATCTTGATTTGAACCGCCGCTTCAGCTGGGGCGCCGGCGTAGAGGCCATCACCGGATATAATCATAAGGCACTATACGACCGCTTTGATGAGGCGTCGCAGAGTTGGACTACCCACCGCGTAGGGCCGGCCCCGATATGGCTACAGCAACTTTATGCCGAAGTGAAATACCGTGGCGTTTTCCTTACCGCAGGTATGAAAAATCAGCAGTCGCATCTTGTTGACAACCGTCTTTCGTCGGGCGATCTGGTGCAAAGCAACAACTCGCGGCCGATAGCTATGGTGACAGCCGGATTTGTCGATTTTCAGGACATCCCCTTCACACGTGGATGGGTGCAGATAGAGGGTTGCATAGGCTATGGCAAATTTGCCGACAACGATTACCTGCGCAACCAGTACAATGACTTCAACTCGCATCTGTGCACCGGCGCACTCTACACCTATAAGCGTGCATATTTCCGCACCAAACCCACCGAGCGCTTTTCGGTGACAATAGGCGCCCAGGCTGCCGGAATGTTCGGAGGCACCACAAAGTTCTACAACAACGGCAAGCTTATGAGCACTTACGACAACCCTGAGAAAATCAAGACATTCTGGCAGATGTTTATTCCCGGTCTTGACAACGGCGACGGCTTTGTCGAAGGCTCTCACTTAGGGTCGTGGGATTTCAAGGCCCGTTATAGGCTGCCTGACGGCAGCGAACTCTCCGGTTACTTCTCGTGGTTCTGGGAGGACGGCTCGTCAATGGGCAAGCGCAACAAATGGGACGGCCTTTGGGGCATCGAATGGAAAAAGCCCGGTAAAGGTATCATAAGCGGTGCGGTTATCGAATATGTCGACTTCCGCGACCAAAGCGGCCCCATGCACTGGGCTCCGAGCGACAAGCCCGGAACTACCATCACCACTGAGGCTACTGGCTGCGACCGATATTACAACAACTCGACTTTCAACGCCCATGCCAATTACGGCATGGCCATAGGTACGCCATTCATTCTCAGTCCTGTCTATAACGTCAACGGCTATCCCCAGTTTGCCCAAAACATATCACGCGGTTTCCACGCCGCCGCTGAAGGCAACTTTACGCCCTCCCTCGACTGGATTGTCAAAATCAGCTATCAGGTAGCCCGTGGCAACGGCAACAACAGCTGGCCGTGCACGCTTCACAACACATCGGCGTCGGTAGCCGCTCTGTGGCATGCCGACAGACTGTGGCGCGGGTTCGAACTTGGCGCTCAGATGGCTTTTGACGCCGGAAGTCTGCGTGGTGACAACTTCGGCGCGCTCGTTACGGCGCGTTACCGCGGCTCGCTGAGCTTCGGACGCTGACACTCAGAACCCGAGTACCACGCTTGCTTGTAAATGTTTTTATTCTATTGCTGATTTTTCAAGATTATGAGACTTATAAGAATATTGTTGATTCTGCCGCTGCTGGCTCTGTCGGGATGCGTTACAAACAACGGCGACATCGGCCATCTGTACGGTTCGTGGCAACTTGAAAGTGTCGACATTGACGGCGAGGAAGTCACCGACTGGTCTGACGACGGCTCCAATTTCGTCACCTGGTATTTTCAGAACAATATCATCGGCATAGAGCAGACCTACATCAACCATGTTCCCGTCAGTACAACTACTCACGGCACTTGGACCATGGGCGACGGTACCATCACTTTTGACTTCATGCACAGCGACGACAGCAACGTACCGGGAACGGGCGCATATCAGGCTCCTGAAAAAATCCATTTTCCGGCCGGAGTCACCACTTTCGATATCGTCGAGTATAACTCGTCGCGACTTACAATCACCACTATGCTTGCCGACGACTCGCGGCTGACATATTCATTACGTAAAATCAAATTATGATAGACAAAAACAAAACCGTCCTCGTCACCGGCGCCGACGGATTTATAGGCTCGCATCTTGTCGAGCTCCTTCTGGCCAAAGGATACAAAGTACGCGCCCTGAGCCAGTATAACTCGTTCAACTACTGGGGCTGGCTCGAAGGTATTTGCAACGAGCGTCTCGAAGTGGTCTGCGGCGATGTCCGCGACCC
>OGOU01002635.1_pt1 | contig 12501 bp, 10 predicted proteins | sample 1552721 | NCBI WGS metagenome assembly OGOU01 (sample SAMEA2580176, study PRJEB22360) | human gut metagenome | biome: human gut; feature: human-associated habitat; material: faeces | place: Denmark | collected 2008/2010 | reverse complement strand
TGTTTTATATTGGTTGCAGATCAGTTGCTTCCTTCGGCGATTCCGGCCGCCAGCTCCGACCACCAGCCGCGGTTGATGATATGGACGATATCGAAGATCATCAGTCCGTCGGTGTCGCGGAGCGCCTGCGCCACGGCGCGGGTGAATTGCGCTGCGTCGCCCTCGTACTGCTCGACATAGATCGAACCCGTCACGGGAACCACGCCGCAGGTGATTTTCTTCGCCCATTCGGCGCCGCCCTCGATGCAGTACCAGTAATTCTGCTCGTCGGACATTCCCGCTTCGGTACGCTGCCCGACAACTCCGTTTGCCTTGTCGACTTCGGCTTTGGTAACCAGCGTATAGTAAAGCCCGGTCATATAGATGTCGAGCAGGTCGGCATAACCCGTATTCCTGTATTCGGGCGTCGCCCAATCGAAATAGCGGGCGGGATCGAACTGTTCGCTGGCCCAGTTGACGCCCACGTAATAATAGGTCGGGTACCATGCGCCCGTATAGTCGCCGACCAGCAGCCGGGGATTGATCTCCTTGAGCTGCCTGTGGGCTTCGGTCACGAAGTCCTTGATAACCGATGCGCGCCATTCGATCCACTTGCGGAACAGCGGGCCCTGCGACCAGTCCCACTTGCCGTCGGCATCCTGCGTCCAGCGGAGTATATCATCGGGATAATCGGCGACCTTCGTTCCGGCATAGGCTTCGAAAAGCTCCTTCGACAGCGGACTGAAATCGGAGGTGATATTGTCGAAACGCACCCGGTCGAAGACGATGCCGTCCACGTCGGGATACTTCTCGGCGAACTCCCTCAGAATAGCCAGCTCGTACTCCTGCACTTCGGGATTCGCCGGGTTGAGCATGCCGTTGTAGTTGCTCTTTATTTCGCTGATCGGCACGATCTTCCCTTCCGTATAGACCTGCGACTGCCAGTCTGCATGATCGCCGTAGATGATTCCCCGGTCGAAGAAGTTGTGACCGCCGGCGAACACGTTGAGCGAACCGTGCACGCGCATGCCCAGCTTGTGTCCCTCCTCGATGAAATAGCCCAGCAGATCGTAGTTCTCAGGACGGGTCACGCCGTCCCATTCGCCCATGTAAGGCGCAATGTCGCTCTTGTAGAGCGTTTCGCCCATGATCGACTTCACGTCTACCACCACATCGGTAAAGCCCATGTCGTGGATTTTGGACACGTAATAACGGATCGAATCGGGATGACTCAGCGTAGCGTAATTGCCTTCGCAGTCGAACCACATGTAAAGCGGTTTCGGCTGCTGTTTTTCCTGCGTGCAGGAGGCGGCTGCAAAGGCCGCGAGACAGATAAAGAGAAGTTTCTTCATATGATTCTTTATGGATTAGTTCACTTCGGAGATGACGACCGCCGTCGAAATCTTGCGCTCGACGATCACCTCGGCGCTGCCCGTGTCGCTGGGACGGTTGAGCACCTTGCCATCGCTGCCGACCATGGTCGAAGATCCGCCGCCGTCGAGATTGACCGCATCGACGGCACCCAGCTCGATCAGTTTGTCGGCCAGTTCGGCCAGCGTAAACCCGGCGCTGCCCCGCATATTGCGTCCGTCGCACACCAGCAGGATCAGTTTTCCGTCGGCCGTGGCGCCGACCGCCGTACGCGGCTGACGCGAAGTCCCGGCGATGCCGCCGCCGTCGAACACCTCTTTCCAATAATTCTCCACGGCGACGTTCTTCCCCTCCTTGACCAGCATCGGACCGCCTCCGACGGCTTCCTGCGGCGTCCAGAGCACGGCGCCGGGCGTCTTCGAAGTCGGCGGCGCGGACATATACGTATTCGTACGTTCGTCGTTGTCGAGTGCGGACGGGAAGGCATAAGGCTTGTTGCCGTCGTCGAGAACGCAGTAAATCCAGTGTGTTTCGAACTTGCCGGACGACATCTGCCCGAACGAAGAACGCACGGGGTAAACCGTCTGATTGTTACGCGTCACCGTCTGATTCTCGATCGACTTGACGGCACCGCCGGTAACAAGCAGGCTCAGCGAGTTCCCGGCCCACCAATACCCGGCATTGATCGTCACACAAGCCGTTCCCCGGTTGGCCGAAGCGAATTCGGCATGAATGCGCGACGGGATTTTCTGCTGCGGCAGATGCACGGCGTTGAAGCGCAGTTTGGGATTGGCTTTCAGGTCGGCCACGGCCACGAATCCGAGACATTGTTTTCCGCCGCCCAGATCGTCCGTAAACTCGGTTACGGTCAGGCCGGCAGGATAATCGCCCGGCTGAGGGTCGGGATCGGGATCAGGTCCGTCGGGAAATTCATAGTCGGGCGTTTTCGAATCGCTGCCGCACATACAGCACACGGCGCAGACGCAGACAGCAAGCAGGGCGAAGCCAAGAAATTTTAGTTTCATATTTCAGTCAGCATTGGGTTTTGGTTCGGTTCGGATACCTTATATATATTCTGAACAGATTTATTGTATGTTCGCCAACAAATGTAATAATTAAAATTATTATACAAAACTTTTATAATAATATTTTTTACTTTAAAATAAACACAAATAAAATATTTTTACAGAGCGCAATAACACAAACATATTGAATATCTGACGACTAACCCAAAACACCACCCCAAAATGCTTAGTAAATAAATTTTCTTTCAACCGAAGACATAGAAAATATTTATCGTTTTCCAGAATCAATTCGGGCGCCCAGCAAATACGACACTCCCCGCAGACGGGCGAAAAAGCGCCTGCGGCATGACCGGCGATAAGCATTTCCGGCCGGATAATATACGGGTGCGGCTTTTCGGGGCGGCATTCTTTTTTATTTCCGATTTTTTATCTATTTTTGATTAAATATGCAGACACAATGGCAGTTCAGACTCTCAAAAAAGTGTTTCGGTTCTATGTGGACGGCTTCCGCAGCATGACTGTAGGCAAGACGCTCTGGGCCATCATTCTGGTCAAGCTGTTCATCATGTTCGCCGTCCTCAAACTCTTTTTCTTTCCCGATTTTCTGGCCGGCCAAAGCCCCGAAGAGCGCAGCCGCTCGGTGATGAAGGAACTAACCCCCGAAAAATAACTCCGTATCTATGCTATCCGATTACTTGCAAACAGTCGATTGGTCGCGTGCGCAGTTCGCCATGACGGCCATCTACCACTGGCTTTTCGTGCCGCTCACGCTGGGACTGGGCTTCATCCTCGCCATCATGGAGACCCTCTACGTCCGCACGGGCGACGAATTCTGGAAACGGACCACCAAATTCTGGATGCGCCTGTTCGGCATCAACTTCGCCATCGGCGTGGCGACGGGCATCATCCTCGAATTCGAATTCGGCACCAACTGGTCCAACTACTCGCATTTCGTGGGCGACATCTTCGGCGCCCCGCTGGCTGTCGAGGGCATCATGGCCTTCTTCATGGAGAGCACCTTCATCGCCATCATGTTCTTCGGATGGAACAAGGTCTCGAAGGGCTTCCACCTCACGGCGACATGGCTCACGGCCATCGGGGCCAACCTCTCGGCCCTGTGGATTCTGGTCGCCAACGCATGGATGCAGTATCCCGTAGGCTGTACGTTCAACCTCGAAACGGTGCGCAACGAGATGACCTCGTTCTGGGACGTGCTCTTTTCGCCCGTGGCGATGAACAAGTTCTTCCACACCGTCACCTCGTCGTTCGTGCTGGCGTCGCTGTTCGTCGTGGGCGTCAGCGCATGGTACCTGCTCAGGCGGCGCGAGCAGAAGATGGCCCGCAAGAGCATCGCCATCGCTTCGGCCTTCGGCTTCATCTTCGCGCTGGTCACGGCCACGACCGGCGACCGGTCCGGCGCAGTCATCGCCCGCGTGCAGCCGATGAAACTCGCGGCCATGGAGGCCCTCTACGACGGTTCGCAAGGCGCCCCCCTGACAGCGATCGGCATCGTCAAGCCCGAAGCCGAGCGCACGTCGAACGAAGACGCGTTCTACTTCAAAATCGACATTCCGAAACTGCTCTCCATCATGAGTTTCCGCGATGCGGACGCCTATGTGGCGGGCATCAACGATCTGGTGAACGGCAACGAGTGGTACGGCGTCATGTCGGCGGGCGAGAAAATCGAACGCGGCCGCGTGGCCGTCGGCGAGCTGGCCCGCTACCGCAAGGCGCTCGACGAGGGCGACCAAGCCACGATCGACGAAGTCACCGCTAAATTCGATCCCGCAACGCCCCAAGGCGAGGAGTTCCTGCGCGAATACTTCGCCTACTTCGGTTACGGCTACCTCGACGCACCGCAGGACATCGTTCCCGACGTGCCGCTGCTGTTCTACTCGTTCCGCGTGATGGTGGGCGCCGGATGCTTCTTCATCCTGCTGCTGGGACTCGTCTGGTGGTTAAACCGCAAGGACCGGCTGGCGGACAAACGCTGGCTGCTATGGATCGCCGTATGGTCCGTACCGCTGGCCTACCTCGCGTCGCAGGCGGGCTGGGTGCTGGCCGAAGTCGGCCGGCAGCCGTGGGCCATTCAGGACCTGATGCCCGTGGGCATCGCCGCGTCGAAGATCGGCAGCACGTCGGTCACGGCGACCTTCTTCATCTTCCTCGCGCTCTTCACGGCGCTGCTGATCGCCGAACTGAGCATTCTGTTCCGTCAGATTAAAATCGGTCCCGAACAAGAAAAAGAATAAACTACTATGGAAACTATAACACTCTTGCAACATTATTGGTGGCTGATCATCTCCCTGCTGGGAGCGCTGCTGGTCTTCCTGCTCTTCGTGCAGGGCGGACAGGGACTGCTTTACTGCCTCGGCAGGACCGAGGAGGAACGCAACATGCTGGTCAATTCGCTGGGCCGCAAATGGGAGTTCACCTTCACGACGCTCGTGACGTTCGGCGGCGCGTTCTTCGCCTCGTTCCCGCTCTTCTACTCCACCTCGTTCGGCGGCGCCTACTATGTGTGGATGACCATTCTGCTGAGTTTCGTCATACAGCCCGTCGCCTACCAGTTCCGCCGCAAGGCAGGCAACGTTTTCGGCGAAAAGACGTTCGATGTCTTCCTGACGATCAACGGCATCGCAGGTCCCCTGCTGCTGGGCACAGCCGTCGGGACGCTCTTCACGGGTGCAAACTTCACGGTGGACCGCCTCAACTTGGCCAACGGCGCAGGCAGCGGCAGCGCAACGGTCATCTCGCAGTGGACCACGCCGTGGCACGGTCTCGAAGCGCTCGGAGACATGCGCAACGTGGCGCTGGGGCTGGCCGTGATGTTCCTCGCCGGGATGCTGGCCTGCCAGTACTTCATGAACAACATCGCCGACGAGACGCTCTTCGCCCGCGCCCGCAGGCGCATGCTGACCCTCGCCGCCCCGTTCCTCGTCTTCTTCCTGACATTCTTCGTCTGGCTGCTCTTTTCCGACGGTTTGGCGGTCGATGCCGCAGGCCGCATTTCGGCCGAGCCTTACAAATACCTGCACAACATGCTCGAAATGCCCTATGTGGCCGCAGCGCTGCTGATCGGCGTGGTATCGGTGCTGTGGAGCATCTATTCGGGCTGGCGCGGAAAACGCAATGCCGTCTGGTTCGGCGGCGCGGGCACCGTGCTGACGGTACTGGCCCTGCTGCTGTGCGCCGGATGGAACAACACGGCCTACTACCCGTCGCTGGCGGAGATGCAGTCGTCGCTGACGATTTACAACTCGTCGTCGAGCGAATTCACGCTCAAAGTGATGAGCGTCGTCTCGCTGATGATCCCGTTCGTCGCAGCCTATATCTGGTACGCATGGCGGGCCATGAACCGCAAGCCGATCACCCGCGAAGAGATACGCGGGAACGACCATATGTATTGACACGAAAGAGGGGGAAAGTCTGAGACTTTCCCCCTTTTTTTATTCCGACCTTTTCCGCCGGCTATTTTTCGCCATCGCCGAACGGATACTGATTCTGGTGCACGTCGTCGAAACGAAGTCCCTTCTCGTAGGTCTTCATGGCGCGGCGGCTCATACCCATCGACGAGAAACCGCCGTCGTGGTAGAGGTTCTGCATCGTCACCTTGCGCGTAAGGTCCGAGAAGAGCGTCAGCACATAGTCGGCGCAGTCCTCCGCCGAAGCGTTGCCCAGCGGCGACATGTTCTCGGCGAACTCCATCAGGTCGCCCAGTCCCAGCACGCCGCTTCCGGCGGTCGTCGGGGTCGGCGACTGCGATACGGTGTTGATGCGCACGTGCTTCTCACGACCGTAGATATAGCCGAAACTGCGTGCGATCGACTCCAGCAGCGCCTTGGCGTCCGCCATGTCGTTGTAGCCGTAAAGCGTACGCTGCGCGGCGATATAGCTCAGCGCCACGATCGAACCCCAGTCGTTGATGGCGTCCTTGCGGCGTGCCACCTGAATCGCCTTGTGGAACGAAATGGCCGAAATATCGAGCGTCTTCGAGAGATAATCGTAATCCAGATCGTCGTACGTGCGGCCCTTGCGGACGTTGGGCGACATGCCGATCGAGTGGAGCATGAAGTCGAACTTGCCCCCGAAATGTTCCATCGTCTTGTCGATCAGATTCTCCAGATCCTCGACGCTCGTGGCGTCGGCCGGAACGACGATCGTATTGCATTTTTCAGCCAGCCGGCCGATTGTACCCATGCGAATAGATACGGCAGTATTCGTGAGGACGATTTCGGCACCCTCTTCAACGGCGCGTTCCGCCACTTTCCATGCGATCGACTGCTCGTTGAGTGCTCCGAAAATAAGGCCCTTCTTGCCTTTCAATAAATTGTATGCCATCCTATTTAGATTAAAAATTCGGGCAAATATAACAAAAATATTTCAATCGACCGCGCCGACCGCCCGGATCGGGTATAAATCGGCTGCATCCCGGCAAACGCCCGCCGCCGGACTTTCATCTTTTTTCGCGCGCCGCAGTATCTATCTGCTTTATTTATCGTACCTTTGCCCCCGATTAAAATATGCACATGACCATTACAGACGATTTCAGCGCACTGGGGCTTTCCGAGCAGATGCTCACCGCAGTCCGCGCCAAGGGATTCGAGACGCCCACCGCAATCCAGAAGCTCACAATCCCCCACCTGCTTACCAAAACCAACGACATCATAGCCCAGTCGCAGACCGGTACGGGTAAAACCGCGGCCTACGGCCTGCCGATACTCCAGTCGCTCGAACCCGCCCGCGGACCGGTTCAGGCCATTATCCTCGTGCCGACGCGCGAACTGGCGCTGCAGGCCGCCGAGGAGCTGCTCTCCTACAACCGCGAAAAACGGCTCTCGATCACCGCCATCTACGGCGGCGCCGCGATGAGCGAACAGCTGCGCCGGCTCGCCAAAGGCGTCGATATCGTCGTCGGCACGCCGGGCCGCGTGCTGGACCACATCCGCCGCGGCACGCTGAAACTCGAAAACGTCCGTTACCTCGTATTGGACGAAGCCGACGAAATGCTCAACATGGGCTTCGTGGAGGACGTCGAGGAGATCATGAGCCACACCAGCGAGGAGCGGCGCGTGCTGCTCTTCTCGGCGACGATGCCCGAACGCATCATCCGGCTCTCGAAAACCTACATGCGCGACACGGAGATCGTGCGCGTGGAACACAAGCAGATCACGGCCGACCTCACGGAACAAATCTATTTCGAGGTACGCGAGGCCGACAAGTTCGACGCCCTGACCCGCATCATCGACGTCGAACCCGAATTCTACGGCATCATCTTCGCCCGCACCAAGATCGGGGCCGACGAAACCGCATCGCGGCTCGCCGCCCGCGGCTATGCCGCCGAGGTGCTGCACGGCGACGTCTCGCAGGCCCAGCGCGAAAAGATACTCCGCAAGTTCCGCGACCGCTCGGTCAATATCCTCGTCGCCACCGACGTGGCGGCGCGCGGCATCGACGTGGGCAATCTGACCCACGTCATCAACTACTCGCTGCCGCAGGACTCCGAGAGCTACGTGCACCGCATCGGCCGCACGGGCCGCGCCGGCAAGCAGGGCACAGCCATCACCTTCGTCTCGCCCTCCGAATTCCGGGGACTGAACAACCTGATGCGCGACATCAAGGTCGAGATCAAGCGCGAAACCCTCCCCTCGCCGCAGGACATCGTCGAGATGAAACGGCTGAAGATCAAGGATGAGATGCAGGAGATCGTCGAAAACGAAAGTTACGACGGATACCGGGAGTTCGCCGAAGAACTGCTGGCCGAATACACGCCCGACGTGGCGCTGGGCGCCCTATTGCGTCTGGCGTTCCGCAGCGAACTCGACCAGAGCAACTACCCCGAAATCCGTTCGTTCTCGGTGGACCGCAAAGGCACGGCGCGGCTGTTCCTCGCCGTGGGCAGACGCGACGGCTACACGGCGCGCAAGCTGGTCGATATGCTCAAGTTCAAGTGCGGCCTGCGCGACAAATACATCAACGACGTCCAGATCTCGGACAACTTCTCGTTCGTGAGCGTGCCGTTCCACGATGCCGAAGAGATCGTCCGCAAGCTCAACCGCCTGAACCGGGGCCGCCGGCCGATAGCCGAAATCGCCCGCGACGGCGAGGAAGCCGCAGCCCGCAAACCCCGGCGCGCGAAAACGGCCGACGCCGGCGGAGAGGAATACGCCCCGGCCCCGAAAAAATCCGTCCGCAGGGAGAAACCGGCCGCCCCGGCACAAACCGCCCCGGCCGCCGGCGACGAATCCGCCGCGCCGCGCCGCAAGCTCAAAACCAAGATCCAAACCGAACCCCGTCCGGAAATCCCCGATTTCAGCAAAATGTCGAACGAAGGCTTCGACTGGTCGGCCTTCATGAAATTCGACGACGGCACGGCATGGGGCCGCGACGAGAACGGCAAAGGCAAGGGCACCAAAAGCGTCCGCAAGACACCCAAACGGACCGTCACGGCAGCCCAGCGAATCGCCGCCAAAGGCAAGAAACGCAAATAAGCGCAATAGAACAAGCCCCGGAATCCGGGGCTTGTTCATCCCCTCCCTTCCGAATTGAAACATATAAAAAAGAGTGCAACCTAAATGTTGCACTCTTCCTTGGCGGAAAGAGAGGGATTCGAACCCCCGGAGCCTCGCAGCTCAACGGTTTTCAAGACCGCCGCAATCGACCACTCTGCCATCTTTCCGGAGACAAAAGTAGCACGGATTTTCCATTCTGCCAAATCTTTATCCCGTTTATTCCCGACGGAGGGCGGCAAAGTTCCAATTCCGCACTATAATTTTTGACTTTTAGGAAAATTGCATATCTTTGCCAATAGGTTAGGAAGAGACGCAACTTTTCACACGCAAATAATATGAACAAAGCGCAGTTGGTCGAGGCTATCGCTCTCGATGCGAACATTTCGAAAATCGACGCGCGCAAAGCCGTCGATGCCATTATCCGGGTGACCGTACAGTCGCTCCGCGAAGGGGAGCGTCTTACCCTCACGGGTCTCGGAACGTTCAGCGTGCAGCAGAAAGCCGCGCGCGTAGGCCGCAATCCCCGCACGGGTGCGGCCGTGAAGATCCCGCCCCGCAAGGCCGTCAAATTCCGTCCGACGATCGAGCTTGAATAGTCTGCTGCGCCATTCAAAACCTTTTTACGCATGCCCGAAATCTCACAACGCGCCGAGCTGATGCCGGCATCTCCGATACGCAAACTCGTTCCGCTGGCGGAAGCCGCCCGGTCGCGGGGAATCAGAATCTACCACCTCAACATCGGCCAGCCCGATCTGCCGTCGCCCCAGACGGGACTCGCAGCGTTGAAGAAGATCGACCGCAACGTACTCGAATACAGCCCCAGCGACGGTTACCGGTCGCTCCGCGAAAAGCTGGCGGGCTACTACCAGCAATACCAGATCAAACTTTCGCCCGAAGAGATCATCGTCACCACGGGAGGTTCCGAAGCGGTGTTGTTCGCCTTCATGTCGTGCCTGAACCCCGGCGACGAAATCATCGTGCCCGAACCGGCCTACGCCAACTATATGGCTTTCGCCATCTCGGCGGGCGCCGTGATCCGTCCGGTCGTCTCGTCGATCGAACAGGGTTTTGCGCTGCCCGACGTCGCGGAGTTCGAAAAACTGATCAACGAGCGCACGCGCGGCATCCTGATCTGCAACCCCAACAACCCCACGGGCTACCTCTACACCCGCAAGGAGATGGAGCGCATCCGCGATCTGGTGAAGAAATACGATCTTTTCCTCTTCTCCGACGAGGTTTATCGCGAGTTCATCTATACCGGTTCGCCCTATATTTCGGCCTGCCACCTCGAAGGCGTCGAACAGAACGTCGTGCTGATCGACTCGGTGTCGAAACGCTACTCCGAATGCGGCATCCGCATCGGCGCGCTCATCACCAAGAACAAAAAACTGCGCGACGCGGTGATGAAATTCTGTCAGGCGCGGCTCTCGCCGCCGCTGATCGGCCAGATCGTCGCCGAAGCTTCGATCGACGCTCCGCGCTCCTACAGCACCGAAGTCTACGAAGAGTATATCGAACGCCGCAAGTGCCTGATCGACGGTCTCAACCGCATTCCGGGCGTTTATTCGCCGATTCCGATGGGCGCCTTCTACACCGTGGCGCGGCTCCCGGTCGAAGACAGCGACGACTTCTGCGCATGGTGTCTTTCGGATTTCGAATACGAGGGAGAGACCGTCATGCTCGCCCCGGCTTCGGGCTTCTACTCCGACCCGACCCGCGGCCGCAACGAGGTCCGCATCGCCTATGTCCTCAAGAAAGAGGACCTCGAACGCTCGCTGCTCATTCTGGGCAAAGCGCTCGAAGCGTACAACAACCGGAAATAATCCGGCATGGAACGAAGACTCAGGTGCGGCATGACACATGCCGCACTTTTTTCATGCGGCAGCGCATCCCCCGCCCCACCCGTCCTTTCGGCCAATCCTATACCATTCAGGTCAATTTTCAGGAATTTTAGGCCAAAAAGTTTGGGCTGCGGGAATAGTTTTTATACTTTTGCCCTCGATTTTTCGCACTCCGCAGTGCGGACAGTATAAACCAAACCAATACGTTATGAAAAAAATCTTCCTACTTCTGGCCGCCGCTGCCGCCGCCTCCGGAGCATACGCCGAAGGATATCAGGTGAACAACCTCTCCTCGAAGCAGAACGGTATGGGCCATGTGGGTACAGCCATGAAACTCAACTCCGAATCGATCTGGTTCAACCCCGCCGCCGCTTCGTTTCAGGACTCCGAGTTCGACATTTCGGTCGGCATCACGGGTATCGCTTCGAAGGCTACCTATACGTCGCTCCCCGACTATACGGGCAAGACCAAACCGCAGCGCTACACCTCGGACAACAGCATAGCCACTCCGCTTTACGCCTACTTCAACTACAAACCCCTCGACTGGATGTCGGTCGGTCTGGCCTTCAACACGCCGTTCGGCTCCTCGATGGACTGGGGCAACAACTGGCCGGGAGCGCAGCTCGTGCAGTCGATCAATCTCAAGGCATACAACGTCCAGCCGACCGTCTCGTTCAAACTCTGCGAGCACCTCTCCGTCGGCGGTGGTCTGATGATGACATGGGGTAAATTCGACCTTTCGCGTTCGCTGCTGCCTATCGGTGCGGACAACGCGCAGAACAAGGCGCTCATGGGCGCATTGCAAATGCTCAATCCGCAAATGCCCAACCTCTTCGAAATGGCCGGGGACAAAAATCTGATGTCGCTGGGCCTCGAAGGCAAAGCCAAGATGGCCGTCGGCGTCAACCTCGGCATGATGTGGGACATCAACGAACAGTGGTCGCTGGGCTTCACCTACCGTTCGAAACTCAAAATGAAGGTGGATTCGGGTTCGATCGACCTGCGTATGATCGACAACGCCCAGATCGCTCAGGCAATCGGCCAGCTCCTGCCCCAATTGGGTCTCGACCCCGCCAAACTCACGTCGGCCGTCGTAAAGACCGAACTGCCCCTGCCGGCGTCGCTGACGTGGGGCGTCAGCTTCCGCCCCGTTCCGAAGTGGGAATTCGCCGTCGATTTGCAATATGTGCTCTGGAGCGCCTACGACCAGCTCGACGTCCGGATTCTCGACCCCGACAGCAATACTCCCGTGCTGAACATTCCGGTCAGCGACAAGAAATACTCCAATACGCTGGCGTTCCGCTTCGGCGGCCAGTACCACGCTCTCGACTGGCTGACGGCCCGCATGGGTATGTACGTGGACGAAAGCCCCGTGCGCAGCGACTACCTCAATCCCGAAACCCCGTCGATGACCAAGCTCGCCTATACGGCCGGCGTCACCTTCCGCCCGATCAAATGGATGAACATCGACATCGCCTACGGCTATGTCAATTCGGCCGATCCGGAGCGCACGGGTTCCTATCCCTACACCAATTCGGTGCTGGGCATCGTGAACGAAAAACTGACGGCGGCAGGCGTTCCCGAAAGCCAGCTCACCAGCCCGATCGCCGATTTTTCGGGTAATTACACCGCCCGCGCCCACACGTTCTCGATCGGCGTAGGTTTCAGTTTCTAAAAACAGGAAAAATTATTATCTTTGCGGTGCGCTTCGTCGGAGGTGCACCGCTTTTTTCAGGGTCTCATAGTTCAAGGGATAGAACGAGGGTTTCCTAA
>OGOU01002633.1_pt1 | contig 12511 bp, 10 predicted proteins | sample 1552721 | NCBI WGS metagenome assembly OGOU01 (sample SAMEA2580176, study PRJEB22360) | human gut metagenome | biome: human gut; feature: human-associated habitat; material: faeces | place: Denmark | collected 2008/2010 | reverse complement strand
GTTACCGGTGGTCATGCCACTGAGACGGAAACGGGTTCCGTTCACGTAGTTGCTGGTAATCATGGTGTTGATAGGGCCGAAGTCGAACTTGCTGGGGTGCTTCTTGCTGCCCGTCTCCACGAAGTTCTCGATAAGCGCCTTTGCACCGAAGATGACGTACTTGAAGCCCGGAATCTGCTCGATGCGGTTCATGAACACGTCCATGGAACTTTCCTTTTTGGTGAGCGGCACCTGGCGCACTTTGGCCCAGTATTCGTCGCTCTTGGCAAGCATGTTGGCTTCCTTGATGACGCTGCCTTTCAGGCGGAACAGGCGGGGTTCTATCTCGTCGAATTTATAGTCGCTGTACTTGGTGGTGCGCTGCACTTCCAGGCCTTGTATGCCTTTCATCAGGGCGAGCTCCACGGTCATGTCGTCGTCGGTGAGCACCCAGTTGCTGTCGGGCAGTTGCTCAAACTGCTGCACGATGTCGAGGTTCTCCACGAAGTTGACGCCCGTCTTTTTGGGCAGGTTCATCACGGCTTTCTTTACGGCATAGGTGGAGTCCTTCACTACGTACAGATGTCCCGTGAAACCGAAGTCCTGCGGGTTCTGCGGCACGAAGGTGAGGTGTACGCACTCCTGCTTGTCCACCATGAGGGTGTCCATCAGGTAGAACTTATAGAAGCTGATGGCTCCGCGTCCGATAGGGCTTACGAAGCGGCGTTGCAGCAGGCGGATGTCATCGTCGTAGATGTTGACGTCGGAAAAGACATCGGTAAGGATAGTACCTAACATATCGCCCGTGTTGAAGAACTCCTCGATACCGTTGGAGTTCATACCCTCGATGATGGTCTTCTCGCTCTTGGGACTTTTGCGGTAGATGGTTCTGGAAGCCGTCTCCTTGATGGAGATGGGCAGAATCATCTTGTTGGTCTTGGGCGACACTTCCACCTGGTCCTTGAAGAAAGAGAATTTCTTGTAGATGCCTTTCTCCATTTTCTCCGGCGTGACGTCGTTGATGGACATCTTCATCTTTTCGTACTTCTGGTACTGGTAGAAGTCGTTCTCCTCGAGCTTCAGGGCTTTTTTGTGCTCGATGACCTTCTTCATAAACTCCACGGCAGGATTGTTCTTGCGCGAATACTTCTCTTTCTTGGGCTTGACGACGACTTCGGAAAGCATCACATCGGCAGGCGCCAGCGCCACGTTGAGCACTTTCGTACCAGGGGCGAACTTCACTTTCTTGGTGATGTAGCCGATGGCGGAAAAGGTCAGCTCATTCCACCCCTTGCGTGTCTCCACCTGATACTCTCCCTCGGCATTGGAGATGCCTCCTACGCCTTTTCCTTCGTATTGCACGGTGATGTACATCAACGGTTCGTGGGTGAGTGAGTCCGTTATAACGCCTCTTATCTGTGCTGATGCGCCGGCAGAGGCGAATAGTAAAAGCAAGAGGATGAGGGTAATGTTATATAGTCGTTTCATACGTTTCATAATCAAGCTGCAAAGTTAACAATTTACTGTTAATCAAGAAGCAAATATATTTTAAAGAATGAGAGGGATGTTTAAGAGGCGGAGGAATGGGCAAGGTGATGAGCCGACAGGAGAACACTGCCTTTTTCTTCCTTTTATTTATCAATATCGGCAGGATAGGTCGGGATTTGTGCCGTATAGGAAGAATGGGGCGGATTGGAACTTTGAGCCTTTGGTATAATTGGATACTTTTGTCTTGCCGTACGGTAACGTACGATACGGAATGACTCCGAATGATAATATATGGACAGACTTGCTTAAACTATTCTTCTTTTTTACAGTACTGTGTTTAGTGTGGGGAGATGTGCCGGACCAGCATTTTTTTTGTATGGGCACATCTCCTTTTTTATGCGGTTTTCCGAACGCGGGTCTTATAGCTTCTCCCCGTTTATCAACGTCTGTACAATACGCTCGGCTGTACGTCCGTCCCAGCGGTCGGGCAGGGTGGTGTGCTTCCATTCGCCGTGCAGCAGTTGGTCGAGGGCGGCGGAGAGGGCAAAGGAGTTCTCCCCGACAAGCTCGTTGGTTCCGATGCGCCAGGTTTCGGGATGCTCGGCATAGGTGTTGAGCGTGATGCAGGGCACATCGAGGAAGGTGGCTTCTTCGGCTATGTTGCCGGAGTCGGTCACGATACCTTTGGCCTGGTTGATGAGGAAGCCGAAGTGCAGGTAGCTTTGAGGCGGCAGGATGTGCAGGCTGGGCATGTCAAGTCCCAATGATTTTACGGCACGCTCCACGTACGGGTGTATGGGGGCTACGATGGGCATATCGCCCGCTTTTTCGGCCACTGTCTGCATCAGGGAACCGAGTACGGCTTTCTTTTCCAGCAGGTCGTGGCGGTTCAGGGTGAGCAGGAGATAGTTGCCCTTGCGCAGTCCGAGGCTGGAGAACCAGAGCGGTTGTACAAGGCGGTGGCGGTTGTAGCGGATGGTGTCGATGAGGATATTGCCTACGTAGTGGATATACTCCGGTATCATGCCCTCCTGGTTGAGGTTGCGGTTGGCCACCATGCCGGCGGTGAAGAGATAGTCGGAAATGGCGTCCACGATGGTGCGGTTCACCTCGCGGGGCATGTTCATGTCGAAAGAGCGTGTGCCGGCTATGACGTGCGCCACCTTCAGTCCGCGCTTCTTGGCTACGATGGCGCAGCTCATGGTGGCGGTCATGTCGTCCACCACAAGCACCACTTGGGCGGGGTGTTCGTCGAGCTCCCGCTCGAAGGCCAGCATGATGGCGGCTGCCACCTGGGAGTGGTCGCGTCCGCTGATGCCCAGATAGGCATCGGGCTTGCGCATGGCAAGGTCGGAGAAGAGCGAGGCGTCCAGGGTGGTGTCGTCCTGCGGTCCGGTGTAGACTATGCGATAGGATATATTTTTACCTGCCTCTCTGGCTGCGTCTATGGCGCGGCAGAGGGGGGCGATTTTCATAAAATTGGGGCGTGCGCCCGATACGATGGTTATTTTCATTGCTGATATAAATTGGCGGGACAAAAATACACTTTCTTAGGGAAATTATTTGTTACTTTGCAAAAAAAAGAAATGCTCTCATGCCAACATTTGTTCAGATACTCGACTTTATCGGTACATTTGCTTTCGCCATCAGCGGCATACGGCTGGCTTCGGCGAAACGTTTCGACTGGTTCGGCGCTTACGTCGTGGGTTTCGTAACCGCCATCGGCGGCGGTACGATACGCGACCTGCTGCTCGATGTGACTCCCGGCTGGATGACCGACCCTATTTATCTGATATGTACCGGACTGGCATTGCTGTGGGTTATCTTCTTCGGAAAGCACCTTATCCATCTGCACAATACATTCTTTATATTCGACACCATCGGTCTGGCACTGTTTACGGTGGTGGGCGTGGGCAAGAGCCTGGCGCTGGGCTATCCTTTCTGGGTGGCCATTATCATGGGCAGCATCACCGGAGCCGCGGGCGGTGTGATACGCGATGTGTTTATCAATGAGATACCGCTCATATTCCGTAAGGAGATTTATGCGATGGCGTGCGTAGTGGGCGGTACAATGTATTGGCTTTGCGGGCTTGCCGGCATGCAATCTTACGGCTGCCAGGTGATAGGTGGAATATCCGTGTTCATCACCCGTATTCTGGCCGTGAAATATAAGATTTGCCTGCCCATACTCTCGGGCAACGATGAGGAAGGGCAGGAGAAAGAGGGGTGACCTTATTCCTTCTCTCTCATCACTCATATAGCTGTATTTAGTTTATCTTATGGTAATATTGTCATAAATTATATCCAAAATCGTACTTCATTTATAGTCAAAATTGTACTTCCTGCTGAGAACCAGCCGCTTTATCTCACCCGAAAACTGTCAAAATAAGGGGTGAAATCTGTCAAATGATAGTTTTCACCCCAAAGAATACCCGTATTCCAACCCTCGGGGCTTGGAAACTTCCGTATACTTGCAACCACTAAACCGAAACGAATATTAACCATTTTAAAAAATTAGCAAAGTATGAATACTTACAGTTTTAGAAAAGATTTACTTGCCGTGCAAGAAGAACTGCTTCGCTTTGCATACAAATTAACGGCCGATCGGGAAGAAGCGAATGATTTGTTGCAGGAGACCTCTCTTAAAGCCTTGGACAATGAGGATAAATACGAACCTGATACCAACTTTAAAGGATGGATGTATACCATTATGCGTAACATCTTTATAAATAACTACCGGAAGATAGTCCGTGAACAGACTTTTGTAGACCAGACCGATAACCAGTATCATCTGAGCATGCCGCAGGACTCCGGCTTTGCCAGCACCGAAGGCGCATACGACCTGAAAGAAATGCACCGCATCGTCAACTCATTGCCGCGTGATTATAAAGTACCCTTCTCCATGCATGTTTCCGGATTCAAATACCGCGAAATAGCCGAACGCCTCGGACTCCCCCTCGGAACGGTAAAAAGCCGCATCTTCTTTACAAGACAGAAACTGCAGGAAGAATTGAAGGACTTCATTTAGTGCCTGTCCGGTTTCTGCCCAGTAAGTTTTTGGGTGCTGTTTCTCTGAGGAGCATAGCGGGCTGTGTGACGGATAAAAAGAGGAAAATAGCGGTGAGGTGAAAGAAAAAGTGTAGAGAGAAAGAGGCCGCAAAAGACAGGGTGCGATACGGGCAGTCTAAAGTAGTACTTTAGAATCGCCAAGTAGTACTTTAGACTTCTAAAGTGCCACTTTGGATGTCTCAAGTCAAACGTTGCATCCCTTGTTCCTCAATTTTCTATTTCCCAATTTACCAAATGATATAAAACATATCTTTCAAGTGAATATTTATGGGGTTATTTTGACTATATGTCAGAATAATCCTTTATATTTGTATATATCAAGTTAACCGAGTGAACAAATAGCTAATTACCTATTACAATGAAAAAGGAAATCAAATTCAGTCTTGTTTACCGAGATATGTGGCAGTCGTCCGGTAAATACCAGCCGCGAGTAGACCAGTTGGTACGCATCGCACCGTTGATAATCGAAATGGGCTGTTTTGCCCGGGTCGAGACCAACGGCGGAGCTTTCGAACAAGTGAACCTTCTCTATGGCGAGAACCCCAACAAGGCAGTACGTGCCTTTACCAAACCCTTTAATGATGCAGGCATACAGACCCACATGCTCGACCGCGGACTGAATGCGCTGCGTATGTATCCCGTTCCCGCCGATGTGCGCCGCCTGATGTATAAGGTAAAGCATGCACAAGGTGTGGACATCACCCGTATTTTCTGCGGACTGAACGAAACGCGCAACATCATCCCCTCTATCCGCTATGCGCTTGAAGCAGGCATGATACCGCAGGCAACGCTCTGTATCACCCATTCGCCCGTGCATACGGTAGAGTACTATGCACACATTGCCGACCAGCTCATTGAGGCGGGAGCACCCGAAATCTGTTTGAAGGATATGGCAGGCATCGGCCGTCCGGGTATGCTGGGCGAGCTGACGAAGGCTATCAAGGAGAAGCATCCCGATGTACTGATACAGTATCACGGACATAGCGGTCCGGGGCTTTCAATGGCATCCATCCTTGAAGTATGCGAGAACGGCGCCGATATAATAGATGTGGCTATGGAGCCCATGTCATGGGGAAAGGTGCATCCGGACGTTATTTCCGTACAGGCCATGCTGCGCGACAAAGGCTTCCAGGTGCCCGACATCAACATGAAAGCCTATATGAAAGCCCGTGCCATGACGCAGGAATTCATAGACGATTTCCTCGGTTACTTTATGGACCCCACCAACAAGCATATGTCATCCCTGCTCCTGAAGTGCGGGCTTCCGGGCGGTATGATGGGTTCCATGATGGCAGACCTGAAAGGCGTGCACTCCGGCATCAACCTGATACTGAAAAGCAAGAACCAGCCCGAACTCAGCATAGACGACCTGCTGGTAATGCTTTTCGATGAAGTGGAATATGTATGGCCCAAGCTGGGTTACCCGCCTTTGGTGACTCCGTTCAGCCAGTACGTCAAGAACGTGGCGCTGATGAACGTGATGCAACTAGTGAAAGGCGAAGAACGCTGGACGATGATTGACAACCATACGTGGGATATGATTTTGGGCAAGAGCGGACGCCTGCCGGGTAAGCTGGCTCCCGAAATCGTAGAGCTTGCCAAATCCAAAGGTTACGAATTTGTCGACACAGACCCGCAGTCCAACTATCCGGATGCTCTGGACGAATACCGCAAGGAGATGGACGAAAACGGCTGGGAGTATGGCGAGGACGATGAGGAGCTCTTCGAGTTGGCTATGCACGACCGGCAGTACCGTGACTATAAGTCGGGCGTTGCCAAGAAGCGTTTCCGCGACGAGCTGGAGCGTGTAAAGGACGCTTCCATGGCAAAGAGCGGATATTCGGAAGAGGAGATAAAGAAGCTGAAACGCGCCAAAGCCGATCCTATCATAGCCCCGTCCAAAGGGCAGGTGCTTTGGGAGGTATCCGTGGAGGGTCCGTCTTCCGCGCCGTTTATCGGACGTAAGTATCAGCACGACGAGGTATTCTGCTATGTCTCTACACCGTGGGGCGAGTACGAAAAGATAATGACCGGTTTTACGGGCCGTGTTGTGGAAGTATGCGCCCAGCAAGGCGCCAACGTCAATAAGGGAGACGTCATAGCGTATATCCAGCGGAGCGATATCTTTGCATAATGATTGGTACAGGTGTGTCAAGGCTTATCCGGGACTTGACACACCTGTTTGTTTCAGGTATTTATTGATCAGTTCTTTCAATATCTCCTGCGTATAGGGCTTTGTCAGGAAATCATTGCATCCTGCATCGAGAGCCGCCTGTCTGTCATGCTCGTAGGCATAGGCGGTGAGGGCAATGACGGGTATCCCGGGCGAAAGCTCGCGAATGATTTTCGTTGCGTCCAGTCCGCTGAGGTTGGGCATTTTCATATCCATCAGAATTAAATCCGGATGCAGCTCCTCGAACATGGTTACGGCTTCCATGCCGTCCTTGGCGCGTTCCAGATGGTACGACTTTCCTAATATTGCTTTGACAAGGACGTAGTTGCTGTCCGTATCTTCGGCTATCAGGATAGTGGGCTTCCGGGTGTCCCGGGACGCTCCGGATGTTTGTGTCGCTTGGTGTTCGTGTGTTTCTTCATCAGGGCCGCAAGTATTGTTTCTTGTTTCTGCATTGCCGGGAGTGTTGAAACCGGCTTCGGATAGAGGGTTCTGTTCTTCCGCCGTTTCCCTTTTGCCTTCTGTCAGGGGCAGGGTAAAGGTAAAGGTCGTTCCTTTTCCCACTTCCGAACTGACGGAGATGGTTCCGCCCAGTCGTTCGATAATGGTTTTGCAGATAGACAAGCCCAGTCCCGTGCCTTGCGCAAAGTTATTCACCTTTACAAAGCGTTCAAAGACCCTTGCCAGTTTGTCGGTTTCGATGCCGATGCCGGTGTCGCTGACGTGAAATTCTATTCCGTTTCCTTTGCGGCGGGATCCCTAGCCGACGCTGGCGCTTGTGGTGAATCTGAAGGCATTTCCGATAAGGTTCGATATTACCTGGAAGATGCGGTTCTTGTCGCCTTCAACGACAATCTCCTCGTCCGAGGCCTCGTAAACAAGCTCCACACCCTCGGGGCAGCGGAATTTCAGCGCGTCGTGTATTTCCTTGCAGAGCGGGTGCAGGCGTACCGGGGTGATGGTGAATTCTACCATGCCCGCTTCAATCTTGGAGAGGTCCAGGATTTCGTTTATCAGTTGCAGAAGCCTTTCGTTGTTGGCTTCCACGATGTCGTAGTAGTCTTGCCGCTCCTCGGCGTCGGTGCTCTCGGCAATGATTCTGGAGAAACCTACGATGGCGTTGAGCGGGGTACGTATCTCGTGGCTCATATTGGCAAGGAAAGCCGATTTCAACTGGTCGGAAGTCTCCGCTTTCTCTTTGGCTACGAGCAGTTCCCGTTTCATCCGTTCCATTTCGGTGATGTCCCATTCGATACTCAATAGGATAGGTGGGAAGTCGCTGCTTTCAATACGCATCTTCCGTTTGTCCAGAAAGATGGATTTACCGTTCTGGTCGTGCTCTTCGGTAATCCAGTGCTTTTCGATTCCGGTCCGGGCTATTTCAACATCCTGCTTTCTCTTCTCTTGTGCCAGCTCGAGGGGATAGAAGTCGAAATCGTCTTTGCCCAATGCCTCTTTAAGGGGAATGTTGCGGTTGTACGATTCGCGGTTGCGGTACAGGTATTTAAAGCCGCTTTGGATGTCCTTGACAACGATACCGGCAGGAAGGTTTTCGATGGTCTTGTCCAGAATCTGGCTGAACCGTTTGATTTGCTGCTCGTTCCTGATGCGTTGGGTGATGTCCCGGCTGAATCCCCATAGGATGGCCTCGCCTTTGTCGCTTGTCACCCAATAGGCACTTCCTTCCATAGCCAGCACTTCGGGGTGTTCGGGCAGAGGGTGGTAGAGGATGAAGCCGTTGCGTTTATCTCCCTTTCTGAGTGATTTGATTAATCTTTGCCAGGAATTCTCGTCCTGTGCATTTGTGTTTATCCGGTAGATGTTCAGTGTGCTGACGTCGTCCGTCATGCTGATATTGTGATGCTCCCGGAAACGGCGGTTGGCAAAGACGAGCGTACCGTCCTCACGGGCGGCAAATATATCTTCGGTGGAGTTATTGATGGCGTGTGTCAGCAGGGTGATGTCATTGCGCCGTTGCTGGATGTCGGTGATGTTCTGTATGTAGCCTTCCAGAATGCCGGTTCCGTCGGGTAGTATTTCGTGCGAGAAGGTTTTCAGGCGGATATAGAATATCCGTTTCTTGAAACGGATGCGGTAGTCTATGCTGTTTTCCGTATTGCCTTGAAGGTTCTGTGCCAGCCATTTGCCGAATATTTCCCTATCCTCGGGCAGGATGTACATAATGTAGTCCTGGAGCGGAATTTCCTGTTCCTCTTCAGTACACATTACACGGGAGTGTCCGGTGTAGTAGAAGCATTGCCTGCCGGAATTGTATTTCCATCTTCCGATAAGGGCGGCTTTCTGTATTTCGTTGAGTTCGTGGTTTCTTTTTTCCAGTTCCCGTTTGCGCTGGCTGCGTTCGGTGATGTCGCGGTATTGGCAGAGCACCATATCTTCGTAGGGGCGCATGATACATTTAAAGAAGTAGGTCTCGCTGCCGATAGTCAGTTCGTAGTTCCGGGCGGAAACTTCCTTGTATGCAAGTACTTTCTTGAATTCGGGGTATACCTGCCGGTAGGTAACAGACGGTAGCAGTTGGAGTATATTCCTGTCCAGTAACTGATTTTCTTTCAAAAACCACAAGTCTGCGTTATGTACTGCAATGTCCACGCAGATGCCGTTTCTGTCCAATAAAATCATGGTGTCCGATGTCAGCTCCAGCAGCTTTTCGGCATTCTCCGCGTTTTTCAGGATGTTTTTCATAGTTCTCTTGTTTTATGCCCTCCGTGCTTTTTCCCATGTGCCGCCGGCCTGCCCCCGCCGTTTGCGCAGGTAGTTGAAACCGCGGACAACATTGATGTTCATGAAAAGAAAATAATAAGGAACAAAGAGTATTTTATTCTTGATATGTTTCGCTGACAGGTAATGCCCCCAGCTCGCCATGAAGTAGAACAGTGCTTGCAGCAGCCAAATGACGGCATAGAGCAGAGGGGTGTTTGACGTAAAAATGAGAATCGTATTGAGGGGGAACAGCAGGAACAATAGTACGGGCGTAAGCGACCATCTCAGTACGCGGTGGGATATGTATTGAAAAGAAAACACACCGTAGCGCAGCGGATTGAGCAATGCACGCAGACGCCAGACGGACTGCAAGCCGCCGGCAGCGATACGCACTTTGCGTTTTTCTTCTTCGTGCATGTCTGCCGAACCGTTTTCTACGGCATAGGCATCGGCACAATAAGCGATGGTATATCCGCGCATCACAATGCGCAAGGAGAGGACGAAGTCGTCCAGCAGTGTGTCGGCAGGCATCTCCTCGAACAGCTCGCGACGGATGGCAAACAACTCTCCGGCTGCCCCTACGGCAGAGTAGAGGCGGGAGTCGAGCTTCTTGAGGGCGGACTCGTATTTCCAGTAAAGGCCTTCGCCGCCGGATGCAGCGTTGGGTTTGTCCTGTACGGCGATGCGCTTTTCTCCGGCCACACAGCCCACTTTGGGATTGGCGAATGCGCGTACAATCTCGCGCAATGCTTTACGGTTGAGGTGTGTATTGGCATCGGTGAATACCACAAGCGGGGTGGTGACAGACCGGATGCCGCGGTTCAGTGCGGCGGTCTTTCCCTCTCTTTGGGACTGATAAAGCACGGTGGCTTGCGGCCAGTGCGAGAGACGTTCGTTGGTACGGTCGTTGCTGCCGTCCGTTATCCAGAGTATGTGCAGCTTGTCTGCCGGATAGTCCAGGGAAAGGCTGTTGCGCATCTTATCGTCTACGACATCTTCTTCATTATAGGCAGTAATGAATAGTGTCAGTTCGGGAAGCATGCAGTCTGCCGGCAGGGGCGGGGGAGGTGTTTGACGAAAACATTCCTTTAGTCTGACCAGGACATAAAGGAGCATTCCATAGCCTATATATGTATAGAATATAACGAGTAAACTTATCCAAAAGACAGTTTCGCAAATTTTCATCCGTATCAGATTCTTATATTTCTATTTCGGGAGCAGGGGGATTAATGCCCAAAAATATGGATAATCTTTTGGCGGTGCAAGAAAAAGGAAGAATTTATTAGTGATTGGCAGGTAAATGGTGGATGATTGCTGACGGGCAGACAGTGTCTTATTATGCCGTATGGCGCTAACGGCTGCCCGTCAGTTATTTAAAATGCTTCCGTCATATTAAAATAGAACAGGGTCTGGTCGTTTACGGTATTTTTGCCTAAGTCCAGACGCACGTTCATACGGGGTTGGACTTCGATGCGCAGACCTACGCCGTAGTTGGGCAATACGCCTTCAATCTTGCCCATGGTGGGACCCATGAAACCGCATCCGGTCCACGCCACGAAACCGATGTGATGCAGCAGGCGTTTTATCCAGTTGCTGCGGTCGGTGTTTATCATCTGGCGGTATTCGGCCATGACGACGTGCGAGGATTTGTCGCGATACTGCCCCATGTAGTAGCCGCGCAGGTCGAAAGGGGTTCCGGTCAGGGAGTATTGGGTGAGGGGGACGTTGCCGAATACGTTCTTGCTTTGCGCGGTCCAGGCGAATACCTTGCGGTGGCCTACGGACTTGTACTGGCGGTAGTCCAGTTCCAGACGGTAGAAGTTGTTGTCGCTACCGAAAGCCTTGCTGTACATCATGCCCCGGAAATCCAGGTATACACCCCTGTAGGCGTTGGCGGGAATGTCGCGGCTGTCGTAGGGGAGGAGGAAACCGAGACCGGCGGCCCCCTGCCGCCGCTGGAGGAGGGCGAGCAGGTGACGGCGGTGGGCTTTGCGCCCCTGCAGCATTTCACCCAGCCCCCCGCCCGGTATACCGAGGCGACGCTGGTCAAGGCCATGGAGGAAAAGGGCGTTGGCCGTCCTTCCACCTACGCCGCCACCGTGTCCACCATTGAAGACCGGGAGTATGTGGTCAAGCAGGACAAGCGTCTTGCCCCCACGCCCCTGGGCGAGATCGTCACCGGGCTGATGGTGGAGCGCTTCACCGATATCATCGATGTGGAGTTTACCGCCAATATGGAGTCCCGTCTGGACGATGTGGAGGCGGGCAAGCAGAACTGGAAGGACTTGCTGGCGGATTTCTATAAGGATTTCAGCAAGGAGCTGTCCGACGCGGAGACGGCGCTGGAGGGGGTTCGCCTGAAGGTACCGGAGGAGGAGACCGACGAGGTCTGCGAGCTGTGCGGACGGAAAATGGTGGTGAAAACCGGCCGGTTCGGTAAATTCCTGGCCTGCCCGGGCTATCCGGAGTGCAAAAACACCAAGCCTCTGGTGGAGCGGATGCCGGGGCGCTGCCCAAAGTGCGGCAGCGGCTTGCTCAAGCGCAAGTCTAAGAAGGGCTACGCCTACTACGCCTGCGAGCGGGGCACGGAGTGCGGCTTCATGACATGGGACGTTCCCACCGCTGAGGATTGCCCGGAGTGCGGTCAGACCCTGTTCAAGAAATCCGGCAAGGGGCGCATGAAGCCCTTCTGCATCAACGAGAAATGCTCCCGCTTCCTCCCGGAAGACCAGCGGGGCTACTATAAAAAGAAGACCGCCGAGGACGGGGAGGCCACCCCGGAGGAAAAGCCTGCGGTCAAGAAGACAGCGGCCAAGAAAACAGCGGCAAAAGCCCCGGCAAAGAAGACGGCAGCAAAGAAAACTGCGGCGAAAAAGACTGCGGTGAAGAAGACCGCCGCCAAGACCACAACGAAGAAGACGACGAAAACATCCTCTAAGAAGGAGAGCAAGGCATGAAGGTAAAAGTCATCGGCGCGGGGCTGGCCGGAAGCGAAGCGGCATGGCAGCTGGCAAACCGGGGCATCGAAGTGGCGCTTTACGAAATGAAGCCCTAAAAGATGACCCCCGCCCACCACAGCGC
>OGOU01002625.1_pt1 | contig 12532 bp, 12 predicted proteins | sample 1552721 | NCBI WGS metagenome assembly OGOU01 (sample SAMEA2580176, study PRJEB22360) | human gut metagenome | biome: human gut; feature: human-associated habitat; material: faeces | place: Denmark | collected 2008/2010 | reverse complement strand
TAGGCAAATAAACAGACGAACCAACAAATCCTTATAAGCAGAAGACTTCTACCCTCTTCCTCAAATCCCCAGCACAAATGGCAATTTGCACCTTCCCAGCCAAAGTCAGCCTCCAAAGAGAGGATAGCCCCTATATTTGTGGCCTCGGAGCAAGGTTTGAATGTAAGCACGTGAAGCGAACATTCAAACCGCCGCGACTAAAGTCACAAATATAGGGGTTATCCTCTCTTCGGAGACGTCTCTTTTCCTTTGACAAATTCCATTCATCAATCATTGCGATTTTTGTCAAAATTCAGTATAATATTTATCAGTACTACTTAGTTTAAGGGAGGTTCGTATGAACGATAAATTTTCACTTTTAAAAAGAATGCGCCGTCTTTCCGGTATCTTAGTTCACCCAACTTCTTTACCAGGAAAGTTTGGTATTGGAGACTTAGGCCCAGAAGCATACCGTTTCGTAGATTTCTTACAGGAATCCGGCCAGCATTTATGGCAGACTCTTCCGCTTGGACCTACTGGCGGACATAACAGTCCTTATCAGTGCTTTTCCTCTTTTGCAGGACAGCCATTGTTAATCAGCCCTGAACTTCTGAAAGATGAAGGACTTCTCACAGACGCTGATTTAAGTAATGTTCCTCACTTTTCAGACGAGGAAGTAGATTTCGCTGCTGTAGGAGAATATAAAGAAGAACTCTTTAAGAAAGCATTTGCCCGCTTTAAAGAACTTCCAGAGGATAATCCGTTAAAATCTGAGCTTGCACTGTTTTGTAAGAGCGCACACCGGCTTGATGATTATGCAATGTTTATGGCAATCAAGAAGTCCAAAGGCGGCGCTCACTGGTTAGAGTGGGAGAAGAAATACCGCAAACCTACAAAGTCTCAGAAAGCTGTTATTGAGCGTGAGTTTGAAGATGAGATTCTTTATGAGAAGTTTCTTCAGTGGACATTTTGCCGTCAGTGGAGCCAGTTAAAGGCCTACGCTAACGAGCGAGATATTCTTTTAATCGGAGATATTCCTATCTTTGTTTCCGGCGATAGTGCTGATGTATGGGCTGAGCCAAGACTGTTCCAGGTAGATTCCGATGGATTCCCTACTGTTGTAGCCGGAGTACCACCAGACTATTTCAGCGCAACAGGTCAGTTATGGGGCAATCCTCTTTATGACTGGAAATACCACAAAAAGACTAATTACGAATGGTGGATGGAACGTTTCAAAACACAGTTCTTATTAAGCGACATCGTCCGCATTGATCATTTCCGTGGTTTAGAAAGTTACTGGGAGATTCCTGCCGACTCTGAAACTGCTTTAAATGGTAAATGGGTTGACGGACCAAAGGATGAATTCTTTGAAGTATTAATTAAGACTTTTGGAGAAGAACCTCCAATTATCGCAGAAGATCTTGGTATCATTACCGATGATGTACGCGCATTACGCGACAAGTTTGGATTACCAGGCATGAAGATTCTTCAGTTTGCATTTGAGGACGAAGACAGCAATTATCTTCCTTATAATCAGCCATATAACTGCGTATGCTATACAGGAACTCACGACAACGACACAACTACAGGTTGGTATGCAACCGCATCTGAGAAAGCCCGCGATAAAGTACGCCGCTACATGAATACAGACGCTTCGCAGGTTAGCTGGGACTTCATCCGCACCTGTTTCGGTTCTCCTGCACGTTTTGCGATCATTCCTGTTCAGGATTTATTCTGCCAGGGAAGTGACTGTCGCATGAACACACCAGGAAAAGCAGACGGCAACTGGGCTTACCGCATGAAGAAGGAACTTCTTACAAGCGATGTTGCAAAACGCCTTTATGATGTGACAAAACTTTACGGACGCTAGAGTGTGTTTGAAAGGGGGAAATTATGACTTTTCGTTCTATCTGCATTGCAGTTTATGTATTTTTCTATTTAATATTTACGACCCCAATGCGGGCTCGTTTAAAAAAGCTGGAGAAGACGGATCCACAGGAAGCTTCTCGCATTGCACAGGAGCAAGTTCAGAAAGTATTTAAGCATCTTTTGAAAATATCCGGTGTTACCATAGAGGTAAATGGACTGGAAAATATCCCGGATGAAGCTTCACTCTTTGTAGGAAACCACAGCAGTTACTTTGACATCATCGTTACAGGTGCTACTATTCCCGGCGGTGTAGGCTTCGTTGCAAAAGACAGTCTCGGAAAGATTCCCGGACTTTCTTCCTGGATGAAGCACATCCACTGTCTGTTCTTAGACCGCAGCGATGTGCGTAAAGGATTACAGACAATTCTTGAAGGTGTAGACTATTTAAAAGAAGGGTACTCCATGTGCATCTATCCAGAAGGCACAAGAAGTACAACCGGCGAACTTGGAGAATTCAAGGGCGGCAGTCTGAAAATGGCACAAAGAGCCAAAGCACCTGTTGTTCCTGTTGCCATCACCGGCACACGCGACATCTTTGAAAATAATCCGGGACTTCGTGTTTATCCTTCGCATGTAACAATTTCTTTTGGCAAGCCATTCAAGTTTTCTGACCTTCCGGCGGCTGAGAAGAAATTTGCTGGCGAGCATGTTAAGAAAGCTATTGAGGATATGCTGGCAACTCAACAGTAACAAATCACATCCAGATTATTATATTAATCTGGATGCAATACTAAAAAAACAATCAAAGATTATGCTTACCCAGCAGTAACCAGCTTTAAAAAGCTTATTTATACGAAAAAGTAGCATAAAACCGTAATTTTTTCTTTTCAATTAACGTAAATAATGTTAGAATGAAATTTGTGTTATCAAAAAAAGAAAGAATAGGAGGAATATTATGAACCCATGGATTGTTTTTGCAATTATCCTTTTAGTTGCACTCGCCATTCTCGGATTCCTTTATTACAAAGGTTCCAAGCTTCAGAAAGAACAACAAGAACAAAAAGAACAGTTATTTAGCGCCGCTACTCCGGTTACTATGCTGGTAATAGATAAAAAGAGACTCCCTTTAAAAGATTCCGGTCTTCCACAGATTGTAATTGACCAGACTCCAAAGAGAGCCCGCCGCGCAAAAGTACCTGTAGTAAAGGCTAAGATCGGACCTAAGGTTACAAGCCTTATCGCTGATGAAAATGTATACGATTTAATTCCAGTAAAAGCTGAGATTAAAGCAATGATCAGCGGTATCTACATCACAAGTATCAATAACTTCCGTAAAGCTCCAGTTCCAAAACCAGAGAAAAAGGGAATGATGGCTAAGCTTCGTAAGAAGGCGGATAATATGACTACTAAATAGGCGATTTGTTTTTTGTGTGGATAAACAGACGAAACTAAAAAAGAAAAGATATAACAAATGCTTCGTATCACTGCACTCTTAATGCTCATCCGCATTAAGAGTTTGCTCTAAGGCGCATTTGTTATATCTTTTCTTTTTTAGTTTCTGTTTGTTGGGACAAAATCAAATTACTGATGGAGTAGCCAAGTCATCTTGAACCCATCCTTATTCTTCTGAATATCTCGTACTGTCGCTGTAGCTCTGCTTCTTCATCAAGTAATAATCCTTTTGCTTCTAATATTCTTTCAATAGCCTGAGATGGGGCTAATGTATGATATGGCAAAAATAATTCCCGTAATTCTTTAGGTTTTATGATTTTATAAACTCGTGCTGATGTGAATTCGTAGGTAATTGCAAAATATCTATAGATGTATCCAATCCAGTACATCTCATTATGAGTATATTTTACCGTTCCATAATGTGAAACTCCATATTCCTCATCCACTAACTGCAAAATATCATTTGCCTGAAGATTGCTATCAAGAACTGATTTGTCATCCATTCTTTTGGCTATATTGCTTTTCATAAATCTTCTAATAAAAATCTCAGAACTTGAATCCATTTTATCTATAGAATTTTCAAAGGCTGTTGCCTGAAGTTCACACAAAAGCAAACCATCCCTATCTATCTTTTTCATACATTATGGATTCGTTCTTCCTAATTCATTTCTTGAAATCGTTACCTGTTCTACTCCAATCTGGTCTGCAAATTCACTCTGAGAGATACCTAATATTTCTCGAATAGATTTCAAGTCTTTTGAAAAATTGTATTCCATATTAATTACCTCAAACTTGTTTATAACATATTACTTAAATAAGTTCAATATAAACTTATTTATAACACATTACTTAAACAAGTTTTGATACAACACTACCCAATCCATCCTCCTCTCTAACCATAATGCACTCCAGGAATTTTTTTGTGCTTGATTTTGTGAGAAGATTTTTTGTCAGTTGTGCCCAAATTTTTAAGGCGTACGGGGTGCGTACGTTAATGAAATTCGGGTGCGACTGGCGGAAAATCAGCCACAAAAGCAAGTGCAAGAAAGACTTCGAGAGTACATCCATATAGAAAAAGAAGAATATCTACTCTTTCCAAACAAACAAAAAAACTCGCAAATTGTAATATTGTATTTTCGGCTTTTCGTCTGCTATAATGAACTTAATAAAAAGGAAGGAGGAGTTCACATGAAGAAAGACAACTATCATAAAGAAGATGTTTCAAAAGAGAAAAAACCTCTTCCTATAGGTATATCGGATTATATCCGAGCACAGGCAGAGTACTATTATGTAGATAAAACGCTATTAATCAAAGAATTTTTGGACCAAAAGTCATTAGTATCCTTATTTACCAGACCAAGAAGATTTGGAAAAACTTTAAATATGGATATGTTGAGAGTATTTTTTGAGAAAAGTACGGCAAATACAAGTGTTTATTTTGCAGATAAGGAAATTTGGAAATGTGGAGAAAAGTATACAAATCACCAGGGAAAGTATCCGGTTATATTCCTCACTTTTAAAGATGTAAAATTCGATTCCTGGGAAGCTACAATAGATAAAATCAGGGCACTACTTCAAGCAGAGTTCGGAAGGCATCACGAGCTTATGAACAGTGAAAATATTGCAGAGTATGAAAAACAATATTTTCTTAAAATTATGAATGGAACACCAACAGAAGTAGAGCTTACCTCGGCTTTAGAGAATTTATCCAGAATGCTTACCGAACACCACGGAAAGGCCCCTGTCATTATCATCGACGAATATGATACCCCTATTCAGGAGGGATATTCCAGAAATTTCTACGAAAAAATCATTGGATTTATGCGTAATTTTTTCTCTGGAGCATTTAAAGATAACAAAAATCTTTCTTATGGATTTCTCACAGGAATTTTGCGGATTGCACAGGAAAGTATTTTCAGCGGATTGAATAATCTAGTTGTAAATTCTGTATTAGATAATGCATATAGTAACTTCTTTGGTTTTACCTATTCTGAAGTATACGAAATGTTAGAATACTATAATATGACAGATAAAGAAAAAGAACTGAAAGAATGGTATGATGGCTATATTTTTGGCAACGAAGAAATCTATAATCCGTGGTCGGTAATTAGTTATATCGCAAAAGGATGTATTCCACAGGCTTATTGGGTAAATACAGGAAAAAATGAGATTTTAGGCGATGTTCTGAGTATCGCTACAGAAGATATCACGCAAAAACTGTATGCTCTTTTACAGGGAGAATGTGTAATAGCAAGAATTGACCAAAATGTTGTTTACAAATCACTCAGCGAAGAACCAGAAAATATATATAGTCTACTTTTAGTTACTGGCTATTTAAAAGTATTGAAAAAAGAATTGCAGGCAGATGGTTCTTATTTATGCGAGGTTTCTATTCCAAATAAAGAAATCGCTGCTGTATATAAAAACGAAATCCTATCGCATTTATTGCAGATTGGCGCAATTAAAAGAACAACAGCAAATAAAATAGCAGAAAGTATTTATGCCAATGATTTGGGGAAAATGCAGGATGCAATCACAGAATATATAGATAAAACAATTAGTTTTTATGATGCTGGTACAGAGGGATTTTATCATGGCTTATTATTGGGATTAGTTTCACTTACGGATACCCAATATAAAATAAAATCCAACAGAGAATCCGGTGATGGGCGATATGATATCAGCCTTATTCCACGAAATAAAAAATATTCGGGCATAATCATAGAATTAAAATCAAAAGGCGGATTGAATGAAGCAGAATTAGAAAAATTGTCGGAAACTGCTTTGGAACAGATTAATTCTAACCGCTACAGTACCGAAATGGAAAAGGATGGAATTACAAATATTCTTAAAATGGGAATTGCTTTTTCGGGAAAGAAGATGGAAATTAAAACTCAAACTTTTTAAAAAATGACCTTTCCAGAAAATAAAAAACCATATTTACAATTTGCGGCTTCGGAGCAAGGAATAATGCGAGCAAGCATTTTCTCCCCAGTAAACTAGAGCAAATTGTAATATGGTTTTTTCGGGTCTTCGTCTGTTATTTTTTGTCTGTTATCTGTTCACTATCTCAGATTTTTAAAGATTTCCAAAATTTCTTTTTTATCTTTTGCTGTACGGAGTTTCTCGACATTGCCCACATCCGTACATACTTCTGCGATGTTTCCAAGTATCTCAATATGTTCGCCGTTCTTTCCTGCTATGCCAACCATAACATAAGCAGTTTCTCCGTCAAAGTCTACACCATCTGGAATCTGCACGAAGGAAATGCCAGATTCTTTGATGTATTTTTCGGAACCAGCTACCCCATGTGGGATTGCGAAATGGTTTCCTAAGTATACGGAAGCTTCTCTGTCTCGCTGAATCATTGCGTCAATATATTCTGGTTCTACATAACCGTGGTCTTTGAGCAGATTTCCAGCAAGGCGGATTGCTTCTGTTTTATCCGCTACTTTTGCGTTAAGGATAATATTTTCTTCTGGGAAAAGATTTCTTGAGGAGGTCTTCTCTTCCTCGGAAGTAATGTTGTCCTGTGTTAAAGTGTTTGTACTATTTGTGTTATTATTTTTTGTGTTGTTGTTTGTGTTACCTGCATATTCTGTGTTTATTGCTACACCCTCTGTATTCTGTGCTTTTGCCGCTGTCTCACTTGCTACACCTGTGGCATTTGATGTTCCGGCAGCATTTTCCTTTAATATAGAAATCAATTCATCATAATTGGCTTCATCTAAAAGGTTTGCCACTCCAAATACAGGGATTTGTTTATCATATTTTGAGATAGTGTCTTCCACTCTCGCTTTTAATGCATTGGTTGTAACAATCATGTCCGGTTCGTCCGTTAAGCTTTTTACGGAAATGTGTTCTACCGTTACGTCAAGTCCGGCTTCTTCTACCTTTTTCTTCATCAGAGAAACTCCCATAACGCTTGAACCCATTCCTGCATCACAGGCGAAGAAAAGTTTTTCGATTTTTCCAGATACAGATTTTACAGTTTCTTTGGCGTTTCCTGCGGTTTTTCCGAAGTTTGGCTTATTTACTTCTGGAAGTTCGTCCATATCTTCTGATTTATCCAATTTAAGAATAATTCCAACTAATACTGCCGTTACAACTAACGCTACAACATATCCTGCAATATTTGCTACAAAGCTTCCTTTTGGTGTCATGGCAAGCAGAGCGAAAAAGCTTCCCGGAGAAACCGCTGCAACAGTTCCACCATTTAATGCTGTAAGGGTAAATAATCCTGCCATGTTTCCAAGAATCGGAGCAATGATTGTTTTTGGTTTTGATAATACATATGGGAAGGTTACCTCTGCGATTCCGCCGACTCCCATGATAATTGTTGCGGCAGGAGCAGACTTCTTTGCCATTCCTTTTCCCCAGATAGCAAATCCAAGAGCAACTCCAGTCCACACTCCACCGTTGGCTTCTACGAGGAATAAAATGGACTTTCCTGCTTTGGCTGCCTGCTCTACCCCAATAGGAATCATAATACCATGATTGATAGCATTATTTAAGAATAACACCTGTGCCGGCTGTACGAAAATGGCTGTAAGTGGAAGAAGATTTTTCGCTACAAGCCAGTTAACTCCTGCAGACAATACCGTTAATACTACATTAAATACCGGCTCTACTGCAAGGAATCCAAATGCCATTAATAATGCACCGACGATTCCCATAGAAAAGTTATCGACTAACATTTCCAGTCCCGGTTTTACTTTGCCTTCAAAACACTTATCGACTTTCTTCATCACCCATGCGCCGAGAGGTCCCATTACCATACCACCAATAAGCATTGTGATGTCCGCACCGATAACTACACCCATTGTTGCCAGTGCGCCTGCCACACCACCGCGCTTATCGTAAACCATTTTACCGCCGGTATAACCAAGCAGTATTGGCATCAGATAAGTCAGTGTTGGGCTGACAAGTTTATTCATTGTCTCATTTGGAAACCATCCTGCCGGAATAAATAATGCTGTCAAAATACCCCACGCAATAAATGCACCAATGTTTGGCATAACCATTCCACTTAAGAAAGCTCCAAACTTCTGAATTTTTACTTTTAATTCTCCCATACCGTTCTCCTCTTTTGTCTGTTAAAGACTTTCTTTGATTGCTTTTAACTCATTATAGTGTTTTACAATCTCCCCAAACATTCTGCTGTCTTTTTCAATTCCGGTATAGTGAGAAATTGCTTCTTCGATTCCGTGTTCTTTTACATAAGCAAGTAATTCTACGGACTGTTCGTCTTCTTTTACATCAAATAAAAATGCTGCCGCGATACCTTTTAAGAGCGTATCATTTTCCAGTCCACGTTCTTCACACTGGTATGCAGGTCCAACCAAACGGTCTTCATGTCCCAGTTTACGAATTGGTGCTCTGGAAATACGGGAAATAGGGTCGGAGATTCCCGGTGTTAAGAATCTGTTAATTGCAAAGTTGACGTAATCAAGCATTTCCTGATGTGTAAATCCGTGTTTTGCCTCTAATAAAGCGGCAACTTCTAACATAACACTTCTTGTCAGTTCTACATTTTTTTCATCTGCGAAATAGTCCTGAATAATTTCATATCCCATGACATGAGCAACATAGCCTGACCATGCATGACCACAGTTAATCGTATATAACTTTCTTTCAAGATATTTCTGAAGGTTATCTGTATATTCTGCTCCTTTGATTGGCAGTTCTTCTGGATTAACCAGTTTATTTACTTCTACAGCAAGTTCGTGGTCTTTTCCAGCTTCGATACCATCTCTGTCATCTCTCTGTGTTCCGAATACCATACGGTCTACCGCTGTATTTGGAATTGCGGCAATCTGGTCTACTTCTGCTTCTGTGATTAAGCCTGTGGCAATAATCTCTTTTTTCAGCATATCTCCACAAAGTAACGCATTCTCACAAGGAATTACGTTAATCTTTGTCTTGCCTGCTTCTAATCTTGCCTTTAAACCTTTTGCCAGATTACCTGCTATCTTAGGGAAATTATCCGCTAAAACGGCTGTTGTTACAAGGTCTGCATCCACAATCGCCTGCACAACTTCCTCTCCCTGTGTAATTGGAGATAAAGCAGAAACATTATCTATTTCCTCTCTTCTGTAACCCTCTTCAATAATGTAGAGATAGTAGTTATGATACTTATTTAACTCTGCATTTACTTTTTCATTTACATCTACAAAAACAATTTCATATCCACTATTATGTAATAAATCACCGATAAATCCTCGTCCGATTTTTCCAGCTCCAAAATGTACCGCTTTCACCTTTGATTCCTCCTTATTTACTGCCCCAGACCACATATTGACAGCGATTCCGAACTCCACTTACAAAATCATTGTCTGCCGTCTGTACGACTGTCCATAACTATATATTATTCAAGATTTCCGTGTCTTGCAATTAAATCATCATTGCTCTGTCCGGTTTTTTCTTTTAATGTCATGATAACACTGTCATAAGTGAGCCAGCTTAACTGTTCAAACATAGAACCTACCGGCTGGATAGAACCTTCTTTGTCCTGGTTATCACCTAAAAGTCTTGTTGTTCCCGGAAGTTTGATATAAACCTTTGCCATAGAACCGATTGTATTCTCTGGATTGATTGTAACGGTTGCAATGTCTGCTCCCTGTTTCTTCGCTTTTTCTGCCATAACAACCAAACCGGCCGTTGTTCCTGAACCAGAACCGATTACTAAAAGGTCACCCTCTTTAATTGGTGGTGTTGTTGGGTCTCCAACAAATGCCACATGAAATCCAAGATGTAACAATCTGTTTGCAAATCCTCTTGCTGCAAATCCAGAACGTCCTGCACCAGCTACAAAAATATTTTTTGCTGCGATGATAGCGTCGGCAAACTTTTCAACCTGTTCTTCGTCTACCTGTGTTGCTGCGTTCTGAAGCTCTAAAATAATATTTTTTAAGTTTGTACACTCCATTGTTTCTATCCCCTTTTGGTTCTATATATTTTACATATATCCAGATACTCTGTATTAAACCATTCGCCATAATCTGGCTTTTAGCTTTACATTCTCTGTATCCACTTTTCTATATCTGTCTCTATTTTTATGACTATCTATTCTTTAGAGCGTGTTCTTTATTTACAAACACGCTCCAAATTTTTCAGAATCTATATTTATGAGAGCATCTTATGCATGAACTTTTTCGTAAATAGCTTTTGCTGCTGCTACTGGGTCTTCTGCGTGGTTGATTCCACCACCAACGATTACAACATCTGCTCCAACTGCTTTGTATTCATCTACTGTATTTACGTTAATTCCACCTGCTACAGAAATCTGAGAATGTTTGCTCGCTGCTTTGATACGCTTTAAATCATCCATAGGTGTTACACCTGCTGCCTGTAAATCAACTCCAGTGTGGACTCCGATGCAGTCAACTCCTGCTGCTTCGATTTCTGCCACACGACCTTCAATATCCTTTACACAAATCATATCGACAAATACTTTCTTGCCATATTTCTTTGCTGCGTCAAGGCATCCTTTAATAGTAAGAGTATCTGTAACACCGAGAACTGTACAGTAATCTGCACCAGCTTTGTATGTAAGCTCTGCTTCGTAATCTCCTGCATCCATAATCTTTGTATCTGCAAGAACTTCTAACTCTGGATATTTTGCTTTAATTCTCTTTACTGGCTCCATACCGCAGTCGATGATAAATGGAGAACCGATTTCTACGATGTCTACATAATCGTGAACTTTGTCTACCAACTCCATAGCGTCCTCTAAAGTGATGTCGTCTAATGCTAACTGTAATTTCATAATTACCTTCCTTTCTTGTGGAACTTTCCACTATTTAATTGTTTATGTGTGTTTATTTGTGTTTCTTTTGTGTTGTTATTTGTGTCTATGATTGTATTATATCCACAAAGTTCCACATTGTCAACACGTTTTTTCTTGATTTTTAGATGTATTATGTATACTTTCTTGATTTGTGGTTCTTTTTACTATATAATTAGCACAAAGAACCACAAAATTCACATTTTTACGTGTGTTTTATGTGGCAGAACACATTTTTGAAAGGAGAGTCTGTATAAAAAGAGTAACTTGTTGGAATATATTTTCTAAAAAATGTGCGGTGTTTTGTGGACATTTTATCCAAATAGCGGCGGCGTTCGTTTTACGCTAACAAAATAAATATGAATATACCACAAAATAAGCGTGCAGATTGATGAACATATATTTTAAAGCCACTCTAAATACAGAGATAATAAATTATGGCAAAAAAAATAGCCGCACAGCGGCAAAAAGAAATCGTAGAATTATTAGAAAGAAATGGCGGATACAAAATGACGGAACTCGCCAACATTTTTAATGTTTCAAAGGAAACCATCCGAAGAGACTTGATTCACTTAAATGAAATCGGTGCAATCCAGAAAAAGTATGGCGGTGCAGTTTCTGCCTATGAATTCCAGTCACAGCCCGTTTCTATGAAGTTAGAAAAAAATCATGACCTAAAAGAAAGAATCTGCCGAAAAGCACTAGAGTTCATTCCACAGAACTCCATCATCTATATTGATACCGGAAGTACCTGCACCTGTTTAGCTTCCATGTTGAAACAATATGAAGGACTTACTGTTATCACAAACTCCCTCTCTGCAGCAGAGGCACTTGTTGATTCTAAATGTATGGTTCACGTTGCTGGCGGGCAGTTAAATAGTCTTAATCTTTCCTTTGAAGGCTACCAGACAACAAGCTTTCTTGGAACTATCAAAGTAGAACTTGCTTTCATGGGAAGTACCGGATTTGACCAGCATAATGGGCCAACTACGATTTCCTTCCTTGATACACAGGCGAAACAGACGATTTTGCATAATTCTAAGACAAAAATCGTGCTGGCAGACAGTTCTAAGGCGGAAACTACGGCATTTGCACAGTATGCTACGTGGCAGGAGATGGATTACTTTATTTCGGATACGAATTTGCCGGAGGAAACGGTGAAAAAACTAAGCGAACTTACAAATGTAATCACAGTATAACTTCTGATTTGTGTGACAGGATAGACGCTCCAAAAGATACCCTATATTTGTGACTCTATCACTGCGGGTTGAATGTTCGCTTAACGGCTCGCATTCAATCCTCGCTCTAAGGCCACAAATATAAGGTATCGGCTCTCTTTTGGAGCTGTCTTTGGCTATTGGAACAAAATTACAATTTTTCTCTTGCATAATGCCAAAGGTTATTATATAATATAGATAGTAAATTTATGGAATTAAAGTTTTCGAA
>OGOU01002615.1_pt1 | contig 12557 bp, 9 predicted proteins | sample 1552721 | NCBI WGS metagenome assembly OGOU01 (sample SAMEA2580176, study PRJEB22360) | human gut metagenome | biome: human gut; feature: human-associated habitat; material: faeces | place: Denmark | collected 2008/2010 | reverse complement strand
TGAGCTACTAAGGAATTTTCTCAAAAGCGATGCAAATATAGGGGTTTTGTTGAATCCTGCAAAATAAAAAAGGGGAAAAAACAGGTTGATTAGCTAAAAAAAATATAGTAGTAGACGGGAGTTTTGAGAATCAATGAATTGTATTTCGTGGCGTAAAAGGAGAATAGCGTATTTTGTTTTTGGAGAGATGTGAAAAGTGTTGAGTTTTTTAATATATTTGTAAAACATAGAAACGGAAGTGATGGTAGATATAGAATCAAATATACTTCAAAATTTGAACAAGGGTAAAGAAAGTGCGCTGAAAGAGGTTTACCGTTTGTTTTTTCATGCGTTATGTGCGTTTGGAACCCGTTTCGTGAAAGATGATGCGGTGGTGGCTGATATAGTGCAGGAGGTATTTATAAAAGTGTGGGCTAGGAGGACGGATTTTCAGGCTATTTATTCATTGCGTTCGTTCATGTATCTTTCTGTTCGCAATGCTTGTTTAAATTATAACCGGGATCGTGTGAAGGAGAGGAAAATTTCTTTTAATGACGCGGAGTCGGAAAAGTTTGCGGAGGAGCGGGAGGACGTTTTTATGATAGAGGAGGACGTGCATCGCCAGATTCGTAACGAAGTGGAGCGTCTGCCGGAGGCGATGCGGAAAGTTTTTAATTTGACATTACTAGATATGTCTATTCCCGAAATTGCGGAGGCCTTGGATATTTCGGAAAATACGGTGCGTAATCAACGGGCACGGGCCAGGGAAATTTTACGGGCTAGGTTGAAGGACAAAATATTCTTTTTGTTCTTATTATGTGATATTTATTAATCACGATACTCTGAATTGTATTTTTATGGTGGGTTATGTAATTGGTTTCTTTGGCCTACCATAAGGATTTGTCGGTGTTGCAAAATAACAAAATGCTTTTTTTCTCGAAAAAAACTGCATCGGGACTAGTATGCTTTGACAATTTTCGTGTTATAACGATAAAAAGAAGTAGATTATGTCAGAAGAAAATTTAAAGATAGCGGATATTCTTTTTGCCTATATTAAAGGAACGATTTCCGAGTGCGAGCTGGAGGAGTTGACCAAATGGGTGGAGGCTGCGGAGGAGCATCGGGAATTGTTTCAGCAAATAGTGACTTCGGTATCTTATCAGGACAAGGAAGCCGTGTATCGCCGTTTTGACTCGTATTATGATTTTGACCGCTTGCGGGGAGCTATCCGGGGGAGAAAGCGGGGTATGTGGAAATATGTTGCTGCGGCTGCTGTTATTGCATTGCCTTTACTGGTCTCGCTTTTATTACAGATCAGACAAGAGGGAATTTTCCCGGAAGAGCGTATGCGGGAAATTTCTTTACTACCGGGTAAATCAATGGCAACGTTAACCTTGTCGGACGGGAGTTCCAAGCTATTGAGCCCGGAAAATTTTGACTTGATGGATGGTTCGAAACGGATTGTAAATGATCCCGGCGGGCTGAGTTATCAAGTTGAAGATACGAGTGAGTGCATGGAGACGGCATATAACGAAATAACGGTTCCCCGGGGCGGAGAGTATAAGGTGACGTTGGATGACGGAACACGGATATGGGTGAACTCGGAAAGTTACATCCGTTTCCCGGTTGTATTTCATGGTGATGAGCGTCGGATTTGGGTTTCCGGGGAGGTTTTCTTGGAGGTTACGAAAGATTCCGAACGTCCGTTTGTTGTAAACACGGAAAAGTTGGATATCAAAGTTTTGGGAACGCAATTTAATGTCCGGGCTTATCCGGATGAGAAATGTATTCAGACGACTCTTGTGGAGGGATGTGTACGGGTGGATAACTCATTGGGGGAAGTGGCCGTGTTGGCTCCTTCCGAACAATTGTTGTATAATGCCCAGAATGGAAAACATGAGGTACGGGAGGTTGATACCGAATTGTATGTATCTTGGAAAGATGGGGTCTACGTGTTTGTTTCTCAACGATTGGAGGATATTATGTTGCTAATATCGAAATGGTATGATGTTGATGTATTTTACCAGAATTCCACCGTAAAAGATATTATATTTTCAGGACGCTTAAAACGTTACGAGAATGCGGAAACTTTGTTAAAAGTGTTCGAACGCTTGGGGGGAGTGAGATTCTCCATTCAAGGTAAGACCGTTATTGTCGAAGACGAGTAAAAAGTGAATGGAAAGAAGGTGCAACTGCTTTCCATTCATGTACGAACCTCGACCGGGTGCAACCGGACGAGTATTGTTTAATCATATAATAGTACAAATGTATGAAAAAAATTCGAGGATGTTATCCCCGTTCGTCGGGGGTGCGAAAAATCTTATTGACTATGCGTTTTCTAGCTCTTTTTCTTTTTTGTACGGCTATGCATTTATCTGCATCAGTACATTCGCAGAATGTCGTGTTTAGTTTTAACTTGAAAAATGCCACGTTTGAGGATCTCATGAAGGAGATTCGTCAACACAGCGACTATTATTTTATCTATAAGGATAGCGAGGTGGCTCAGGTGACAAAACTAAATAAACGGTTTAAATCCGTGAGTATCGACGAAGTTCTTGAAGAATGTCTGAAAGGAACCGGTTTAACTTATTCTGTCGAAGACCAGTTGATTATTATTAAAAAGAATCAAATTGTGGCCGTGAGGGATACCACTGTGAAGAACGAGGTCCGGTTGATTAAAGGAAGGGTTGTGGATGAGATGGGAAAACCGTTACCGGGTGTGACTGTCGTGATAAAGGGGACTAGTACGGGAGTGGCAACGAGTGCGGATGGCCTTTTTGGGGTAGCTTTACCTGCGGATACCGCCACGCTGGTGTTTACCTTTGTGGGGATGGAGACACGGGAGGTTAAAATATTGCCATTGAAAGTAGGGGAAGTGCGTAAAGATTTGCGCATCGTGATGAAGGAGGATAAGATCGCTTTGGAGGACGTGGTGGTGACCGGCTACGCGAATATCAAGAAATCGAGTTTCACGGGAACGGCCACGCAAGTGAAGCGGGAGGATATTTTGAAAGTGGCGGGTCGGAACGTGATCGATGCCTTGCAGGTGTTTGACCCGTCTTTGCGAATCATGAAAAATAATTTGATGGGATCGGACCCGAATACCTTGCCGGAGTTCTACGTGCGGGGGCGTTCAGGTATTACTGGGGTGAAGGAGTTGGATGCATTAGAGGCTTCTGATGTATCTCAGTTTGCGATAACCAATAACCCGAATACTCCGATATTTATTCTGGACGGGTTTGAGGTGTCCGTGGAGAAAGTGTATGACTTTGACGTGAACAGGATCAAGGATATTACGATATTGAAGGATGCCGCCGCCACGGCCATGTATGGTTCTAGGGCTTCTAACGGGGTTGTCGTGATCGAGACAGTTGCACCCCGTCCCGGGCGCTTCGTGGTGAGTTATAATGGTAATTACGAGATCACGGCTCCGGATTTAAGTAGTTACAATATGATGAATGCTCGCCAGAATCTGAACACGGAATGGGCGGCCGGAATCTATGCAAGCGATCCTGAGAAAAGTAATTATGAGCGAGATAAGGCATACCAGTATGGCATTTACTTGGATAAGAAGAATGTGATTCTGGCGGGAGGAAATTATTACTGGTTGTCACAGCCGTTAACGACGATGTTTAACCATAAGCATAGTGTTTATATCGAAGGAGGGTCTGATGCGATCCGGTTTGGTATCGAGTTGCGCTATGATAACCAGAACGGTGTGATGAAGAGATCTTTACGAGATCGTATCGGTGCCGGCCTGACACTGGAATATCGTTACAAGGGTTTCCAGATGCAAAATAAGATTTCCTATGACATCATGACTTCGAAGGCTTCGCCTTATGGTTCTTTCGGGGACTATACGAATAAGCATCCGTATGAATCGTGGAAAGACAAAAACGGAAAGTTAATCAAGAAATTGCCACAACGTAATTATGGTGAAAGTTTTATCAATCCTTTGTACGAGGCGACATTGGGAAATTTCAACAAAAGTAATTACAAGGAGTGGACAGATAATCTAGCATTGAACTGGTACGTGAATGATTATTTACTGGTGAAGGGGCAGTTCGCGATCAGTTATAAATTGGATAAGACCAAGGTGTTTACGGATCCGGAATCGGCCAAGTATGGAGATGGAGTGACAGCATTCTTGCGGGGAGAGTTGACAGAAGCTTCAACAACAACGACCCGATGGAACACGAATGTGTTTGCCGCTTATAATCGATTGTTCGGGCTGCACAATCTGAATTTCTCTTTAGGATTCAACGCAACGTATTCTAATATCTCGTATTCCTATTCTCATTATCGAGGTTTTCCGGATGCTCATCGGCATTCTCCAGCGTATGCTTACGAAATCGTGACGAAACCAACGTTTACCGACAATAAGACCCGATTGTTTGGAGTGTTCTTAATGTTGAATTATAGCTATAATGATATTTACCTGGCCGATTTCTCGTTCCGTTACGATGGGTCTTCCGAGTTCGGAACGGAAAATAAATGGGCTCCTTTCTGGTCTGTCGGTGCTGGTATAAATGTGCATAATTACGATTTCTTGAAAGGGAACGAGTGGATCAACCAATTCCGGATAAAGGGAAATGTGGGACAGACCGGTAAATCGAATTTCCAGCCTTATATGGCACGAAATACTTACGAGGTGTTATTGGACGACTGGTACCAGACGGGTATCGGGGCAAATCTGATTTACATGGGGAATGATGATTTGACTTGGGAAAAGCAATTGTCGTGGAATATCGGTACGGATATAATCACGTGGAATAACCGGGTGACTTTGGGTTTTGATTATTATTATAAAAAGACCATTGATTTGGTGACAGAAGTCTCTTTGCCGACATCTTCCGGTTTCACGAAGTACACGGATAATATGGGTGAGATCCTGAATGAAGGGGTTGAACTTGATTTGAACGTGCGAGCTTATAGTGATAAGGATTGGGATGTTATCGTGTTCGGTAACTTGGCTCATAATAAGAATAAGATACTGAAGATTTCGGAGTCGTTGAAACAGTATAACGAACGGATTGACGAGTATTTCCAGAATTATTACTCGATATACGGTACGCCTTCAGAGGATTCGAAGTATGCCAAGCCGTTTATGAAATATGAAGAAGGGAGTTCCTTGACAGCGATTTATGGGATGAAATCGATGGGAATTAACCCCGCTAACGGTCAAGAGGTTTACGTGAAACGAGATGGGACCCTGACATACACGTGGGAATCGAATGAACAGCAAAAGATAGGGGATACCGAGCCGAAGATTCAAGGGGCTTTCGGGTTGAATGTCCGCTATCGGAACTTTACATTTTACACGACCTTCCTCTATGAATATGGTGGTGACGAGTATAACACGACTTTGGTGAATAACGTGGAGAATGCCAATTTGATCAAGTATAACGCTGATAAGCGAGTGAGTTCGGATCGTTGGCAGAATGTCGGGGATGTTGTTCCTCTGAAAGACATAAAAGACCGTTTGTACGTGACCCGTGCAACTTCTCGTTTTGTGCAAAAGAACAATAATGTGGTCTTTAATTCTCTTTCTGTGGGCTATGACGTTGCCCCTGTATGGTTGCGGAAAATACACCTGAGTTCGTTGAGGTTACAGTTCAATATGAAGGATATTGCCACGATGTCAACGATCAAGCGGGAAATGGGGTTGAACTATCCGTTTGCCAGGACATTTACGTTTACTTTGAATGCTAGTTTCTAATACTGAAGATTATGAGAAAGTTATATTTAATATTATTGTTGCCGGTCTTTTGGCTGACATCGTGTAACAGTTTTCTAGATGTTTCGGCAGATAATGAATTGTTACAAAAAGAGATTTTTGGAGACTATAAAGGGGTGAGAATGGCGGTGAACGGGGTGTATCGAACTCTCTCATCGACGAGTTTGTACGGACAGAATCTGACGTGGGGATTTGCCAGTGCTATTGGGCATAATTATCAATCTAGTAGTCAGTACTATTTGCCTTACGGGTTGTATGAAGCGGCCTCTTTCGATTGGGAAAATGCCTCTGCTCAAAGTTTAACAGAAAGTATTTGGTCAAAGGGATATAACGTGATCGCCAGTTGTAATGATATTATCCAGCAGGTGATTGCAAAAGACACCAGCTTTTTCGGCCAGGGGAAAATGGAGAAAGATATGATCTTGGGGGAGATGTACGGAGTGCGTGCATTGGTACATTTTGATCTGTTCCGTTTGTTCTGTCCGGCTCCGGTGACAAAGCATACTGGACAGGCAATTCCTTACGTGACGAAATATCCGGATTTACAACCGGGTTATCAAAATTCTCCGGCTTTTATGGATTCTGTGATCATGGATATGACTCGGGCCCAGAGTTTATTGGCAGTTGTGGATACCGTGTTTAATCGGCGACAAAATACGAGTATATATTCTAGAGTACGTAGTCTGGATCGTGGTCTGGTTGATTCTCCGGATGACTTTTTCCTGTACCGGGCAACCCGGATGAATTACTTTGCGGCAAATGCTTTACTTGCCCGGATGTATATGTATAAAGGGGATGAGGAGAAGGCTTACGAGAATGCCCGTCTTGCCTATGGTTTCCATTTGCGATGGTTCCGTTGGACGGGTAATTCTAATCAGGGAAGTGTTTCTAATATAAACTTTCTATACCCTAAACGTTATAATGAACTTTTCCTTTGTTTTTCGAATAACGATGTGGTTGATAACGTGGAAAACATATTAAAAGGTTATTCAAGTGCCTTACGGATGAAAAATATGGATGTCCTTTTTGCCGGGGATATGGATGATTATCGTTACACGGGTTTCTACAACAAGACAACCCTTGCGTATGGAGCGCAACGATATGCCACGTGGTTGAGGCTTTCGGGGGCTACTTTTAAAGAAGTATTGGATCAGTTGCCTTTGTTACCCGTGATTCGGGCTTCGGAGATGTACCACATACAGATTGAATATTTACTGAATAAGGGGCGTAAAGGAGAGGCTATCGAATTGTTTAATTCTTTGAGAACAAGTCGTGGAGCCAAGACTAGATTGACTTCTGATATGTCACCTGACGATCTACGATTGAAATTGATGTATGATATTATCCGGGAAACGTTGACTGAGGGGCAGACATTTTTCATGCTCAAGCGTCTGAACCAGGATATTTTTAACGGTAGTGATAATATTAAGATGACCCCGGAAAAGTGGGTGATTCCTATTCCTTATAGTGAATCGGCATATCAATAATTAAAAATCGAATAGTTATGAGAAAGATATATTTGTTGTTAGGATTTATACTTGTTCTGGGGGCCTGTTCGAAGGATGATATAAAAACATACAGAGGTGATAATTATCTTCAGTTCGTGAAGGTGGTAACGGATTCATCCGTCTGTTCGTTCTTGGCTTACCCGAATGATAATGAATTGGAATTTCCCGTGGAAGTGGAGGTGATCGGTTTGCCTTCTGATAGAGAACAGGAATATAAAATCAGCGTGGATCAGGCAAAGTCAACTGCCACGACTGCTAATTACAGGTTGCCGGACAAATTCACGATGAAGCCCGGTAAAGTTCGAGACACGTGTAAAATTACGTTTGTTAAAACAGCGGAAATATCAACTGTCGCGTTACGGTTGACTTTAAAACTGGAATCTACCACTGATTTCTTGCTGGGACAAACCGAATGTCGCTCGTCTCTAACGTGGTGGCCAAGCCGAATTGGTGGACTGATAACGTGACGCGGAATTATCTGGGTGCGTATTCGGATAAGAAATACCGGTTGTTTATTCAAGAGACGGGTAAAGCGGATATAGATAGTGATAACATAGAAGAACTTCGTTATAACACGATTATATTCAAACATTACCTGCAAAAGAAGAAAGATGCGAACGAGATGGTTCGTGAAGACGACGGAACGGAAATGACCGTGGCATTAGTAGTCGGATAATTAAAATTGAATGTTTATGAAAAGATTTATATTGTTCTCCCTGTTCGTGAGCTTTTGGTTTAGCGCATGTTACGAGGATAAAGGTAAATACAGCCTGATTGATTATAATGATGTTACACTGGATGTCGTGACTTCTTTGACGAAAAAGACGATTATTCTGGGAGATACGGTGCGTATTGTTCCGAAGATGGCGTGGAAATATCCCGATCGGGACACGTTGGCATACGATTATCGTTGGGAGATGGGATTGGGTAATGTCGTTTCGACGGATCGGAATTTCGAGTATATTCCCGCGAGTTGCGGGCAGTTTGATGTGAATTTTTATATGACGGATCGGAGTACCGGGATCGAGTTCCATGATAGTCACACGGCGATAGAGGTGAGATCACCGTATAAGGTCGGATGGCTTATTTTGGCGGAAAAGGACAACCGGACAAGTTTGAGCTACATCCGGCGGGATAGCTGGCAGGATGAGGATAAAAAGACACATTACGAGTGGGTGGCTTATCCGGATGTGTATGCGATGTTGTACCCCGATAATCCGTTAGGTACAGGGCCGTTGAAGTTGGAAAACGTGATGACGGGAGGTGAAGCGGATGAAGTGATGGTCGTGCAGCGTACCGGAGGTTCCTATTACTTGAGCGGGATGGATTTCACGAAGGTGATGGCTCTTCACGAGGAATTCCCCGGAAGTGCATACCCTACCGGCCTTGACCCCGTGGAGGTACGTAATGGCGGATGGCAAGATTTCGTGTTAAGTGCTAATGGTGAAGTTTACTGGAGGAGGAATACGGGTTCCGAGATTCAGCACGTGACAGCTTTTATCGATATTCCGCTTTATTTTTCAGGAACGACGGATGGAGGACGAATCACTCAATTCTTTGATTTGGACACGAAGGATTGTGGTGCCGTGCTGATGTATGATGAAGGCAATAATCGTGTGGTAGGTCGATTGACCAGCTTTAATAGTAATTCGGATAGTGGACCTGTCGAGTTTGTTTATACTCCGGATGATCCGGGTGTGGTAAAACTGACGGATCTGACCGGGTATAAGATTATGCACGTGGGTGATTATGGTGACGGAAGTGGGCTTAATATTATCCTGAAAGAGGAGAGTTCTGGAAACTATTACTATCAAAATATGGAGATTGACAATTGGGATGGGTTCAATATTTTTGATTGTACTCAGGAGCTTTTTGCCGGCAGTGTTATCTCTGATAATACGGTATATTTCCGGATTCGCCCTAGTTCTTATCTTTTCATGGGTGAAGGCAGTAAGTTGTACTTCTATGATGTGAACACGAAAAGCGTAAAGCTATTCACGGATTATACAAGCGGTAATATCGTGGAAATATTGCAGGATGCAAATGCCGGAGAGATCGGTGTGGCACTGGACGATGGAAATTTCTATATCTATAAATTGAGCACGGAAGTGTTGGCGGATGCGAATCCGGGTGAGAAAGGGCTGTTATTCCATGTTTCCGGTTTGGGACGGATTGTAGATATTGAATGGAAATGGGGCGGCTCTTATAATTGGGCGTTCAAGCGTTACGAGTAAAAGTTTTCTTAGGCTTGAGTGTTATGTTTTCTTGAAAAGAGGCTGGCTGAAAAGTCCTTTTTTAAACTCCCTCCCCCCTTCGGGGTACTCCCTCTATAAACAGAGGGAGAGCTAAGTTACTCACCATCTTTGGGAAGAGTTACAGCTCCTCCTCTGTTTATAGAGGAGGTGGCCGAAGGCCGGAGGAGTTTTTAAACAACAAGTAGGATTTTGAGGATGTCCTCTTGGGAAAACCATGTCAAAAGTGAAGGGTGTGTAGCTATTATATGTAAATTAAAATGAGAAGATTATGAGAAAATTATCAGTGAGTTTTTTCTTCATCGTGCTGTTCCTATTTACCTGTGGCGTGCAGGACGGGTTCGCTCGGAAAAAGAAAAAAGGCGTGAAAGAGGTGGAAAAAGAGACACCTTATCAGAAATTATTCAAAGGCAAGACCTGCGAAACGGTAAAAGGATTACTGACTATTCATAAGATGGATGGGAAAGTATATTTTGAGATTCCCCGGAATCTGTTGGAGAAAGATATGTTATTAGGATCAACGATTTCCGAAACGACCAATAATTTGTTCGGGAGCGTGGGAGAGAAACCGACCGATCCCTTGTGCGTGCAGTTTACACAGACGGATTCGATCATTAGTCTGCGGCAAGTGAATCATGGTTACACGACGGAGTTGGCAAACGTGGCACAACGGATTCGGGAGAGTATGAAACCTGCCGTGATGTACAATAGCGGAATATTGGCCTATAACCCGGATAGCACGGCGGTAGTTGTTGAGATGACTGAATTCTTCCTACGGGATGACGAGCAGTTGACTCCTTTCTCTGCATACGCTCCGGCAACTTGGGGCGGGAGATGGATCGTGAAAGAGTTTAAAAAGGATAATTCCCAGTTGGGTCGGATAAAAGCGTTTGAGGATAACGTGAGTGTACAGACGTCTTTGAGTTACGAGGTCAATCTGCGGGACGGGAGGTATTATTACATCTATAAACTTCCGTTCACCTCTTTGATGACACGCAGTTTTATTCTCTTGCCGGAGGAACCGATGCGTCCCCGGATAGCAGATTCCCGCGTGGGTACTTCTTTTTGGACAAAAGGACGAATCAAGAGCGGGAAACATGGGATGGATAACGTTTATTTGACCCGACGCTGGAGGTTGGAACCGGTGGATGAGGCTGCACACCGCCGGGGAGAGTTGGTTGAGGTGAAGAAACCTATCGTGTTTTACGTGGATTCCTTGATGCCGAAAGAATGGCGTCCCGCGATAAAGGATGCATTCGAGGCATGGAATGTTGCTTTTGAGCGAATTGGTTTTAAAAACGTGATTCGTGTAGTCGATTTTCCGAAAGACAATCCGGATTTTGACGCGAATAATATCGAGTACTCGACAATTCGCTATGCTCCCGGTTGGTTGACCGTAGCACCTACCATGCACTTTGATACGCGTACCGGCGAAATTTTGAATGCCTCTCTTTGCTTGTTCGATGGTTTTTTCAGTATGCAGAAAACAATGGAAATCTTATTTACAAGCGGGGCAGATCCGAATATACGGAAAAATCAATTCTCTCAGGAAGAGATAAACGATATGTTGCGGGGAGCTTTGATGCAGGTTGCCGGGATCAATTTGGGATTGGAGACCAATTTGAAGGCCTCCAGTGCTTACCCCACGGACTCTTTGCGTTCCCCTTCTTTCACGCGGAAATACGGTTTGAGTCCTTCTGTTATGGATAATCTGCCGTTTAATTACGTGGCGCAACCCGAGGACGTGAGGAGAGGGGTTTGTATGTCACAAAAACGCTTGGGCGAATGTGATTTTTATACCATCAAATGGCTGTATCAGCCTATTCCGGAGGCTACTTCATTCGAGGATGAAGTCGATGTGTTGGATCGTTGGATACGAGAAGGACGCCGAAACCCGTATCTCAAGTTCGGGCATCTGATGTCTCAGTTTTATGATCCGTCCAGCAATGCTCAGGATTTAGGAGATGATCCGTTGAAAACAACACGTTACTTTTTTGAAAACATGAAACGTCTGACGGGAGGATTCATGGATTGGTTCGGAGAAGATGATGCGGATTATGCCAAGCGGACGCTTTATTATAAAAATATGGTTCAGGTTTGCCAGCAACGTTTGATGGCGTTGGCTACAAATCTGGGAGGGGTATACCAGGAGAATACGTATGCTACCGAGGATATTCCTTCTTTTAGCGTGGTACCTCGTGAAAGGCAAAAAGCAATTGTCCGGTATTTCTTGGATTTGGAGAAGAATTTATCCTGGCTTTCGAACGAGAGGATTGAACGGGAATTGGAAGTCAGTAACCCCGCAAAATATGAAGTAGCCAACAGAATATTGCCCACGTTATTCGGGCGGTTGAATGCAATTGCTTTCACGGCTGAAAAAGGGAGTGAATACACGGTGGAAGAATGTATGGATGATATTTACCGGGATGTGTGGGAAGGAACATTGAAGAATCGGAAACTGACAAGCACGGAGATGTTACGACAGAAACAATTCCTGGTAATCGTCAATGATGCCTCAACCGTGCAAGGAGGGTTCATGCCTGCCGCACCTATGGCTTTTGCGGGAGAGAAACCGGAAATTTTACAGGGGAAGAATCCGTTGATGAACATGACGGATTTGCAGACTTTCGTATATCGGCACGGGACACAGCCATTCTCTCTCTCTACGGAAACCGGATCATGTGATTTTCGTGTTTTGCCGCATGGTGTTGCTAAAAAAGAGGCGATGCCGGCGGAACATTATTTCGCTATGTTATTCCGTGTGCAGGATTTATTGAAAGACGCCGTGGTGAAGAGTTCGGGAGATACAAAAATGCACTACGAGTATTTGTTATATAAGATTAAAAATGCGTTAGATAAAACGAAATAGGAAAGGTGCTATAATGTTTGGGCGGAAAGCCCGGAAAGAAAATTGGTTACCCTTATTTAATGTGTTTAGAAGGTTGTTCAAAATATTCAGGTATAAAATCTGATTTTTGAACGCCTTCTTTTTGTTTCCTGTAAGTTCGGTCAATATGATGTATTTCGTGAGTGTTGGAACTTGTGAATAGCATATCTAAGTGAAATTATGTAGTATGTTAA
>OGOU01002614.1_pt1 | contig 12564 bp, 10 predicted proteins | sample 1552721 | NCBI WGS metagenome assembly OGOU01 (sample SAMEA2580176, study PRJEB22360) | human gut metagenome | biome: human gut; feature: human-associated habitat; material: faeces | place: Denmark | collected 2008/2010 | reverse complement strand
TTTATTTTAAACCTGACTAAATTATGAACAACATTAAGTTTTACAAGATAAAAGACATGCCGTTGGAATTGCATAAAGTACGTGTTGTCCAGAAATTACATCTTGTACCTATAAACCGTCGCCTTGAAGCTATTGAAGAAGCAGGCTTCAACACTTTCCGTCTCAATACGACCGACGTTTTTTTGGATATGCTCACAGACAGCGGCACCAATGCCATGAGCGATAATCAGGTAGCGGCCATGTTCCGTGCCGACGATGCATACGCCGGCTCACAATCTTTTGAACGCCTCAAAAAAGCAGTGGAAGACGTGCTGGGGAAAAGCTATCTGCTCCCCGTTCATCAGGGACGCGCAGCCGAAAATATCATTTGCCGTACATTTGTGAAACCCGGTTCTGTAATTCCTACGAATTACCATTTCACCACAACCCTCGCCCATATTATGGAGAACGGGGGAACTATCGAAGAATTACTTTACGACCATGCCCTTGAAATCAAAAGTTCACATCCGTTCAAAGGAAACATGAACATTGAAAAGCTGGTAGAATGTATCGAACATCACGGACCGGAAAAAATTCCGTTTATCCGTATGGAAGCTTCGACCAACCTTATCGGGGGACAGCCTTTCAGTATTGCCAATATGATGGACGTGCGCCGTATTGCGGATAAATATGGAATCATGCTCGTGCTCGATGCCTCTTTATTGGGAGAAAACGCATTCTTAGTTAAGCAGCGCGAAGATGCATGGAAAGAAAATTCTATGGCGGACATTCTTAAAATGATGACCAATCTCGCCGATCTGGTTTATTTCTCTGCCCGTAAACTCAGCTCTTCGCGTGGCGGTGGCATTTGTACCAATCGCAAAGACCTTTATAGTAAAATGGAAACTTTGGTTCCTCTATACGAAGGTTTCCTGACTTACGGAGGTATCTCTGTGAGAGAGGTAGAAGCTATGGCGGTCGGCTTATATGAAACGTTAGACGAAACCATGATTTCACAAAGCCCCAGTTTTATTAAATATATGGTTGAAACGTTAGACTCGCTGGGTATCCCGGTGATTACCCCTCCGGGAGTGTTGGGCGGTCATGTCGATGCCAGTCAATTTTGCCCCCACATTCCTCAATCGGAATATCCCGCCGGAGCTTTGGCGGCAGCCCTTTATCTGATATCGGGTGTACGAGGCATGGAGCGGGGTACCATTTCAAGTGTACGCGATGAAAACGGCAACGACATTTTAGCCGATGTAGAGCTTGTTCGCTTAGCTATTCCCCGCAGGGTGTTTACCCTTTCTCAAATCAATTATGTTATCGACCGCCTTCAATGGCTTTACGATAACAGGGAATTGATCGGGGGCTTGAAATTCTGTTACGAACCGACTGTGCTGCGTTTCTTTATGGGAGGATTAGAACCTACTTCCGATTGGCCGGAACGTTTGGTTGCAAAATTCCGCAAAGATTTCGGGAACAGCCTGTAATTTTGCCAACCGGCATTCAGATCGAAATAAAAATCCGTGTGTAGCATGCTGCACACGGATTTTCATTCTAAACCTCTTGAGAGGGACAGTATGATCCTTTTAAAAGCATTTTTTAGACAAAAGTACAGAGCATCATTTTCCGGCAAAAAAACACCGGGATTCTTCTAAGTTCTCTCTTCAAACCATATTTCAAAACCGGCATACGATTTTACTCTTGCTTTCTTTAAATCCCTTGTGCCTCCTCCACCTCCCGGCTTATCTGTTCATATATTTCAGATGGAAAGCGTAAAGAGCGATAAATAAGAAAGACACCAGCCCGGCAAGAAGCATTTTAATAATCACGGCCAGATGAAATCCGGCAAAATAAGGCCATATAAACAACAATAAAATCTGTGCGGCCACATAAAGATAAAACCCCGGACGCCGCAACCGAAACATTAAAATGGCCCCCGCAAGCACAACCACATTGAGAATTAACTGAAAAACCACAATTTCCCGGGCATGCTGCATACCTGCCTGCATCAGCCCCAAAGACGAATTCCAAAAACCGGAAAAAAAAGAATCGATTCCCTGGCTTTCCAGCTCTCCCACCATAGCCGAATTTTGTTCTATATCGATCGTTCCGTCTATAATATTCGCCGTAAATAAATAGAACAGGTCGGCCAAAATGTTCCAGCCGCTACCGCCAAAAGTAAAGATACACACCACTAAAAACGTCGGACGCCGGAAAGAATTTTCCTCCAAAGAATTTTCCATAATCTATAAACTATAATCTCATGGTTATTATAAAATGCGAAATTAGGAATTAAAGCTAAAATCCAATCCCTTCATTTTAAAATTTATTTAAAATCCCTCTCCGGATTTTCCGGGAAATAAAAAATTGAAAAACTTTGGATTCCAAAAGGTTTTGGATAATTTTGACAAAAATATTTTTAAATGCTCAATTATGAAAAGAGATACTGTAATATTCGACCTTATTGAACAAGAATGCCAGCGTCAAAAAGAAGGTATTGAATTGATCGCTTCTGAAAACTTCGTGAGCGACGAAGTGATGCAGGCCATGGGGTCATGCCTTACCAACAAATATGCAGAAGGCTATCCCGGAGCCCGTTATTACGGAGGTTGCCGGATTGTCGATCAAACGGAACAGCTCGCTATCGACCGTGCCTGTAAACTGTTCGGAGCAGAATATGCCAACGTGCAGCCTCATTCCGGCGCACAAGCCAATGCTGCAGTATTTTTTGCCTGCATGAAACCGGGAGATACTTATTTAGGACTCGACCTGTCGCACGGAGGCCACTTATCACACGGCTCTCCGGTCAATTTATCGGGTATTAACTATCATCCCATCGCTTATCATGTAAAAGAAGATTCCGGACTGGTGGACTACGATGAAATGGAGAGCCTGGCTCTGGAGCATAAACCCAAAATGATCGTAGCAGGAGCCTCTGCCTATTCCAGAGATTGGGATTATAAAAGAATGCGGGAAATTGCAGATAAAGTGGGTGCTTTATTGATGTATGACATGGCACATCCTGCCGGGCTGATCGCCAAAGGCCTGCTGAACGACCCGTTTCAATATTGCCACATCGTTACCACCACCACCCACAAGACATTACGCGGACCGCGCGGTGGAATGATCTTATTACCTAAAGATTTCCCTAATCCGTGGGGTCTGACCACACCGAAAGGCGAAATCAAAATGATGTCGCAAGTGTTGAATTTTGCAGTATTCCCGGGACAACAGGGCGGACCGCTCGAACATGTTATCGCAGCAAAAGCCGTAGCATTCGAAGAAGCGCTTTCGGATTCTTATACCGAATACGCCAAACAGGTTCAGAAAAATGCCAAAGTTATGGCACAGGCTTTCATCGAGAAAGGCTATAAAGTAGTATCCGGTGGAACCGACAATCATTGCATGCTGATCGACCTTCGTACCAAATTCCCGGAACTGACAGGTAAAAAAGCTGAAAATACATTGGTAAAAGCCGATATTACGATCAATAAAAATATGGTTCCTTTCGATAGCCGTTCCCCGTTCCAGACCTCGGGTATCCGTGTCGGAACTCCTGCCATCACGACCCGTGGCCTGAAAGAAGGCGATATGAAGGTAATTGTCGATATGATCGACCGGATTTTATCCAATCCCGACGATGAAAAAGTAATTGCAGAGGTGAAAAAAGAAGTGAACGCCATGATGAATCCCCGACCGATTTTCGCATGGTAACCTTTTTTCTGAAAATATAACCCATAACGACCTGGAGGCTTCGGCTTCCAGGTCATTTATTATTACATTCGACATCCCGATGATTACTCTACAGTATCAGATAAACACCGGGCAAAATAAAACATGGAGATATGAGAAAACTACTACTATTATTATTGACATTATCCTTTTATTGTTCTGCTTCCGCAGCAGAACGCATCCGTATCATTTACGGCCCTTATCTTCAAATGGTAGGCGAGAACGAAGCGTCTATCGTCTGGGTAACGAACAAAAAAGCCCAATCCTGGGTTGAAATCGCTCCGAACGACAGCCTTAATTTTTATGCCGAAACACGCCCGCAGTTTTACGAAACCCTTTTCGGTCGAAAAGTATCGGGGACTGTCCACAAAGTAAAGGTAAGCGGATTGGAAAAAGGTACGACTTATCGTTACCGGGTATTTTCGAAGGAAATCTTAGATGAGCAACCCTATCTCATCACATACGGAGCCGTTGCCTCGACCAGTGTTTACGGGCGTGCTCCCCTCACCTTCACGACCCTCGATCCCAATAAAGAAACAGTCCGTTTTTCCGTGGTAAACGATATCCATGCCGATAACGACAAGCTAAAGGCATTGTTGCAAGATGTGAAAAAAGGCCAAACCGATTTTGTCCTGTTCAATGGGGATATGGTAAGCCACCTGGATTCGGAAAAAGACCTTTTCGACGGTTTTATGAACACTTCGGTTAAACTGTTCGCCTCTGAAATCCCGTTCTATTTTTCAAGGGGGAATCACGAAACCAGAGGTGTTTATGCTTCCCGCTACATCGATTATTTCCCCACCAGCACCGGTAAACCTTATTACAGTTTCCGTCAGGGCCCTGTATTCTTTGTCGTACTGGACGGAGGCGAAGATAAACCGGATAACGATATCGAATATTTGGGAACCGCTGCCTTCGACCTCTACCGGGAAGAACAGGCCGCCTGGTTGAAGCAAGTGACCGAGAGCGAAGAATTCCGCGCAGCTCCGTTTAAAATAGCGGTTATCCACGTTCCGCCCATCCGCGACACTTGGCATGGCCCGCTTCACACAAACAAACTGTTTGTCCCGATCCTGAATGCAGCCGGGATAGACCTGATGCTTTGCGGACATTTACATCGTTACTTTTATGTAGAAGCCGGAGAAGAGAACTGCGATTTCCCGGTACTAATCAATTCAAACAAAGAAGCAGTCCATATCGCTGCCGATTCAAAAAACATGACCTTGGAAATCAAAGACCAGTCAGGAAAAGTAACCAATAAATTTTCTTATCAGTCAAAAGGAAAATAATCCGAATCCGACCATAAAAAAATCCCCGGGAAAATTTCCCCGGGGATTTTTTTATGATTCAAACCAGTTTGTTTTATCACAAGTCGGTCTGTCGTTCAAAATGCTTTTATTTCAAAATTTTAAAGGCGATGTCCAGATAATCGGTAATATCAACTGTCCCCTCACGGACAGGAACATCGTTTTTCTTATGCCCGAGCCGGACGACTATCGCATTTTTTTCAGGAATAGCATAAATGTACTGTCCTCCCAATCCTCTCATGTAAGGGAATTGCATTCCTTTATAATTCAGCACCCAGATTTGAAATCCATAATAATCGAGCGCACCGTCGTCAAACTCATTTTTCAGATAAGATGCCGGAGAAGTGGCCTCTTTCATATAATCTTCCGCCACCAGTTGCCTGCCGTTCCAATTTCCCCGGTGCAGCATCAGACGGGCGAAACGTGCCACATCGCGAGCCGTAGTATTAAAACAACAATACGATTTTTCATCACCGTCTTTTTTATCCAGATTCCAAAGGGCATCGGTGCATGCTCCCATCGGCTGCCATAGCTTTTGCCGGGCATAATCGCTAATGGTCGTGCCTGCCCGGTTTCCGGCTCCGGCGGCCTGTCCTTTTTCCTCAGCCACAGAACTGTTTAAAGAATCTTTTTTCCATTTCCCGGAAAGAGCGGCCTCCAACACAAAAGAAAGTAACTGGGTGTCGCCGCTTTTATATGAAAATCGCACACCGGGCTCCTCCACGGCCTTCAACCCCATCACTAATCCCCGGATATTATCTCCGTAATAAGCTTCCGTAGTCTTTGAAAACAAAGCGGTGTAAGCCTCGTCCCAATTCAAACCGGAACTCATGGTCAGTAAATCACGAATCCTAATCCGATCCCGGTCGTCCTCCTTAAATTCAGGCAAATATTTACTCACCTTATCATCCAGGCTCTCGATATATCCCTCGTCATGAGCAATGCCGATCAGCAACCCGACGATACTTTTGGTGGCAGAAAATATATTCGACAAAGTTTCGGGCGTCCAACCGTCCCGGTATTCTTCATACAGAATACTGTCGTTTTGAATCACGAGAAATGAAACCGTACCGTATTTACCCAGATAAGCATTCTCTTCTTCTGTCATTTGGTACAGATTATAGTCCCCGGCTTTCGCCCACTCCCAGCAACTATCGGCTTTATTCACCGTATGCGAATGAAAAAGGTAAGTATCGGAAATATCCGGATACCAATGGATCAAAGCCTCACGCACATAGGTAGGCATAACTAAAAAAAAGATCGCGACCAGCACAAGTATGCCGGAAGTTATTTTTTGCCATTTAGGGATAGTTCTTCTCATAATATATCTGTAAAATTTCAGGTCTCCTAAAACAGGATAACACGATCGGTATATTCCGGCCAATCCTGCCGGATCAAAACCTCTATTTAAACGTTCAGCTCCATTCGCACAGCGATATCCTGCCGACAATAAAATCCGGTTCCGCCCTGTTTCAATTCATATCGAATTTCTCCATATCGGCATCCTCGCAGGCTTTCAAATCTCCGGTAGTCAGCTTTTCAGGCAGAAAGCGGGTAACATCCCCCCCATTCATATAAATATTCCTAACAATCGTAGAGCTGATAAATGTATGTTCCGTAGAAGTCAGGATAAAAACAGTTTCTATACGGCTATCCATTGCCCGGTTGGCCTGGCCTACTGCCCGCTCATACTCGAAGTCGGCAGCCGTACGCAATCCACGAATAATGATATGGGCGTTCATTTCCCGGCAAAAATCCACGGTAAGTCCCGAATAAGGAGCCACCACAACACGATCCGTATCACTGAATGCTTTTTTAATCAATTTGATCCGGGATTCTATATCTAAAAATTCTTTTTTGACGGGATTCACTCCGACAGCAATAACAATCTTATCAAATAATTTCAATCCCCTTTTAACAATTTCTTCGTGCCCTACGGTGAAGGGATCAAAAGAACCGGGAAATACTGCTATTTTTTCCATAATTAATTTCTCAAACTCAATATCCGAAGAAAAGAAAATATTCTTTTGCACCCGGTATTTTGTATTTTCTAAATGAAATAATGTTTGCAAACATAGCGAAACATACGTTAGAATTAAAAGATTTACTCGAAAATCTCCTGATTGCTTTCAAATTAAAACTACAAAAAAGATATGGCTAAACAAATAACGATTTTTTTCTATATTTTCCTTTAATTCTCTTAGAAAATATTATTTAATTTGATAAGTTTGTACTACACAAAAAAACGAATCATTAAAGACGAAATAGCACTATGACACAAAAATTATTAATCAGAGATTTAACGTTGCGCGATGGCCAGCAATCTTCTTTTGCGACCCGTATGACACAAGCTCAAATCGACCGGGTTTTACCGTTTTATAAAGATGCTCATTTTTATGCAATGGAAGTATGGGGCGGTGCAGTTCCCGATTCTGTCATGCGATATCTGAATGAAAATCCGTGGGACAGACTGGAAAAAATCAAAGCGGCAGTCGGTAACGTATCGAAGCTCACAGCTTTGTCCAGAGGCCGGAATTTATTCGGATACGCTCCTTACACGGACGACATCATCGATGGATTTTGCCGCAATGCCATTGATTCGGGCTTAGGCATTATGCGTATTTTCGATGCACTTAACGACGTGAACAATGTAAAATCGACGATTAAATATGTGAAAAAATACGGAGGTATGGCCGATTGCGCTGTTTGTTACACGATCGATCCCCATTTTACTTCCATGCAACGCCTGAAAGCCAGCTTAAAAGGTAAGCCTCTTCCTAAAGCAGTGTTCACTAACGAATACTTCTTGAGTAAAGCCAAAGAAATGGCTGATCTGGGAGCCGATATGATTACGATCAAAGATATGAGCGGTTTGATCCAGCCGTCGAGAATTGCCGAATTAATTCCGTTATTTAAGAAAAATCTGTCTATTCCGATCGATTTTCATACCCATTGCACTCCGGGTTACGGCTTAGGAGCCGTATTGATGGCCATCGTAAAAGGGGTGGATGTCGTCGATACAAATATCTGGAACTTTGCCGGAGGAACAGGCGCTCCCGCTATTGAGCTGGTCTATATTTTCTGTCAAAAATTGGGTGTAGAGCTGGATGTGAACATGGAAGCCGTAGCTAAAATCAACCAGGAACTTCACGGTATCCGGAAAGAACTGGAAGCTTATGACGCCAGCAAGCAATTCCCGAATCCGTTCAATCCGCTGACAGACACCCTGCCTGCCGAAATCGACAAAGAATTCGATAATGCCATCGCTGCGGCAAAAGCCAACAACGAAGCGGCTTTATTAAATGCCTGCCATGCCATCGAAGCTTATTTCAATTTTCCGAAACCGAATGAATTAGTGAAAAAAGCCGAAGTTCCGGGAGGAATGTACAGCAACATGGTCGCTCAGCTAAAGCAGTTGAACCAGATGGATATTCTGGAAAAAGCCATGGAACTGATCCCCACGGTACGTCTGGCAGCAGGACTTCCTCCGTTAGTGACCCCCACCAGCCAAATCGTCGGCGCACAAGCTGTAAACTGCGCACTGGATATAAAAGCGGGGAAACCGATGTATAGCAATGTATCGAACCAGTTTGTAGGACTTGTGAAAGGCGAATACGGAAAAACTCCTGTTCCTGTCGATCCGGAATTTCGCTTAAAAATTGCAGGAACACGGGAAGAAGTACCTTACGACACGTCGAAATATCAAATGCAGCCCAACCCTGTCCTGCCGGAAGCCGGAGGGGTGAAATTAGCAGCCAACGAAAAAGAAATATTACTGCTGGAATTATTCCCTCAGGTAGCAAAAAGTTTCTTGACCAAACAGAAAGAAGCAGCTTATCAGGCTCAACATAAAGAAGATAAGCCCCAAGCCGATTCACAGGCAACAGAAACTTCAAAAGAAGAGCCTATCACCGGGAAAGTGATAGAATCTCCTATGCCGGGAAGTATTCTCCAGGTATTGGTAAAAGCCGGAGATTCCCTGGCTAAAGGCCAGCCGGTGGTTATCCTTGAAGCGATGAAGATGGAAAACAGTATTACTTCGGATTATGCCGGAACCGTAAAACGAGTTTTCGCCAAAGAAGGAACGACCGTAAGCTCTAATGCACCCTTGATTGAAGTCGAGCCATAACAGTCGGCAAACAAAACATGAATAAAGAGGATACCTTTTTCGGGTATCCTCTTTATTATTTGCCGGAAAAGAGCCGCTTTTGTTTTCTATTCCTTATCTTTGTGCGCCCGTACACCGATCGTACGTCCATAAATTTCTCAGAATGAAATCGTCTTTTACCCGCCCCACCCGCAAAACTCCCTCTTCCAAAAACCGGATCATAACTATTACCTCTGAAAATACGTTATTGTCTTTTTTATACGAAACCTTACAAGGCGAAAGTAAAACAACGATCAAGTCGCTGCTATCGCACAAACAAATCGTAGTAAACGACAAACCGACCACTCAATTCGACACCCCGTTAAAGCCGGGTGATAAAGTAGGAATTTATTTCGATCAAAGCCATTCTATTCTCAGCCATTCTATGTTGAATATTCTCTATGAGGACGATTCTATTATCGTAATCGATAAAGCGAGCGGTTTACTGTCGATGGCTACCGAGCGGGACAAAGAAAAGACGGCTTATCATATCCTCAGCGATCATGTAAAGAAAAAGAATCCCCGGAATTGTGTATTTATCCTACATCGTCTCGACCGCGAAACATCGGGAGTGATGATGTTTTCCAAAAACCAGAAAATTCAGGAAACACTCCAAAAAAATTGGGATCAGGCGATCACCGAACGTAAATATATTGCAGTGGTCGAAGGGCAACCCCGGCAATCCGAGGGAACCATAAAATCATATCTTGCAGAGAACAATTCCTACTTGGTACACACCACCACCGCCGATAAAGGGAAACTGGCAATCACCCGTTACCGGGTATTGAAATCCAACGGACAATATTCTTTGGTCGAATTAGACCTGGAAACAGGCAGAAAAAATCAAATCCGCGTGCACATGCAAGAAGCAGGCTGCCCTGTAACAGGAGATAAAAAATATGGGGCCAAAACCAACCCCATTCATCGTTTGGCATTGCATGCCTTTAAACTTCGGTTCATCCATCCCGTTACGCACGAGGAAATGAATTTTGAAACTCCGTTCCCTAAGCGTTTCGAACTTTTGATTAAAAAGGATTCCCGCAAGAAATAATTACCGGATCACAGGAAATGTCACTTTTTCATCCTCTTCCGCCAACACTGCATCCAAATCCTCATCCTCCTGCAAATAGAGGTTTATATTGTTGATCCGGGCAAATTGGTGGCCGCTGCGAAAATCTTCATAGCGGTCGTCGAGCAATTCGTCCCAGCGTTCCAGGCGTTGTTCTTTCGTCATTCCTTTCAGCTCCTCTTCCTGCTCTTCCAATAAGTCGAGAATAAACTCCGCCGCCCAGCTACCTAATTCTTTTTCTTTGTTCCAATCCGGCTCATACCTGTCGAGTGCAGTGAAAAGCTCTTGCAAATATTCGGAACTTCCCCATTCGCTATACACCTGAATAATGTCTTCACTATCGGGAAATTCTCTTGTTATTTCATCTACTTTACTCATTTTTTATATCCTTTCTACTACAATATATTTATGGTTAATATCCCTTACATCCAGTAAGGAATTATCCATCTTGTTGCTTAAGCTGTTAGAATGTAGGTAGCAATTGGATATCTTTTTCTTCCTTGGACTTCGCGTCCGTAAAACAGACTGATAACCAGTTCCTCATTCGCAGCGTTCGTTTTATGCAGGTTGAATCACCTTAGGTGCATTCGTGTCACACCACAGTAGATTGAATAGGCAATGAGTAAAACTGGTACTTATCCATTGCAATAATCTTAAGGAGTGACAATTTATGAACGCAGTAGGTATCGATGTTTCTAAAAGTAAAAGTGTGGTTGCTATTATGCGGCCTTTCGGTGAAATTGTTTCCACACCTTTCGAAATCAAACACACAGCCAGCGATATCCATTCACTTATAGAACTCATCAACTCTGTTGAAGGTGAGTCTCGAATCGTAATGGAGCACACAGGACGTTATTATGAAGTCCTCGCTCATCAGCTTTTGGAGGCAAATCTTTTCGTCAGTGCCATTAACCCAAAACTTATCAAAGACTTTGATAATGATTCTCTTCGTAAAGTGAAATCTGACAAAGCGGATGCTGTTAAGATTGCCCGATATGCTCTTGACAAATGGCAAAACCTTAAACAGTATAATGTTATGAATGAATTACGCAATCAGCTCAAAACCATGAATCGCCAGTTCGGCTTTTACATGAAGCATAAGACAGCTATGAAAAATAATCTTATCGGCATCCTTGACCAAACCTATCCTGGTGTTAATACTTACTTTGACAGTCCTGCACGCAGTGACGGCAGCCAGAAATGGGTTGATTTTGCATCTACATACTGGCATGTGGACTGTGTCCGTAAAATGTCCCTGAATGCCTTTATCGACCATTATCAAAACTGGTGCAAACGCAAGAAGTACAACTTCAGTCAGTCAAAAGCTGAAGAAATCTATGGAAAAGCAAAGGAACTTGTTCCTGTACTTCCAAAGGATGCCATTACAAAGCTTATTATCAAGCAGGCTGTAGACCAGCTTAATAGTGCCTCTACAACTGTTGAGTCACTACGCACTCTCATGAATGAAACTGCATCCAAACTCCCGGAGTATCCTGTCGTTATGGCTATGAAAGGTGTTGGAACTTCACTTGGTCCTCAGTTGATGGCTGAGATTGGAAATGTTTCCCGTTTCACTCACAAAAGTGCTATTACTGCATTTGCCGGTGTAGATCCCGGTGTTAATGAATCCGGAACCTATGAACAAAAAAGTGTTCCTACCTCAAAACGAGGTTCCGCTGATCTAAGAAAGACTTTATTTCAGGTAATGGATGTCCTAATTAAAACGCATCCTCAAGATGATCCTGTTTATCAGTTCTTAGATAAGAAACGTGCTCAAGGCAAGCCTTACTATGTCTATATGACTGCAGGTGCCAACAAGTTTCTAAGAATCTACTACGGACGAGTGAAAGAATATCTCGCATCTCTTCCAGAGTCTTAATTATCCACCAAAATTTTCAGACCAGCACTGGCGTGGTGGTCTAATTTTGATACCCAATTTTCAACCTGTATAAATTTTTCAATATTCTTTCAATTTAGCCTTGACTTTTTATTTGCAGGCTGTTTTGTGAAACGAATTCCATATCTTTTCAGCTTATATTCCAGCATGATATAGATCCTGTTATACGGCAGGCTGTGAAACTTCTGGTTTGTCCTGTGTCCCAGGTCTTTTTCTCTCCGGATATTCCGGATATCCCCTGCAACGACACAGGTGATCCCCTGTTCCCGGCAGTATTCTGCAAGATACCTTGTGACCTTGTGCAGATAATCCGTTACTGAATCATGTTTTCTCTTATATAACTTCCTGATATGTTTTGATGTAGCCAGATACTTTACTCCCTTTCCGGACTGCTGCCCATACCACTGGGCCTGCACCCTTGCGATCT
>OGOU01002601.1_pt1 | contig 12615 bp, 9 predicted proteins | sample 1552721 | NCBI WGS metagenome assembly OGOU01 (sample SAMEA2580176, study PRJEB22360) | human gut metagenome | biome: human gut; feature: human-associated habitat; material: faeces | place: Denmark | collected 2008/2010 | reverse complement strand
AGGGCATCGATATATATAAATATATATAAATTATTTATATATATTTTTTTTTATTTATTGATGAAATTAGGTGGCACCGCAGGAGATTAGATTTCTTGTCCTAATGTTAGTAGGATAAGGAATTTTTTTTATGTCCTGTGGTGCTTTTTTAGTTTGCAGAAAGACATGTGACATTTGATAGATCCTTTGACGATAGCCTGATAGACATATATGAAAGAGATGAGCACAGGGAAATTTATTGAATGCATGATAGTGTTCAAAAATAAGGAGGATGAGACATGATAAGACCAGAACTTAGCGAGGCAAAGAAATATGCGGCAGACGGATACAGGATGGTTCCGGTGTGCTGTGAGATGTTATCGGATGTGATCACACCTATCAACTTACTCAGAAAGCTGAAAGCGGCAAATGAGCACTGTTACATACTTGAGAGCGTGGAGAATCAGGAGGTGTGGGGACGGTACACATTTCTTGGTTACAATCCGAAGCTTGATGTCACATGCATGAATGGGCACATACAGCTCAAGGATATAGATGGAAATGTGATAAAGGAAGCGGACGATATTCATCCTGAGGTATTCATCAGAGAGATACTCAAGGATTACAGGAGTCCGAAGATAGAAGGACTTCCAACATTTACAGGAGGTTTTGTCGGTTACTTCTCATATGATTACATAAAGTACAGTGAGAAGAAGCTTGTGATCGATGCCGAGGATGATGAAGGATTCCAGGATCTTGATCTGATGTTATTTGACAAGGTCATTGCATTTGACAATTTCAAGTCAAAGCTGATCCTCATTGCAAATGCTGACACATCCGATATAGAAGCTGGATATGCAAATGCACTTGCTGATATAGAAGATATGAAGAAGCTCATCCTCGATGGAGAGATGGCAGAGATAGAGCCGGTTAAGATGAAGAGTGATTTCAAGCCGCTGTTTGACAAAGAGAAGTATTGCAGCATGGTTGAGAGGGCAAAGAGGTACATATTTGAGGGAGATATCTTCCAGGTGGTTCTGTCCAACAGACTTGAGGCTGAGATGGAGGGATCGCTGTTCAACACGTACAGGATTCTCAGAAGCACAAATCCTTCTCCGTATATGTTCTACTTCAGCGGCGACCAGATAGAGGTTGCGGGCGCATCGCCTGAGACACTGGTAAAGCTTGAGAATGGCGTGCTTCACACATTTCCACTTGCCGGAACGAGACCAAGGGGAAAGACAAAGGAAGAGGATATGAGACTTGAGGCCGGACTCATGGCGGACGAGAAGGAGCTGGCGGAGCACAACATGCTGGTGGATCTCGGAAGAAATGATCTTGGCAAGATAAGCAAGTTCGGAACTGATGAGGTTGAGCAGTACATGAAGGTCCAGAGGTACTCACATGTAATGCATATAGGTTCAACAGTCAGGGGGGAGATCGACGACAGCAGATACGATGAGCTGTCAGCCGTGGATGCGGTACTTCCGGCCGGAACCCTCTCAGGAGCACCGAAGATCAGGGCGTGTCAGATCATCAATGAGCTGGAGGACAACAAGAGAGGAATATATGGCGGTGCCATAGGATACATAGATTTCACAGGAAATCTTGATACATGTATAGCCATAAGGATCGCATACAAAAAGGGTGACAAGGTATTTGTCAGATCGGGAGCGGGAATCGTCGCAGACAGTGTTCCGGAAAATGAGTTCCAGGAATGTATCAACAAGGCAAAGGCAGTTACGACAGCACTCACAATGAGCCAAGATATATCATAAGGAGGACCCGCATGCGGGAGATTCCTTATGATAATGCATGCGCCGCGCGGAGCGCCTTTCATGCGCATGCACAATACATATAAGGAGGACAAAATATATGACAATACTTATAGACAATTACGACAGCTTCTCCTACAACCTGTATCAGCTTGTGGGGGCAATAAATCCGGATATAAAGGTCATAAGAAATGATGAGTTCACCTGTGAGGAGATTGAATCGATGAAGCCGGATCACATAATCATCTCACCGGGTCCCGGAAGACCTTCGGATGCGGGAATGTGTGAGGATGCGGTGAGATATTTTGCAGGAAAGGTTCCGATTCTCGGTGTGTGTCTCGGACATCAGGCGATTTGTGAGACATATGGTGCGACAGTCACATATGCAAAGAAACTTATGCATGGAAAGATGTCGCTGGTTGATGTGGATCTGAACTGCAGATTGTTCAGAGGACTTCAGAGCAAGATACAGGTTGCCAGATATCATTCACTGGCAGCAGCCGATGAGAATTTCCCAGAATGTCTGGAGGTCACAGCAAGAACGGAGGATGGAGAGATCATGGCAGTAAAACACAGGGATCACGAGGTGTACGGAGTTCAGTTCCATCCGGAGTCGATATTGACACCAAAGGGCAAGATAATGCTCAGGAATTTTTTAGAGATATAAAATGATATAAAATAAGGAGGATATGGCGATGATACAGGAAACTCTTAAGAAGGTAGCATCAGGACAGGATCTTACATACGATGAGGCATATGCCAGCATGGATGAAATATTCAGTGGCCAGGTGCCGGGAGAGACAACGGCGGGATATCTCACAGCGCTTCATATGAAGGGCGAGACACTTGATGAGATAACAGCCAGTGCAAATGGAATGAGAGACCATGCGGAGTCTCTTCCACATGACGGAATAGATGTTCTTGAGATCGTGGGAACAGGTGGGGATTGTGCGAATTCATTTAACATATCGACAACGAGTGGTATAGTTGCGGCAGCGGCCGGAGTACCGATTGCAAAGCACGGCAACAGAAGCGTATCGAGCAAGAGTGGAGCAGCGGATGTACTTGAGGCTCTTGGTGTAAATATCTCCATATCACCTGAAAAGATGGGCAAGGTTCTTGCTGAGTGCAACATGAGCTTTATGTTTGCCCAGGTTTATCACAAGGCGATGAAATATGCAGGTCCGGTCAGAAAGGCACTTGGAATACCGACAGTATTCAATATCCTTGGACCTCTCACCAACCCGGCAAAGGCTCAGATGCAGATCATGGGAGTATACAAGGAGGAGCTTGTTGATCAGATGGCTCCTGTACTTGTTGGTCTTGGCGTAAAACGGGGACTTGTCGTATATGGACAGGATTGTCTGGATGAGATATCCATGAGCGCACCTACAACAATTGCAGAGATCAAAGATGGCGAGATCACAAAGTACGAGATCAAGCCAGAGAATTTCGGATTTGAGAGATGCAGCAAGGAGGATCTGGTGGGCGGCAATCCTGAGGAAAACGCGCAGATTACCCGCGATATCCTGTCAGGCAAGATCAAAGGAGCCAAGAGAAATGCAGTTGTACTGAACGCAGCAGCTTGTATCTACATCGCAGGCAAGGCAGATTCCATAGCGGATGGAATCAAGGTGGCAGAGGATGTGATCGACAGTGGCAAGGCTGCTGAGACGCTTGATGCATTTGTAAGACTGACAAATGAGTAGATAAGTTTCATCACAGACTATGATAGAAAGTTGTATAGAGAGGTAAGAGATGATATTAGATGAGATAGCTGCAAAGACAAAGGAACGTGTGGCGGAGCAGAAGAAAAAAGTTCCTCTTGAGGAGATGAAGAGACAGGCACTTGATATAGTTGCCAGAGAGACGGATAACGGCAGCAGCCCATATAGTAAGTTCCCATTTAGGGATAATCTGGCGGCAAATGGAATATCGTTTATCTGTGAGGTCAAGAAGGCATCACCTTCCAAGGGGCTTATCGCACCGGACTTTCCTTATGTTGAGATCGCAAAGGAATATGAGGCGGCGGGAGCTTCAGCCATATCGGTGCTCACTGAGCCATTTTATTTCCAGGGAAGCAATCAGTTCCTGATGGATATAAAGAAGGAGGTGAATATACCACTGCTGAGGAAGGATTTCACAGTTGACGAGTATATGATATATGAGGCAAAGGTCATAGGAGCCTCGGCGGTGCTTTTGATTTGCGCCATATTGGATGACGAGCAGCTTGCCTCATATCTTCGGCTTGCACATGAACTTGGAATGTCGGCTCTGGTTGAGACTCACGATGAGGATGAGGTCAGACGGGCGATAGCCTGCGGAGCAGGCATCATCGGAGTGAACAACAGAGACCTCAGAACATTTACGGTGGACATCATGAACAGTGTTCGTCTAAGAATGCTGATACCGGATACGGTGCCAGCCACCTATATGGGGACTGAGGTACCTGTCCCCTCCGTCCCTCAGAAGATGGTGTATGTGTCTGAGAGTGGAATCAAGACAAAGGAGGACATAGACAGGCTTAAGGCAAATGGAACTGATGCGGTGCTCATAGGCGAGACTTTTATGAGAAGTCACGACAAGAAGAAGTTGTTTGCGGAACTTAGAGGCGAGTAAGAAGTATTCAGGCTCATCTGAAAAAGTAATGTAGAGAACGAAATATAATATGTTTGATTGCTATATTATATAGAAGAAACACAATACAAAAGTGTAGAAATACATTTGAAAATACATCTGAAAAGAACAAACAGGAGGAAAAACGTATGTCAAAAGGCAGATTTGGCGTTCACGGCGGCCAGTACATTCCAGAGACTCTGATGAATGCGATGCTGGAGCTGGAGGAGGCTTACAAGAAATATAAGGATGATCCGGAGTTCAACAGAGAACTCACGGAGATGCTCAACGAGTATGCGGGAAGACCTAGCAGACTTTACTATGCGGAGAGAATGACAAAGAATCTGGGCGGTGCGAAGATATACCTCAAGAGAGAGGATCTGAACCACACAGGAGCGCACAAGATCAACAACGTAATCGGACAGATGCTTCTTGCCAAGAGAATGGGCAAGACAAGAGTTATCGCGGAGACCGGTGCCGGACAGCACGGTGTTGCAACAGCTACAGTTGCAGCCATGATGGGCATGGAGTGCGAGATATACATGGGCGAGGAGGACATGATCAGACAGGCTCTCAATGTATACAGAATGAGACTCCTGGGCGCAAAGGTTCATCCGGTTAAGACCGGAACAGCCACACTGAAGGATGCGGTATCTGAGGCATTCCGTGAGTGGACAAGCAGGATCGATGATACACACTATGTACTCGGCTCAGTCATGGGACCATATCCTTTCCCTGAGATCGTCCGTGATTTCCAGGCTGTGATCAGTAAAGAGATCAAGGCACAGCTCATGGAGAAGGAGGGAAGACTCCCTGATGTCGTCATGGCATGTGTGGGCGGCGGTTCAAATGCCATCGGAGCTTTCTACGATTTCATACCTGACGAGAGCGTCAGGCTGATCGGCTGTGAGGCAGCAGGCAGAGGCGTTGATACATTCGAGACTGCAGCAACCATCGCAACCGGAAAGCTTGGTATATTCCACGGCATGAAGTCCTACTTCTGTCAGGATGAATTTGGCCAGATCGCACCTGTATATTCGATCTCAGCGGGACTTGACTACCCGGGAATCGGACCTGAGCATGCATACCTTCACGACATCGGACGTGCAGAGTATGTGGCGATCACAGATGACGAGGCAGTTGATGCATTTGAGTATCTGTCAAGGATTGAGGGAATCATCCCTGCGATAGAGAGCGCCCACGCTGTGGCTTACGCCATGAAGCTGGCACCTACAATGGATAAGGATAAAATAATAGTGATCAATGTATCAGGACGTGGCGACAAGGACGTAGCAGCCATCGCAAGATATAGAGGGGAGGATCTTCATGAGTAATATAGCAAAAGCATTTGAACATGGAAAAGCATTTATACCATTTGTGACATGTGGCGATCCGTCGCTGGATGTGACAGAGGAGGTAGTATACGCAATGGTTGAGGCTGGTGCAGACCTCATCGAGTTGGGAATCCCATTCTCAGACCCGACAGCCGAGGGCCCGGTCATTCAGGGCGCAAATATAAGAGCACTTGCAGGCGGCGTCACGACAGACAAGGTATTTGACCTTGTGAGAAAGCTCCGCAAGAAAGTGACAATACCTATGGTGTTCATGACATATGCAAATGTCGTGTTCTCGTATGGTTCGGAGAGATTCATCAGCACATGCAAGGAGATCGGCATAGACGGTCTGATCCTTCCTGACATTCCTTACGAGGAGAAGGACGAGTTTGACGGAATCTGTAAGCAGTATGATGTGGATCTCATTTCACTCATCGCACCTACATCCCATGAGAGAATATCCATGATCGCAAATGATGCGAGTGGATTTATATATTGCGTGTCTTCACTCGGCGTAACCGGAACCAGAACCAAGATCACCACAGACATAGGTGCAATGGTCGATCTGGTGAAGAAGGCGAAGGACATCCCTTGCGCTGTAGGTTTCGGAATATCCACACCTGAGCAGGCAAAGCAGATGGCGGAGAAGTCAGACGGTGTCATCGTCGGTTCAGCCATCGTCAAGCTGTGCGCCCAGTACGGCAAGGACTGTGTGCCTTATGTGAGAGATTATGTGAAGAGCATGAAGGATGCGATGCGATAAGGTAGGAAATTATAGATACTAATTTGGGTATGCATTTGTGGATGCATATTTAAGAGAGTCGGAGAAATCTGGCTCTCTTGTGTTTTATAGATATTTTTATAAATATGTTGACACCACATTTAGTTTCTGATATAACATATACATCAGCAAGTAGCTGACAACCATAATGAAAATTGAATAAATCATATTTTAAGTAGAAGAGTTTGAGAACATGATGAGTAGCAAGTGCTACTAGTCTGCGATTATGACTCTTTTTTTGTTGCCTTTCGGGCATGGGTCAGATTGCAAATGACAACTGAATATGCATCTGCCCAGTGACCGGGGCAGCAAAGAATACGGACACAGCGACTGTCATCGGCTGAAGAATGACAGACCGGGGAGCAGACACCGTGGAGGTGTGAGCTGGTGAAGCTCTTGACAACTTATAGATACAGTTTAGATTTGTTTTGATTTTTTCATTATGGAGGTAACAATTATGAGATATTCATTTACAGAAAAGACATCACATAGACAGCAGGAGACAGCATACATGCTTTACATGATCATCGGCAGCTATTTTCACAGATGCAGATGTAAGTCGAAGGCGGTTGAGGAGAATCTCTTTCTTTATTATAAGGAGCTTCAGGAGAAGAAACAGGTGGAGAAGGAGAGGCAGATCATCAAAGTAAGCGAGGGAGTGTTGAAAGACAACATTGTGGATCTGGCGGAGATGAATGCTGAGGCGGTTATCTCAAAGGTAAATGATCTGTATATCCTTAGCTTTTATACAGGATTTGAGAGAGTCGTGGTGACTGTTGATGAGAAAGGCTGCTATGAGATAAGCCTGGGTAGGGATGAACTAGCGGCATAGAATGTGTTGTGAGCAAACAGCTGAAGTATAGTGGCAGTTGTTCAGGGGATAAATAAACTTGAGCAACTGCCGCGTTTTTACTTGATATGGGAACTAATGTTCGATATAATAGATGCAGGCTTTAGCATAGAGTAGGAGACTTTTATGGATCATTTTGAATTGGTATCGGAATACAAGCCCACCGGAGATCAGCCGGAGGCAATAGAAAAATTGGTAAAGGGTTTTCAGGAAGGCAATCAGTTCGAGACGCTGCTCGGTGTAACCGGATCTGGTAAGACATTTACCATGGCGAATGTCATACAGCAGCTGAATAAGCCTACTTTGGTTCTTGCACATAACAAGACTTTGGCGGCGCAGCTTTATGGAGAGATGAAGGAATTTTTTCCGAATAATGCGGTGGAGTATTTTGTATCATACTACGATTATTATCAGCCGGAAGCATATGTGGCGTCTACGGATACTTATATTGCAAAGGATTCGTCTATAAATGATGATATTGACCGGATGAGACATAGTGCCACAGCTGCGCTCATAGACAGAAAGGACGTCATCGTGGTTGCGTCTGTATCGTGTATATATGGTATCGGTGATCCGGACGAGTATAGGAATCAGATGCTCTCATTCAGAGTGGGCATGATAAAGGACAGGGATCAGGTCATCGATGAGCTGACAGATATACAGTATGACAGGAATGATATGGATCTGCAGAGAGGTACATTCAGGGTGCGTGGGGATGTACTTGAGATAATACCTGTGTCAACATTTGATGATGGAATAAGGATAGAGTTTTTTGGTGATGAGATAGACAGGATCACAGAGTTTGATCCGCTCACCGGAGAGGGAAAGAGGGATCTGACATATACCTGTCTGTTCCCGGCGTCCCACTATGTGGTTGGACAGGAGAAGATGGAGAAGGCACTGAAGAGGATAGAGGCAGAACTCAAGGACAGAGTTGCGTATTTCAAGTCAAAGGATAAACTCATTGAGGCCCAGCGTATTGAGGAGAGAACTAACTTTGATATGGAGATGATGCGGGAGACTGGATTTTGTTCTGGAATAGAGAATTATTCAGGACCTCTGGCTGGCAGATCAGCTGGGGAGACACCGAGCACATTGCTGGATTTCTTTGGTGATGACTTCCTTCTTATTATAGATGAGTCGCATATGACAGTGCCGCAGGTTGGTGCTATGTATTCGGGAGACCGTTCACGTAAGATGAATCTGGTGGACTATGGCTTCAGGCTTCCGTCGGCACTTGACAACAGACCTCTCAATTTCTCAGAATTTGAGCAGAAGCTGGATCAGGTCATGTTCGTATCTGCCACACCAGGCAAATACGAGGAAGAACACCAGATGCTCATGGCTGAACAGATCATCAGACCTACGGGACTTCTTGATCCGCCGGTTGAGGTCAGACCGGTTGAGGGACAGATAGACGATCTGCTCAAAGAGGTCCGCAAGGAGACTGAGCAGGGACACAAGGTGCTTGTAACTACTCTTACAAAACGTATGGCTGAGGATCTCACCAGCTATATGAGGGATAATGATATAAAGGTGAAATATCTGCACTCGGATATAGACACTATGGAGAGAGTTGAGATAGTGAGAGATCTCCGTCTTGGCGTGTTCGACGTGCTTGTTGGAATCAACCTTCTGAGAGAGGGACTTGATATACCGGAGATCACTTTGGTGGCAATACTGGATGCTGACAAGGAAGGTTTCCTGAGATCGGAGACATCGCTCATCCAGACCATAGGAAGAGCAGCCCGAAATGTAGATGGACATGTCATCATGTATGCGGATACTATTACGGGTTCTATGAAGTATGCCCTCGATGAGACGAGCAGACGTCGTGAGATACAGCAGAAGTATAATGAGGAACATGGAATAACCCCTAAGACTATAGAGAAAAGTATCAGGGACCTCATAACCATAGAGGTGAAGAAGGAGGAGCTTCCAGATGAGGATAAGGACGCTGAGTCCATGACGAAGAAGGAGCTTCAGAAGGTTATCGCCAAGCTGACCAAGAAGATGAATATGGCGGCAGCAGACCTCAACTTTGAGGTGGCGGCGGAGATCAGAGATCAGCTCAAGGTGTACAAGGCGGCACTCAGAGATTATGATAAGGACTGAAATATAAATAATAAAGAGAAAAGGTTAGATCAAGATGGAAGACAATAAGAATTATGAACGCAGTGAGCATCTGGAGGATATAACGGATGCGAGCATGAAGGATGATTATTTCAACGCCAGCAGGAATATTGATAGGAAGTATATTACTATTGAGGGCGCACGTGAAAATAATCTAAAGAATATCAATGTCAAGATTCCAAGGGACAAATTTGTCGTCGTGACAGGACTTTCGGGATCAGGTAAGTCTTCACTGGCATTTGACACGATATATGCGGAGGGACAGAGACGATACATGGAGTCTCTGTCCTCCTATGCGAGACAGTTCCTTGGACAGGCTGAGAAGCCAGACGTGGACAAGATAGAGGGACTTTCCCCTGCGATCTCCATAGATCAGAAGTCAACAAACAGAAATCCTCGATCTACAGTTGGTACTGTCACAGAGATATACGACTATTTCAGACTTCTATATGCAAGAGTGGGAATACCACACTGTCCGAACTGCGGCAAGGTCATAAGCAGACAGACGGTTGATCAGATGGTGGATGAGATCATGAAGCTTCCAGAGAGGACAAAGTTCATGGTGCTTGCGCCTGTGGTCAGAGGCCGAAAGGGAGAGCATGTAAAGCTTCTTGAGAAGGCAAAGAAGAGCGGATTTGTCAGAGTGGTTGTCGATGGAAGTATGTATGAGCTGTCAGAGGAGATAAAGCTTGATAAGAATAAGAAACACAGCATAGATATAGTTGTAGATCGTCTGGTTGTCAGACAGGATGTGGAGCGTCGACTCACGGATTCCATAGAGACAGCCCTTCAGCTCGCAGAAGGTCTTATGAAGATAGAGGTGATTGGCGAAAGGGATGAGAACGGTGTTCAGAAGGAGAATGCTGTCATCAATTTTTCAGACAGCTTTTCATGTCCGGATTGCGGAATCAGCATAGATGAGATAGAGCCGAGAAGCTTTTCGTTCAACAATCCATTTGGCGCATGCCCGACATGTGCAGGTCTTGGCTTCAAGATGGAATTTGATCCGGATCTTATGATACCCGATCAGAGTCTGTCTATAAATGATGGAGCCATTGTGGTACTTGGATGGCAGTCATGCAATGATGGCAAGAGCTATTCAAATGCAATACTCAAGGCACTCGGTAAGGAATATGGGTTCTCTCTGGATACACCATTTCAGGATTACCCACAGGATATAAAAGATCTCTTATTATATGGAAAGAACTCTCGCCCAGTTAAGGTGTACTATAAGGGACAGCGCGGTGAGGGCGTGTATGACATAACATTTGAAGGACTTCTGAAGAGTGTCGCAAGAAGATACAGGGAGACATCTGCTGAGTCTACTAAGGCTGAGTATGAGACATTCATGACTATAACTCCGTGTGAGGTCTGTGGCGGCAAGAGACTTAAGCCTACAGCCCTTGCGGTGACGGTTGGAGATAAGAATATTGCTGAACTTACAGAGCTTCCTATCACAGAACTTGCAAAATTCATGAAAGAGCTAGAGCTCACGGACAGACAGAAGATGATAGGCGCAGCTATACTCAAGGAGATCAGGTCAAGATTGCATTTTCTTATAGACGTGGGTCTTGACTATCTGTGTCTGAGCAGGGGTACAAGCACGCTCTCAGGAGGTGAGGCGCAGAGAATTAGACTTGCAACGCAGATAGGTTCAGGCTTGGTCGGTGTTGCGTATATTCTTGACGAGCCGAGTATCGGACTTCATCAGAGGGATAATGACAAGCTCATAGCTGCTCTCAAGAATCTGAGAGACCTTGGAAATACTCTGATCGTTGTCGAGCATGACGAGGACACTATGAGGGCTGCGGATCACATCATAGATATAGGACCGGGAGCCGGTGCAAATGGTGGATATGTGGTTGCAGAGGGAACCGCAGAGGATATCATGAAGTGCGAGAATTCTATCACCGGTGACTACTTAAGTGGCAGGAAGAAGATAGAGGTTCCGGATGTGAGGAGAAAGCCAACTGGATGGCTCACTGTCAAGAATGCTTATGAGAACAATCTCAAGCATATAGATGTGGATATACCACTTGGAATCATGACATGTGTGACGGGTGTGTCTGGTTCAGGAAAGAGTTCTCTGGTAAATGAGATCTTGTACAAGAAGCTGGCGAGAAGACTCAACAAGAGCAGGATTAAAGCAGGAAAGCACGACCATATCATTGGCTATGATGCTTTGGATAAGATTATCAATATAGACCAGTCACCTATAGGTAGAACGCCGAGGTCCAATCCGGCTACGTATACAGGTACATTTGATCTGATAAGGGATCTGTTTGCCGGAACCAAGGATGCCAAGGCAAGAGGTTACGGCAAGGGAAGATTCAGCTTCAATGTATCTGGTGGACGATGTGAGGCGTGTCGTGGAGATGGAATAATCAAGATAGAGATGCACTTCCTGCCAGATATATATGTGCCATGTGAAGTGTGCGGAGGAAAGAGATACAACAGGGAGACCCTGGAGGTCAAATACAAGGGTAAGAGTATCAATGAAGTTCTCGATATGACTGTTGATGAGGCATGTGAGTTCTTTGCAAATGTTCCGAGAATACTCAGGAAGATAGAAACGTTGCGAGATGTGGGACTAGGATATATCAGGCTTGGACAGCCATCCACCACTCTGTCAGGCGGAGAGGCACAGAGAATCAAGCTTGCAACCGAGTTGTCAAGGCGTGGAACAGGAAAGACAATATATGTACTTGATGAGCCTACCACGGGACTTCATTTTGCTGATGTTCACAGGCTTGTGGATATACTCAGGAGGCTCAGCGAGGGCGGAAATACGGTTGTTGTTATCGAACATAACCTTGACGTCATCAAGACCGCAGATTATATTATTGACATGGGACCTGAAGGAGGTGCTGGCGGTGGAACGGTCATTGCCAGAGGAACTCCGGAGGAGGTAGCAAAGATACCTCAGTCGTATACAGGACAGTATCTGAAGAGGTATCTCGGCATGTAAGGGATGTGTCGAATAATTACATCGGAGGTAGATGACAACATGGATGAACAGAATAATGTAGATGGTATCCACAAGGATGATAGATTGTCATTAGAGGGTAATCTGGAACAGAAAGATACGCTGAATAATGAACAGGCACGTTCGGGATATGATCAGCCGCAGGGTAGCAAAGATACGCA
>OGOU01002600.1_pt1 | contig 12617 bp, 7 predicted proteins | sample 1552721 | NCBI WGS metagenome assembly OGOU01 (sample SAMEA2580176, study PRJEB22360) | human gut metagenome | biome: human gut; feature: human-associated habitat; material: faeces | place: Denmark | collected 2008/2010 | reverse complement strand
GGATGTTGGAAAAAGAGTGGGAACCGGCGGCCTGCCGGTAGTCAACCTATTAGCCACTCACTAAACACTAATCACTAATCACCAAATAACATGGATTACTCCCAATTTCTATTAATGAAAGAAGAGCTGTCGCTGATAGCGGTTATCGTTATCCTCTTCATAGCCGACCTCTTCATGAGTCCGGATGCGCACAAGCATGACGGCAAGCCGATGTTGAACACCATGCTGCCTGTTGCCCTGCTCATCGTCCATACGCTTATAACCATCGTTCCCGGTCCGGCAGCCGACGCTTTCGGCGGGATGTACCATAACCAGCCGATACAGAGTATCGTCAAATCCATTCTCAGCGTAGGTACGCTCATCGTGTTCCTTATGGCGCACGAGTGGATGCGCCGCCCCGATGCGGCAATCAAGCAGGGCGAGTTCTATGTACTGACACTCTCCACGCTGCTGGGTATGTACTTCATGATTTCCGCCGGGCACTTCCTGATGTTCTTCATCGGACTGGAAACGGCCAGCATCCCTATGGCTGCGCTGGTGGCTTTTGACAAGTACCGCCCCCCCTCTTGGAGATAACCGCCACCACTCTGCCGAGGCAGGCGCCAAGTACATCCTTACCGCGCTCTTCTCCAGCGGACTGCTGCTTTACGGCATTTCGCTGATATACGGTACGGTAGGCACGCTCTACTTTGCCGATATTCCGGCACATCTGGACGGAAGCCCGTTGCAGATTATGGCATTCGTATTCTTCTTCTCCGGCATGGGATTCAAGATCTCGCTGGTGCCTTTCCACCTGTGGACGGCCGACGTATACGAAGGCGCTCCAAGTACGGTAACCGCTTACCTGAGCGTTATCTCCAAAGGTGCGGCGGCATTCGTGCTGATGACCATCCTCTATAAGGTATTCGCACCGATGGCGGCGCAATGGCAGGAAGTACTCTACTGGGTTATCATCGCCTCTATCACGCTCGCTAACCTCTTTGCACTGCGTCAGGAGAACCTGAAACGGTTGATGGCGTTCTCCAGTATCTCGCAAGCCGGTTACATCATGCTGGGTGTTATCAGCGGAACGTCGCTGGGTATGACGTCGCTGGTGTACTACGTACTGATTTACCTGTTTGCCAACCTCGCCGTCTTTACCGTTATCACGATTGTAGCATTGCGCGCCGATAAGTTTACATTGGAAGATTACAACGGATTGTACACCACCAACCCCAAGCTGGCTTTCCTTATGACGCTGGCACTGTTCTCGCTGGCAGGTATTCCGCCGTTCGCAGGCTTCTTCTCGAAGTTCTTCATCTTTGCGGCGGCATTTGAAAGCGGTTTTCATCTGCTGGTGTTCATTGCGTTAATCAATACGATTCTATCGCTTTACTACTATCTGAAGATTGTAAAGGCAATGTATATCAACAAGAGCGATGAGCCTATCGCCGCTTTCCGTAGCGATAACTACACGCGTGCCGGCCTTGCCATCTGTACGCTGGGCATCGTGGCGCTGAGTATTGCCAGCGTGGTATACCAGTCCATCGACAAGTTCTCGTTCGGTATGTAACGGTCTGTTTGACGTAAAATAACTTTTACCACATCCCCCCTTCACCCTTTCGCACACTCCTGTTTATGGGAGACGGAGGGTGAAGGGGGGAAATCATTTCATTATCTGGTTCCGGTACTGCGTCGGTGTCAGTCCCGTCAGTTGCTTGAAGGTGCGGTTGAAGTGTGGAATAGAGTCGAACCCGCACTCCACAGCTATCTGTGAAACCTCCATATCGCCGATGGTCAGTAGTTTGCAGGCATAACCTATGCGCATGTCCGCCACATATTGCAGGAAAGTCTTTTCCATGGCGTCCTTGAAGAAACGGCAAAAGGCGCTGCTGTTCATATTCGCCATTTCGGCTATCTCGTCGAGCTTGAGGGAACGGGTGTAGTTGCTGTTGATAAAGGAGATGATTTTATCGATACGCTTGTTTCCCGCTGTGGGAAACTTCTCATAGTAGCAAGGGCTTGCCAGCATTCTTCTTGGGACGGATACCGCCAATGCCTGCAATAAATCCAGCAAACCGGTTATCTGTCCGAATCCTTTCAGTTCGGGAAAAGCGGATACCATATCGCGTACCGGACCGGCATCAGCCGTGTGAAAGACAACACCCCGTCTGGCCTCTTTCAGCAACACCCGTATCTGGTGAAACTGCGGATAATGGTCGAACGAGTATTGCATGAAGTTCTCCTCAAACTGAATGATAGTTCCTTGCACCCGCAACCGGGGATTATCGCCGTGATAAGCATCGTCACTCCGCATATAATGAGGCAGGCTGGGACCGAACAATACCACATCGCCTTCCGAAAAACGCTCTATGCAATCGCCCACAAAGCAACGGCCGCAGCTTTTCTTCACATAGATTATTTCGTACTGGCTGTGGAAATGCCAGGGGTAAGTGAAGCGGTCGTAGTCGTAATAGCGCGCCTTTATCGGGTTGGACTCCGATATCTGGAGCTGTTCGTTTATTATCTGTCTCATAACACTGCCTGATGTTGATACGGCATCTCCCGGTTTGCCGAGCCGCATCCTATCCTTACACAAAGATAGCGAATAATAACAATAAGTCTGCGGGAAAAAAAGAAAATACAAAGGGAAACGGAAAGAATACCCCGGTTGGTACGGAGCATACCAATCGGTGGCAGGAGACGTACCGAAGCGTGGTATGAACTGTACCAAAGGCAGGTATTATATTGGTAGTTATATACTATTGATTTAAAGCCGTTTACTTCGTTGCAAAGGTTGCTATCCTATTATTCTTTCAATACACGCAAATATCTGCAAACATCCTGCAAATATCCGTTTATATACAAACTGTTTTAGTGCCTACATTTGCAGTAAATAATCATTTTAAATCATTAATACAAAAAGAAGTATGGAAAAGACTTGGAGATGGTTCGGTAAGAAAGACAAAATAACGCTCGATATGCTTCGGCAAATCGGTGTGGAAGGGATAGTTACCGCCTTGCACGATGTGCCCAACGGCGAAATCTGGACAGAAGAGGCCATCAACGATTTAAAGACATATATCGAGTCCTATGGCTTGCGCTGGTCGGTTGTGGAGAGCCTGCCCGTATGCGAGGCCATTAAATATGCCGGACCGGAACGCGAACAACTGATAGAGAACTACAAAATCAGTCTTGCCAATCTGGGCAAATGCGGCGTAAAGACCGTATGCTATAACTTCATGCCCGTTATCGACTGGATACGCACGGATTTGCAACACCCCTGGGCAGACGGAACCTCATCGCTCTACTTCGACCGGGTGCGCTTTGCCTATTTCGACCTGCGCATTCTGCAACGTGAGGGAGCCGAAAAGGATTACTCCGCCGAAGAGCTGGCTAAAGTGAGCGAACTGGACAAGACCATCACCGAAGCCGAAAAAGACAGCCTTGTCGATGCGATTATCGTAAAGACGCAGGGATTCGTAAACGGCAACATCAAGGAAGGCGACAAGAATCCGGTGAATATATTCAGGAATCTGCTGGCTTTGTACAAAGGTATCGACCGCGATGCGCTCCGCGAGAACATGCGGTATTTCCTTGCTGCCATCATGCCGGTGTGCGAGGAGTACGGCGTAAATATGTGCGTACATCCCGACGACCCGCCTTTCCAGGTACTGGGCTTGCCACGTATCGTGACCAACGAAGAGGACATCGCCTGGTTCCTGAATGCAGTGGATAATCCACACAACGGACTGACGTTCTGTGCCGGCTCGCTCAGCGCGGGAGAGCATAACGATACCCGCGAACTCGCCAGGAAGTTTGCATCACGCACCCACTTTGTGCATCTGCGCAGCACCGCAGCCATGCCGGGCGGCAACTTCATAGAAAGCTCCCACCTGACGGGACGCGGTCACCTCATCGACCTTATCCGCATCTTCGAGCAAGAAAACCCGAACCTGCCCATGCGTGTAGACCACGGACGGATGATGCTGGGCGATGAGGACAAGGGATATAATCCCGGCTATTCATTCCACGGCCGTATGCTGGCGCTGGCACAGGTGGAAGGTATGATGGCAGTGGTACAAGACGAAATGAAACAGAAGGAAACACAAGCATAAAATATACAATATAGATACGTGAAGCAGAAGACAATAAAGTATGAGGGGGTATACGCTTCATGCTTTATGCCCGTGCTTCCCCGTATAAAAAAGAAAAGAAAGAAAAAAGGAGACAAAGATTATGAACGAACAATTCAGTATTGCAGGTAAAGTAGCGGTCATCACCGGTGCAGGTGGTGTATTGGGTGGCAGCATTGCCAAGTGTTTTATGCAACAAGGCGCTAAAGTCGTAGCGGTAGACATCCGTCAGGAACAACTGGACAAGCGTGTAGAGGAACTGAAAACCTATGGTGAAGATGTAATCGGTATCGTCGGTAACGTGCTGGACATCGCCAGTCTTGAGAAACTTGCCGATGACATCGTTGCCAAGTGGGGACGTATCGACATTCTGCTCAACATTGCCGGCGGCAATATGCCGGGCGCAACTCTGGCTCCCGACCAGCACTTCTACGACATGGACATCTCCTGCTGGGAGAAAGTGACCAATCTGAACATGAACGGAACCGTTTACCCGTCTTTAGTGTTCAGCAAAGTGATGGCTAAGCAAGGTAAGGGCTGCATCGTCAACGTATCTTCCATGGCAGCTTACAGCGCCATCACCCGCGTTCCGGGCTATTCGGCAGCCAAGACAGCCGTTGCCAACTTTACCCAATGGCTGGCAAGCGAACTGGCACTGAAATACGGAGACGGTATCCGCGTCAATGCCATCGCCCCGGGCTTCTTCATCGGCGACCAGAACCGCGCCGTACTCATCAACCCCGACGGCTCACTGACCGACCGCAGCAAGAAAGTATTGGCCAAAACCCCGATGAAACGCTTCGGCGACATCAACGAATTGAACGGCGCCGTACAGTTCCTGTGCAGCGATGCCGCCAGCTTCGTTACAGGCGCATTGCTTCCTATCGACGGCGGTTTCAGCGCATTCAGCGGAGTATAACCCCGTCAATCTTCGATTGTTTATTTTACCGGAAAGAAACACAAAGAGAAGGCTCTCTACCCCAATTGGCAGAGAGCCTTCTTCTCTTCACTGTATTATAAACTTATAATGGATGCCGATTAATATCCGGGATTCTGTTCCGCTTTCTTTTCTTCAGGAGTCAACGCATGACCGTCCTTTTGGATAGCATCCAGATAGGTTTGCGGAATAGGACGCAAATTATGACGTTCCTGAATATTGGGTGCAGCATCCGGATTAAATGCTTTGGCGCGTTCGACCAAAGTCAACGTTCTTGATAAATCCTGCCAACGATGAAATTCACCGCAAAGTTCACGAGAACGTTCGTTCAGTAACAGACACAGCATACGGTCATAATCCGTACTATACCCCAATTTACTGATAATAGCCTCATCTTCGGTCGGCAAGTTGTGAATATCCGTAATCTTTAAGTCTGTAGCAGACTTAATGTTTCTGTCGATATTGTTGGACTCATAATAAGAATTCTCTGCAAAATAAGAATTCACACCGTCATCCTTATATCCCAACGCTTTATCATTATAGGCAGCACCACCATCGCAATATGCAGAACGGTCTTCTCCTGCTTTATAAGCGGCACGTGCGCGAAGATCATTGATATAGCCTAAAGCATCAGGATACTTACCTTGACGAATCAACACTTCGGCTGCAATCAAATAGGTTTCACCCAAACGAGCAAGAATACCGTCGCGGAAACCGACACGACTGTCTCTCGATTCACGGGAACCGTCAATATACTTATTCAACGTACAATAACGATTAGTATAATCATATAAAGCCTCATCATCTTCTCCGTTGCGGTCTTTCGGATAAGCTACAAACACTGTCGGAATTGTTTTCCCCGTCTTGTCATAAGTCACCTGATTGTTAAGCTGTACAGCATCAAAACGAGTGTCACCGGGACGGTTAATTACATACATGATACCCAAATCACCGTGTGCGTATCCGGAACCTTTTTGCGGATTGTTCACCGCATATTTCGTTTTAAAACTTTTCCAGAAACGAGAGTCATCGACCATATCATACACATTGTACATATAATAAGTGGTTCTAAGACGTTGATACTCGCGTTCACCGGCAATATCACGTTGCATTTGCGGCAAATCTTTGTATACGGAAACATAATAGAGATGACACTGATTACCATTAGCTCCTTCCGTTGCTTTGTCAGAAGAGAACTGAGCTGCCAAAATTATTTCATCCAGTTGCTCATTTGCACCGTTCGGCTCAGTATAATTCCACAAATCTGCATAATTCGGAGCTAAACTACGATGAGATATAACCTCTTGCGCCAAACGTAATGCTTCTTTCAAATCATCCTCTTTCGTTGCGCTGTTCCAATCATCATTTATCTCACTGGCACGCAACAAATATGCTTTGGCAAGAAAATGCGCTGCTGCATCTTTCGTCATCTTTCCTGTCATGGGAGCTGTTTCGGGCAGATACTTATAAGCGTCTTTTAAGTCACTGATCACCTGTTGCAATGTTTCTTCGGCAGTAGCGCGAGAAAATTCACGTTCCGGAGTTTCGCTCGGAGTAAGTTTCAAAGGAACTCCCCCATACTGAGATACCAGTTTCAGATAATTGAACCCGCGCAGGAAATAAGCTTCTCCCATATAAGTATTCTTATTGTCTGCTTTGTAACTATCCGGAGTAACCTTACTCAATAGCAGATTGGCATTGTTGATACCGATATACATGCCATCCCAAACTTCATACATATTGGTAGAGTTGCTGACAATCGATGACTGGAAGTTTCCATCATAATTATTCCAGGAAGCATTAGAACCGTCGCCACCTACACGAAACTCATCCGTACCATAGTTAGTAGTGGCACATGCCCACTCTTTTGCAAAATGGAAACGTAAATTATAGTAAAGGCTAACTTCCAAACGGTCGATACCTTCTTGAGTATCGAAGAAATCTGTATTCTGCTGAGTAGTCAACTCCTCATCCAGAAAATCACTGCAAGAAGTCATCGGACCTACCAAAGTCAAGGCCAACAAGCCAAATGTTATTTTTTTATGTAGTTTCATAATCATAATACTTTTAATGACATTTAAAATCCAACATTCAAACCAATTGTGAATCCACGGTTCCAAGTAGAAGTAAACGCTTGCGAAGCATCCAATTCCAAGAAATCAATATTAGAGAAAATTCGTCCCGGATTCTTGGCTTGTACATAAACCTTTAAATTAGATAAATTCCACTTTTTGATGAGCGTCTGCGGGAAAGTGTAACCCAAAGATATGTTACGTACTTTCAGAAATGAACCGTTCTTATAACCTACAATACGATAATAAGGGTCTCCACCGCCAATATTGTAAATAGGTTTCTGATATTCTGCATTCTTGTTGTTTTCGTTATAATAATTTATCTTACGCTGCATATAACGTCCACCCTGCCATTCACCGCCGGTATCTACCATATAATCGAAGCGTCCGTACATCATAACAGAGAGGTCGAAATTCTTGTAAGTAAATGTATTCGTCATGCCAAAAGTCCAACGGGGACGAGTATGTCCTATGATTACACGATCGTCATTCGGGTCGATTTTATAATCACCATTTTGGTCTATCGGACGTACCATACCTGCTTGGAATGAATGCCCTTTGGCATTGAACTTAGCCATTTCGGCAGCGTCTTCTTCTTTCCAAAGTCCGCCACACTCGTAACCGTAAATTACCCCCAACGCCTGTCCTATAAACCAATTATTATTTATATCGTCCTCTTTACCATTTGCCAATTCATCAATCTTGTCTTTCTGCCATGCAGCATTAATACTGGTAGACCATTCAAAATCACGTGTTTTGACGTTAACGGTATTCAACGTTATATCCACACCTATATTGGATGTTTTACCTACATTGGCATACGTATTAGTATAACCATTCAATGAAGGAATTGTCATTGCCATCAACAAATCAGTAGTACGTGAAGTATAGAAATCAAGAACTCCCGAAATTCGTCCGTTTAAAACCGAGTAGTCAAGACCGATGTTATACTGCGTGGTCTTCTCCCAAGACAAATTCTTATTGGCCATTGCCACAGCTCCATCTTTAATCAATGGTTCCGAAGCGGCATAACCGGGAGCAAGCGCAGAACCGAACGGATAATAGAGCGAAACTATAGCACCCTTCGTCTGATAAGGGTCGATAGCCGAATTACCGGTAACACCAACACCCAAACGGAATTTCAACTGGTTTAACCAAGTAACATCTTTCAGAAACTCTTCCTGATCAAGACGCCAACCCAAAGCCGCACTGGGGAAGAAAGCCCACTTATTGCCTTCTGCAAGCTGTGAAGCACCATCCCAACGACCGGAAACTGTCAATAAGTACTTATTATTATAGTCATAGTTCACACGGAACATATAAGAAAGGAGCTGTTTCTCAATCAGTCCGCTATTCCACTCATCCAGCAAAGAGACATTTTCTTTTGATAACGCATTCCATTTCGCACTTTCCAAAGGAATGCCTTCTGCCGCCATAGAGGATTCTTCGTAGTGATACCCTGTAGCACTTTGCAATAAAGTAAGTCCCACTGAATGTTTTCCAAATTCTTTGTCATAGTAAATCAAGTTATCCAACGTCCAGGAAAAGTCAGACTGGTTAGACAAGGAAGCGCGATTCTTACCTTCACTGCTAATTGACTCTTCATTACGGAATGTACCGTTTCTATAATAACGGAAATCCGGTCCGAAATTAAAACGATATCTAAGGCCTTTTAAAGGAGCGTAAATTTCACCTAAATCCAATTGAGCATACAAACTACCGATAGCACGGAACATACGACGTTCATTCTGACTGTTGTTCCATTCATTCATTACATTCTTTACTTTATCATCACCACCGGGATATTCAATACGGTTGCCATCCTCATCATAAGGTGAAGCATAAGGGAACAAACTGGTAGATGCTGCATATAAGTTAGAAGGCATACCCTTTATCAACTGACCGACAGAACTTGCAGACGAACCATATTGCTGTTCACTAAACGTACCATTAACATTCAATCCTAAATTAAACCATTTAGTAGGCTTCAAATCCAAACTCAGTTTTGTAGTATAACGAGTATAAGACTGCCCTTTCACCGTACCCTCATTATCCAAATAGCCGATAGACGCATAACCTTTCATCTTGTCCGTACCTCCACTGGCACTCAACGTGTGTTCATGGGTAACTCCGGTCTGCGTAACCATATCACACCAATCCGTATTAGGCACGCGAGAGCCGTCCCAAGTACCACCTGCCCAGCCTTTTTCAATGTTTTTCCAAGCCGTAGGGTCTGTAGCACCTAAAAAGATCTCATAATCGTTCTCTTTAGTGGGCTGGTCTCCTCGAGGATATTTGGAAGGATTCAGATAGTAATAAGACCAACGACGCCAATCGATATACTCTGCAGAGTTCATCATTTCGGAATAGTCCTGCAGGTTTTCGATAGTAACCGTACCGGAGTAGTTCAAAGACATCTTACCCTCCTTACCGGATTTGGTAGTAACCAGAATAACGCCATTAGCACCACGAGAACCGTAAATAGCCGTAGCAGAGGCGTCTTTCAATACATCAATAGACTCAATGTCCTGCGGATTCAAAGTTTCAATACCACTATTGGACATCAAAGGAATACCATCCACTACATATAGCGGGGTATTGCTGGCGCTCAAGGAACGCACACCGCGCACGTTAATCGTTCCCACTTCGCCCGGACGCTCATTGCTGACAATGTCTACACCGGCTGCCTTGCCCTGCATAGCTTCAAAGGCGTTGGCTACCGGACGTGAATTCAGTTCCTCGGAACCTACACGAATCATGGCGCCGGTAACGTCCGATTTCTTCTGAACGCCATAGCCTACTACCACTACCTCATCCAGCATTTCGTTGTCTTCTACAAGCACCACTTTAAGATTGGTCTTGTTCTTAACGGAGATTTCCTGAGTCTTGTAGCCGATATAACTGATCTGGATAACTCCCGCTTCGGGCACATCATTCAGTGTGAACTTACCGTCAATGTCAGTAATAATTCCGTTCGTTGTCCCTTTGACAAGAACACTGGCACCAATGATGGATTCACCGTTTCCGTCTACTACAAGTCCTGTGATTGTTTTGTTTTGCGCGAATGCGCACAAGGTTGCTGCGAAGGCAAAGAGCATAAACAGCACCTGACGCTTGAGTATACTCATAAAATATACTCCTTCTTTCTTCCTGCTTCTCATAGAATAATCTTGGTTTACAATTAGTTTAAATTAGCGTTTTCGAACACAGTGTTTTACTGCAACAAAAATATCAATCTTAAAAACATTATAGAATAACTATTTTGATATAAAATATCCTTTTTTTGCTATAAAGTAACAACTCCTTAATACAAACGAAAATAGAATGTATAACGTATGTAGCACTCTTGAAACACGTTCGGCGCATCTTTGCAGCGGATTAAGAAACGCATAAAAGAGATGAGTACAAAATTAGATTTAGGAAAGATTTTCTTCCTTATTTTATTCCTTACGCTTTCTGTCATGACAGTCATGGCAGGTACTATCAAAGGCTCCATTACCGACAAACAGACCCGGGAACCGCTGACCGGAGCTACCGTACAGATAGTAGGAACCACACAAGGCGCCATTGCCGATATGGACGGAAACTACTCCCTGAATGTAACAAACGGCATTTACACATTATCCATTAAATATGTAGGCTACAAAGACATCGTTGTAAACAATGTAAAGTCAGGCAAAGCCGATGTCATACTGAACTTCGAACTGGAAAGCGACGCACAGGCTTTGGGTGAAGTATCCGTAGTGGCCCGGAAAAACCTTGAGGGCGAACGTGCCCTGCAAATGGAACGCCGGAAAGCGACACTCGCCATCGAAAACATCGGCTCAAAAGAGATGAGCATCAAAGGTATAAGCAATGTGGAAGAAGGGGTAAAAAAGATTACCGGTATCTCCATTGCCGATGCCGGCCAACTCATTGTACGGGGATTGGGCGACCGATACAGCACGACTACCCTGAACGGCCTCCCCATCGCCTCTCCCAATCCCGACAACAAGCTGATTCCGCTGGATCTATTTCCATCGAGCACCATACAGAACATCACCGTGAGCAAGGTATATAACGCGGAAGCCTTTGCCGATTATTCAGGTGCACATATAGACATCAGTACCAAAGAGAACATCGCCGAAGATTTCTTCAGCATCAGTTTCAACACCGGCGGGAAGTTCAATACCTTGGGCAAAGACCGCTATCAGATGAACCGCAACGGCTCATTGTTCAAGACTTCCGGTGTGGACCAGGCGGCACTCGATATGCCTCTGTCTGATTTTGACAACTATGTAAAGACCGGAAATATATTCGACACCTCGTTTGCCGTAAAGAAGAAATCAACCCTGCCGGACTTTAACGGTAACCTCGGCTTCGGCAAAAACATCAGCATCGACAGCCAAACACTCAGCATACTGGCATCCGTAAGCGCCGGCAACGGCTATCAGAATATGGACAACGCTTTCTATAAAACCCTGGAAGCAACCGGCAATGTACAGGACAACTTCTCATACGACAGCTATGCCCAAGAACTGAAACTCGCCGCATTAGGATACATAGGCTACACGCTGCGCCGGCACGACCGCATAGGCTATACTTTCTTCTATACGCGTAATACCACAGACACTTACCAACGCCGTGAGGGAATAGATGCCGAAGACCACGAGCTGACCGGAAGCAATAACATCACACATATCTACACTTTGCAGAACCACCAACTGAACGGCCTTCACAACTTCGGCGAACAAGACCGTTGGGAACTGACCTGGGGCGGGTCGTACAGCAAGACAGGAAGCGAAGAACCGGACAGACGCCAAGTGATGTACATAAAGAATGATGACGGCACACTCGGCCTGTTCAAACTGAACCGCCAGGAAACCATGCGCTATTTCGGCAGCCTGGATGAAAAGGAGTGGAACGGCAACCTCGCCCTGCGCTGGAAGTGGAACGAAAACTATTTTCTGAAACTGGGCTTCAACTATAAAAATAAAAGCCGCGACTACAAAGCAACCCGTTTCTACTACAACCTGAACAAAATTAATCCCACCGTTACCGACATCTACGATACAGACGGCTTCCTGAACCAAGAGAACATAGCAGACGGAAACGTAACGGTACAACGCGTGATGCAACCCAAAGACAGCTACCGCGCAGGAAATGAAATTTACTCCGGATACCTGCTGACCGACTTCTACCCCGTACCGTCATTACTTGTAAACCTCGGCGTACGCTACGAAATAAGCAAACAGTGGGTGGACTATGCCACTGACGGCGGCGACTGGTATGCCGAACGGCGCAATCTGGATAAAAACGATTTCTTCCCCACCCTAAATCTGAAGTACACAATAAACGACACCAACAGTATCCGTTTCTCCGCATCCCGTACCGTTACCCGTCCATCATTCATCGAAATGGCTCCCTTCCTCTATCAGGAATCCTACGGTTCGGCACAAATCCGCGGTAATGACGAGTTGCAGAACGGCTAAAACAAACACATCCCGCCTTCGG
>OGOU01002593.1_pt1 | contig 12628 bp, 10 predicted proteins | sample 1552721 | NCBI WGS metagenome assembly OGOU01 (sample SAMEA2580176, study PRJEB22360) | human gut metagenome | biome: human gut; feature: human-associated habitat; material: faeces | place: Denmark | collected 2008/2010 | reverse complement strand
TTATAAAATATGAAAAAAAGATCAATCAGGCAATTTGTGCAGATTTAGGAAAATCCGCTTTTGAGAGCTATATGTGTGAAACAGGACTTGTTTTAAGTGAGCTGACATATATGATAAAGCATACGCGCAAATTTGCAAAAGAGCGGACAGTACATACACCGCTTGCACAGTTTCATTCAAGAAGCTATCAAAAGCCATCTCCATATGGTGTGGTGCTGATTATGAGTCCTTGGAATTATCCTCTTATGCTGACGTTTGAACCATTAGTTGATGCGCTAGCAGCAGGCAATACGGCTATAGTAAAACCGAGTGCTTATTCTGCAAATACAAGTGAGCTTATCAGCCACATGTTAAGAGAATGCTTTGATGAAAAATATGTGGCAGTTGTCACAGGCGGACGGGAAGAAAATACATGTCTGTTAAATGAGAATTTTGATTATATTTTCTTTACAGGCAGTCAGTCTGTCGGAAAAGAAGTAATGCGCTGCGCTTCAGCTCATCTAACGCCAATTACACTTGAGCTTGGCGGAAAGAGTCCATGTATCGTTCATAAATCAGCCAACATCAAGCTTGCAGCGAAACGAATTGTATTTGGAAAATTTTTAAATTGCGGACAGACATGTGTTGCACCAGATTATATTTACTGTGACAGTGCAGTAAAAGATGAGCTGGTGAATGAATTAAAAAAACAGATACAAAAGCAATATGGAAGGCAGCCATTAAAGCGAAAACAATATGGAAAGATCATTAACGAGAAACATTTTGACAGGCTTCTTGGACTGATTGATTACAAAAAGGTTGTTGTTGGCGGAACTGCAAATCGAAGTACTTTGCAAATTGAGCCGACCATAATGGATAATGTAACATTTTCAGATTTAGTTATGCAGGAAGAAATCTTTGGACCGATTCTTCCAGTTTTGACATATGACTTTATTGATGAGGCAGTTGATACAATTCGCAGTATGGCACACCCACTGGCACTTTATATTTTTACACAGGATAAGTGCGCAGCCAAAAGTGTAATAGAAAAAATCGGATTTGGCGGCGGCTGTATAAATGACACGCTGATTCATCTGGCAACAAGCGAGATGCCGTTTGGCGGCTTTGGTGAGAGTGGTATGGGAAGCTATCATGGAAAAACAGGCTTTGACACCTTTACTCATTACAAAAGTATTGTAGACAAGAAAACGTGGATAGATCTGCCAATTAGATATCGTCCATATCACAATTGGAAGAGGAAGCTGCTTTGCTTATTTTTAAAATAGTTACGTGAAAGCCATTGCACCTTCGGGCTTTCGTAACATGACGTGTGAACTGTAGCTTTATTTATGAAAGGAATGTTAACTATAAAATAAAAATAGGTTGACAATCAAAACAAAAAAGAGTACAATCAATTCGAATTTGCCGGGAGGAGGAAAAAACATGGATATGCAAAAGCTGGCAGAGGAGATTATTGAAGGAAAGAGACTGACAAGAAAAGATGATCTGTCTTTTTTTCTGGACTGTGATTTAGATGACCTGTGCAAAGGCGCGGATAAAATTCGTGAGCATTTTGTAGGAGATAAGGTAGATCTTTGTTCAATCATTAATGGAAGAAGCGGACGCTGTTCTGAAAACTGCAAATATTGTGCACAGTCGGAACATTACTGTACTAATATTGAAGAATATGAATTTTTAAATGAGGATAAAATTGTTTCTGTATGTAAAAGTGTAGAATCAGATGGAGTTCATCGCTTTTCAGTAGTAACCTCGGGAAGAAGTCTTTCGGACAAGGACTTTACCAGTGCTTTGAAAGCATATAAAAATATGCAAAAGGAATGTAGTGATATAGAACTTTGCGCTTCTCATGGTTTGCTAACAGAAGAACAGTTTAGAGAACTTAAAGCGAGCGGAGTTTTCAGATATCATGCCAATATTGAAACATCTAGAAGATTTTTTCCGCAAATATGTACAACTCATACATATGATGATAAAATTGCATGCATAAAAGCTGCTCAGCGTGCTGGACTAAGTGTTTGTTCTGGAGGTATTATTGGCTTGGGAGAAAATTGGGAAGACAGAATTGATATGGCTTTTTCTTTACAGGAGCTTGGAATTGAATCTATACCAATTAATGTTCTCATACCAATTAAAGGAACTCCTTTGCAAAATCAAAAGCTATTGTCAGAAGACGATATAATCAGAACTATAGTCATTTTCCGTTATATAAATCCTACTGCATATATACGTCTTGCCGGAGGCAGAGCGCTAATGCAGGATAGCGGCAGACATGCATTTCATTCAGGTGCAAATGCAGCTATTACCGGAAATATGCTTACTACTTCGGGAAACAATATAAAACAAGATCTGGAAATGCTCAGTGATGAAGGCTTTGACATTTTAAGGGAAATTAAAATATAAAAAATACAAAGGCAGAGTTTATTCTCTGCCTTACTTGATATAAATGAAGGTGTCTTATGCAAATAAACAGATTATTTGAAATAGTATATATACTTCTTGAAAATAAAATTGTAAAAGCCGGTGAACTTGCAGAGCATTTTGAAGTATCCGTCAGGACTATTTATCGTGATGTGGAAACGCTGTCGCAAGCGGGAATTCCAATTTATATGAGTAAAGGAAAAGGCGGAGGAATATCCTTAATGCCTGATTTTATACTTAACAAAGCAGTACTGACTGAACAAGAAAAAGGTGAAATTTTGTCTTCATTGAAAGCGGTTAGTGCTTTGAGTCTTTCTGAAAGCGGTTCGGCATTGAACAAACTAAACAGTATGCTGGGAAAACAGAATGATGATTGGATAGAAGTTGACTTTTCTTCATGGGGATATTTTGAGAATGATGAAAATTATTTTAGTAAAATAAAGAAAGCAATTGTTGAAAAGTATGTAATAACTTTTATGTATTCAAGCTCAAAAGGTGAAAAAATTTTGCGAACTGTTTTGCCGCTTAAACTTGTTTTTAAAGGTGCGGCATGGTATTTGTACGGCTATTGCAGATTGCGTGAAGATTACAGATTTTTTAAAATCAGAAGAATAAGTGAGCTTTCATTATCGGAAGAAATTTTTGATATGTGTATTACTGAAAGTATACTTGGCAAAAAACATTTTGATGTTAGCAAAAATATAAAAACAAAATTGAAAATATCTTCTGAAATGGCGTTTCGGGTTTACGATGAGATAAGTAAATTTAAAATTGATGAAAACGGAGATTTTATATGCGAATTGTTTCTTCCTGATATAAATACAATTTGTACTTATGCAGCGTCTTTCGGAGAATACTGCAAAATTCTGCTGCCTGAGCGGGCAGTAAAGGAAATGAAAAAACGTTTGAAAAAAGCTTTGCAAAATTATATATAATATGACACACAGATGTCATATTAATTGATGTATAATGTGATTATAAATTTAGAAAAGAGGTAATCACTATGAATTATGAAATTGTAAATCTTGAAGAAAAAATTGTTGTTGGAATTACGGCAAGAACAGGAAATAATGATCCTGAATGTCAGAAAGTAATTGGAGGTCTTTGGCAGGACTTTATGAGTAAGGGAATATGGGAGTCCATGAAAAACAAAGCAAATGAATATTGTATAGGCTTATATTCTAATTATGATTTCACTGACATGACTTATGATGTTACAATCGGTGCTGAAGTAACCAAAGCAGATTCAGAGCTTAAGGTCAAGAAGATTCCCGGAGGAAGATTTGCATTGTTTAGGATTAAAGGTGATGTTATTAAGGATGTTGCAGAAGCTTGGGAGAAAATATGGACAATGCCGTTGGAAAGAAGCTTTGCAGGTGACTTTGAAGAATATGTTAGCAATGAAAATGGGATTGCCGAAATAAATATTTATGTTGCGTTAAGATAATCCGGAGCAATAAAATTGAGAATTTTGTAAATATAGTATAAAAGGACGGAGGTTTACCGTCCTTTTTTATTCATATTTTTCTGGATGCTTTGACTTTCTTTTATAATTTTTTCTGTCCGTATCTGCAATACGTGTAACTGGATTTATTCCTAACCAGCTTCGTCTTTTGATTTCGTCAACACGGCGTTTTTCCTTTTTACTTAATTTTTCGTATGGTATAAATTTTTTCATGTTTATTCTTCACCCGCCTTGAAATTATAAATCGGTTTTAAAATGTCGTTGATTTCTGCTGTTTCTTCTATCTTCGTCAATATTATCTGTGAAAATCTTTGCAGTATTGTATTTTCCGTTTAAAATAATCATAAATTTCCTTTCCGAATTTGCCGCAAAAAAATGCGCTCTGTTTATACAGAAGCGCATTAAATATTAGTATACAGCTATTTTACTGTACAAAAATATATTGCAGGCAAATTTCATGCTTCTGCTGTAATGTATTAATTTGTTTGAATTTATAAAATATACTTATATACATAAAATTCACCGTCCTTTCTTTAATATGTTTTGTATTATAACATTTGTTTTTTTATTTGTCAAGAAAAAAATGTAAAAATTATGGATAATTTAATTTTTCTATGTTATAATTGGAAATAAGATAAAAATTTGAAAAGACCTGAGATAAGACTAAAGCAGAATAAGATGTTAATAATAAAGATGAATATATGAAAGTTAAAAAATATAGGAGGAAGTATGTACGATATTATTATAATCGGAAGCGGACCGGCAGGACTTTCAGCGGCAGTCTATGCCGGCAGGGCACAGCTTAAAGCTGTTGTGGCTGAAAGATTTTATGGTTCGGCAGGACAGATTACCGACAGTGAACAGGTTGATAATTATCTTGGACTTTACGGTGAAAGCGGTTTTGAACTTGGAGAAAAATTTCGTAATCATGCATTGGCTTTTAATACTGAATTTTATGAAGGCGAGGTTGCTTGTATAAGTAAAACGGAAAATGTTTTTAAGGTTGAATTTGCTGACAAAAGTCAATTTGAATCAAAAGCTGTAATTTATGCGGCAGGGACTTCCCGACGTAAGCTTGAAATAAAGGGAGAATCTGAATTTACTGGTAAGGGCGTATCATATTGTGCGGTATGTGACGGAGCTTTTTACAAGAATAAAACAGCGGCAGTTGTAGGCGGGGGAGATACTGCTTTAGGAGACGCACTTCTGCTTTCCAGGATGGCTGAAAAGGTGTATCTGATTCATCGCAGAAATGAATTTAGAGGAAATGCGATGCTTCAGGAAAAAGTACGGAATACTGAAAATATAGAAATTATTTTAAACGCAGTACCGTCTGAAATTATCGGAGATAATAGAGTAAACGCTATGAAAATTATACGTGAGGGTAAAGAAGAAAAAATATTTACAGACGGTATATTTGTGGCTGTAGGAACAGTACCTAATTCGGGTTTATTGAAAGGTTTTGTAAAGCTTGATAAAAATGGGTATATAGTTGCAGACGAAGACGGTATTACTTCCGTTTCCGGATTTTTTGCAGCAGGAGACGTCAGAACCAAAAGTGTAAGACAGGTGATTACTGCCGCAGCAGACGGAGCAAGTTGTGTATATTCAGCTGAAAATTATATATTGAAAAATAATATTTGAAAGTCATAAAAAACAGACATATCATAAAAGCTGATATGTCTGTTATATTTAAAATTGGTCAATATATTTTTGCAGATAATCTGCAAATTTACCGATATGAATGTCGTTAATTTTATTTCCTAATTAAGAAAGATAACTATTTTTCAGTAAAACCAAATCAAAGCAATTAATTTTATTGTCCTCATATACATTTGCAATTTTTCCTTGTTCGATACTCAGGATTTCCTTTTTTATCAGATATTTTTGCAGCAATACTATATCGGCCACAGTAAAAGAACCGTCCATGTTTATATCGCCGAAAGGATAGGTCTCAGTTGTTTCAGGAACGAGCCATCCGCCGTCGTCTGCAATAAGACAAAGCATTTTTATTGTATCTCCGTAGTATACGTCATCTCCGTAATTTATTACAGTATCACGAACTTCTTCATGCCACTTAGAATTATCCCCGCATGCTGACGCTACAAGGAACGGCGCAGTAAAGCAAAGGTCATTGTAATCTTCGACAGGTGTACCGTCAGGCTTATACCCTGCTTTAATTTCCCACGGATCATTGCCGGTATCCTTTATCATAAAAGAATTTATTGTGTTAATAAAAGCAAGAGAGTCTTGGTTTTTATTTACTAAATAATCCATACCGATTCGCCATGGAGTACGGCAGCTGTTGTAATAGTAATATCCATCGTAATCGCTTTCAAGGAAATTAGCCGGTGAAGGAATATAATTTCCGGAAGAATCTCTTATAATGAAATCAGGAAGAAGTCCTGTTTTATACTCATCAACAAAAGTATTAATAATATCGTAGGTTGTATCATATACCTTCATCCAATTTTCATCACCTGTAACCTCGGCAAATACAGGAAAATACTGTACTATAAAATCAGAACTGCGGGTTGCTGAATAATAAGGATCTGATTTATCACATTCGGACACCCAATCGCCCAAAGCGACAGTCCAGTATTCATGATTTACATCATATTTCATAATATCATTTATAACGGCGATTGCCTCGGCATGATAGTCGATTTCTCCGTCGCTTCCCCCGACAGAATCTGCCAGCAGTAAAGCATAAGCGATATCCATATCGCCGTCAGTAGCAGAATCGCAGAAGCCTTCGGTCATGCTGCCTTCATTTGCGCCGTCGATTAATTCAGTACCGTTGTCGCATTGCTGCCACGACATAAGATGAGAACCGATATCGCTGGGGTGTGCTTTAAAAAAGCGATACATTCCGTCGAAATAATATTTTGCCTGTGTATCATATTCAGCCATACTTGCCGTTATCAGCATTCCGTAGCCGTGAGCTTCGGATACAGTAACAGGGACAGAAATGTTGTTTCCGCTGTATTTTTCCTCGCTGTACCAAACATAATACTGTGTTTCATCAGATACGTAAGTATCCTGAACAAGATATTTGTCTTTCCAATTTTCATAAAATGCTGTCGTTTCTTCTGAAAGAACTGATGCTTCTGTAGAGTCGATTTTAGCTGCGGTACATGACATTGTCAATGAAGCTTGTAAAAATACGGGTAATGCTGTAAGGGCGGCTATTTTATGTTTTAATTTCATGTTTATCCTCCAAAATATTTTTTGTATGCGCATGAACAATTAACAAGTTATTACAGTAATTATATCATTTATGATATCTTATTGCAATACTTATTGTAATATTTTTATAAAACCGTATATTTTCCTTTAGTCAGCAGATACTATATACAATCGCAAAAAGAAAAAGGAGATTATTATTATGATTGAACAGGATACAATAAAATTATTGAGAGAATGTGATGCAGGCATAAAAATGGGAGTATCTGCAATTGAAGAATCGCTGGACTATGTAAAAAGTGATAAATTAAAAAAATATCTGGAGGACAGTTATAAGGAAAATGATGAAGTAAAACACGAACTTCAAAAGCTGCTTGATGATTATCATGATGACGGTAAAGAACCAAATGCAATGGCTAAAGGTATGTCATGGATCAAAACAAATGTTAAACTATCCGTTAACGAGTCTGATAACGCTGTTGCAGACCTTATAACTGACGGTTGTAATATGGGTATAAAAACATTAAATAAATATTTAAATCAATATGAGGCGGCTGATGAAAAATCTAAAGATCTTGCAAAAAAACTTATAAAGCTTGAAGAAAAGCTCAGAGATAATATAAAGGAATTTTTATAAAAAGAGATTGCTTTAGCAGTCTCTTTTATAATACCCGAAAACTTGACTTTTTTGCTGAGCGCTGGAGCTTATAGAATACTGTATGCAGCTTACCGGTGAATATAATTTTATGTTTCAAAAATAAAAATTTATGCATATAATGGTTACAGGAGGTGGTATCTTGTCACCATGCGAATTAACGGCTTCAATAACTGCATTTGCAAATATGTTTGCATCAAAGTTTAATAATAATGAGCTTGCGGTTTGGGGTGCAGTTTTTACACAGCTTGGAGATACTCTTGAAACAATTGCGGCACAAAGAGAATTTATTGAAAAATCCTGTAACCGCAAAAATGAAAATAACTGTTAATAGTAATTAAATGAGAGTATTTAAGAGCATATAATTTATTTCGAGGGACTAAGCATCGTTTATTGCCGGTAAGCGACGGGGATTAGATTTAATAAAACAAGTGAAAACAGTCAAAAAAGCTAAAAATTATCGCTTTTTGACTGTTGTATTTTTATGATTTATGTGTTAAAATATAAATAAGCTTGAAGCTTAAATTTTTTACAAATTTTGATGAAGGGAGAAAAATATGTACGACTACGACCTTATATTTTGGGGAGCTGTATTTGCTGTAATGGTTATTGCAGAGCTGGCATCTTTTCAATTGATCTCGATCTGGTTTGCCATCGGCGCTCTTGTTACATTCATAATGGCGTTGTGCGGAGCAGAATTAGGAATTCAGATGCTTGTTTTTACTGTAGTATCAATAGTTCTTCTATTGTTTACCAGGCCTTTATTAAAAAAATTTGCAGTAAAAAAAATTCAGCCTACGAATATAGAGCTTGATGTTGGTAAAACTGCTGTTGTTATTGAAGAAATAAACAATAAAATTGATACCGGACGTGCTAAGCTCAATGGGGTTGACTGGAAAGCAGTTTCGGCAGACGATTCAATAATACCAGAGGGAAGCATAGTAAGAATTGATAATATAAGGGGAACTAAACTTTATGTAACCCTTTATAAGGAAAAAATAAATTTATAATAAACGGAGGAGATTATGGAGTATATTATTTTAGGAGTAGTATTATTTATTATTATTGTTCTTGTAACGAGAATTAAAATTGTACCTCAGGCTCAGGTGTACATAGTTGAAAGACTGGGTACATTTTATGCTGAGTGGTCGACCGGTCCGCATTTTCTTATTCCTTTTCTTGACAGAATTGCAAAAAAGGTTTCTATCAAAGATCAGATAGTTGATTTCAAACCGCAGTCCGTTATTACAAAGGATAATGTTTCAATGCAGATTGATACGGTTGTATTCTTTCAGGTTACTGATGCAAAACAGTATGCTTACGGTGTGGAGCGTCCGTTGTCAGCTATTGAAAATCTTTGCGCAACAACGCTTCGTAACATTATAGGCGATATGGTTCTTGATGAAACACTGACATCACGTGACAGAATCAACAAGCAAATCACCGCTATTCTGGACGAGGCTACAGACCGTTGGGGTATCAAGGTAAGCCGTGTGGAACTGAAAAATATCCTTCCTCCTAGAGAAATTCAGGATTCAATGGAAAAGCAGATGAAGGCTGAACGTGAAAGCCGTGAAAAGATTCTGCTTGCAGAAGGTGAAAAGAAATCTAAGATCCTTGTGGCACAGGGTGAAAAGGAATCTCAGATTCTTCGTGCGGAAGCCGCTAAGGAATCAGAAATTCTAAAAGCACAGGCTGAAAAGGAAGCTATGATTTTACGTGCGGAGGCTGTAAAGGAAAAGAAGAGACTTGAATCTGAAGGCGATGCTGTGGCAATTTCCAAAGTTCAGACCGCTAAGGCGGAAGCTCTTGAAAGACTCAATGAAGCTAAACCTTCTGAAAATGTTTTAAAATATAAAGCACTTGAATATTTTCCGGAAATTGCTAACGGAAGGGCAACCAAAATTATTATTCCGAGCGAAATCCAAGGTATTGCAGGTCTTGCGGCAGGCGTTATGGAAACGGTTACAGATAAAAATATAACGGAAAAATGATTTGTTTAATCTGTACTAAAAAATAAATGTGGTTTTGTATGGAGTGGCATTTGTCACTCCATTTTTGTTTTATTTTATATATTTTTTGTATAAAATGCGAAAATTATTTTGCCCTATTGCAAGACTGTTTTTTATGTTGTATAATATAAATAAAGATAAAATTTATGTTTAAATTGTCAGAAAAAGTCGTAAAATTGTTTTATATGAACTAGATATTTGTTAATTAGTAACAAATTATTTACAATAATATTGGCTTTAATGACAATTTGTTAACTTTTTATATTCGGTTAATATAATTAATTATTTACTGCGCCGAATTTCATATAGAAAATATAAAGAATAAAAGAAAAATGTGTGTGGAGTTGACAAAATGGTATTTTCAAGTTTATTTTTTCTGTACCTGTTTTTGCCTTTATGCGTTATATGCTATGCGGCAACAAAAAAGAATAGGTACAGAAATGCTGTGCTTATTATTTTTTCGCTGATTTTTTATGCGTGGGGAGAACCTTTATGTGTATTTATATTGATTATAAGTGCGGCTTTAAACTATATTCTGGCTTTTGCAATTGATAAGTATCGTGGAAAACTTATGGGAAAGTTAGCGGTATTTTTTGCAGTGTTTTTTGATCTTGCCGTACTTGGAATATTCAAATACAGCGGATTTATTGCTGAAAATTTAAATGCTTTACTTCCGCTGAATCTTCCCGTACCGGATATTAAACTTCCCATAGGAATAAGCTTTTATACTTTTCAGATCATATCTTATGTAATAGACTGCCATTGGGAAAAAGTATCTGTTCAGAAAAGCTTTCCGAAATTTCTCATGTATGTATCATTGTTTCCGCAGCTTGTTGCAGGTCCTATTGTGCGGTACAGTACTATTGAAAGTGAGATAAATAACAGACGTACAACGCTTGACGATCTGTCATCAGGAGTTTCAAGAATAGCTGTGGGACTTGCAAAAAAGGTTATACTCGCAAATAATCTGAGTATTATTGTCGAGGCTTTTTTCGGAAGCGATATTAAAAATCTTTCGGTTACCGGCACATGGTATGCGGTGATGATTTATGCTATGCAAATATATTTTGACTTTTCGGGATATTCAGATATGGCGATTGGTTTGGGACGTATTTTCGGATTCCATTTTGATGAAAACTTCAATTATCCGTTTATCTGTAAAGACGTTTCAGAATTCTGGCAGAGATGGCATATTTCTTTGAGTACGTTTTTCCGTGACTATCTGTTGTATGTTCCGATATTCGGCAAAAGAAGAAAATACGGCGGACTTTTTCTTGTCTGGTTCTGTACGGGACTTTGGCATGGAGCAAGCTGGAATTACATAATCTGGGGTCTTTATTTCGGTATGTTTATTTTTATTGAACAGCTTATCGGAAAAAAGAAAATGAAAAAAACAGAGGACAAGTCAGTTATTTACAAGTCACTCTGGATCATGGGGACAGTTATGATTTTAGCTGTCCTCATTATTGAGCTTGTAAGTATTTTTCTGATTCAGAGAGACAGAAGAAAGACGGAGAGGCTATTTTCTAATACGATAGAGAGCTACGGTCAGTTCTGGGAGGATAAATTTGCATCAACTTCAAAAGCGCTTCTGCTGATGAGCGGAACGGATTCAACACCATATTATCAGCAGCTGTGTATTTCGAAAGATCCGCTAACGGTGGAAACTGCTAAAGTACAGCAGCAGAAAATCATGATCGAAATGGGAGAACGGTATGGAAGGGAAATGATGCTGTTTGTCTATGTGCCGGAACGAAATATTTATTTTGTAAGCACAGAGGAAGGGACAACTTATGCCTATCAGAGAGCGTTTAAAGAGAAAATCATTTCTTATATCGCGAACCAATATCAGGAACCAGAGAAAAACTGGATTTTTATGGAATTTGATGGACATCAGTACCTGGCGCGTATTTATTCGGCTGAAAATGGATACATTGGAGCTGCATTTTCTTTGGAAAGAATTGTATCTGGTTTTGTCGGAGAACGAAAAGATCTTTGCGTAGAAGTGCGGGATAATGAGACAGGAGAAGTAAAAATACACCAGGGGACAAGAAAAAGCGGAATTAGTACAACTTGTGTTTATCCACTGAAATATACAAATGCACAGATTTATGTCAGTATGGATGAAGGAATGCTGGACCCGGGAGGAACGTTCGGAACGCTTCTGCTAATGGGAGTCATGATGCTTGCAATTGCCAGCATTCTGATGGCAATTGGTCTGCAGGGAAAAACAGTTTTTGCGCCATTAGAACAGCTTCGAAGAGCCATGGAGCAGTACAGTACCGGGGATTTGGACGTACGTCTGCCGGAGCGGGAAAATGTATCTCAGATCGGACAGCTCTATCAGACCTTTAATCATATGGCAGATCAGATTCAGATTTTAAGAATTGATGTTTATGAAAAAGAGCTGGAGCGGCAGAGGGCGCGAAGCCGTTTCCTGCAGGTGCAGATTCAGCCGCATTTTTATACCAATATTTTAAATCTGATTCATGGAATGGCACAGATTCAGGATTTTGAAGAAATTCAGAAACTCTGCCGGGTATCAGCTGCATATTTCCGTTATCTGATGGGGCAGAAAGGAACCTTTGTACCATTGAAAGAAGAACTTCGATGTCTGACAAGCTATATTGAAATTCAGCACTGCCGTTATAAAGATATGCTGGAAATTCAGGTAAACGTAGAACCGGAAATGGAGGATGAAATGATTCTTCCACTGGTGATTCAGACTTTTGTTGGAAACAGTGTAAAACATAATATTATGCTGGTTCCGCATCTGGAAATCGAGCTGACAGTAACAAGAGAAGGCGAGCATGATCTGCTGATTCTGATCGAAGATAATGGTTTAGGATTTAAGAAAGAAATTCTTGATAAAATTAATCGGAATGAGTCAAT
>OGOU01002591.1_pt1 | contig 12635 bp, 8 predicted proteins | sample 1552721 | NCBI WGS metagenome assembly OGOU01 (sample SAMEA2580176, study PRJEB22360) | human gut metagenome | biome: human gut; feature: human-associated habitat; material: faeces | place: Denmark | collected 2008/2010 | reverse complement strand
TGTTGCAACAAAAAGTGTATATACATTTATTGTGGTATTTTACTGATTTGTGTCTTCTTTGTATAAATATCAGGGTAAAAGTTGTACAATCATAATGAGTTTCGTTTTCCTGTAAGAAACAATATATTATTTGTTATAGGTAAAATACGAACTCTACGAATAATATAATAATGTTTAGTATCTTCGAAATTCTATTTCTGTAACATATCATAAAATAAAGTAAAACTGCTATATTTATATATTATATGATAAATTGAGTTATGATAAAATACGATGGGTGCAAAGTTGTCAAGAAAACTGGAGCAGAAAATTGTGGGTAGGTTCACCACAAGAGTAAATTAGTGAAATTATCAACTTAAGAATAAAAATATGAAATATAAAAAAAGCCCTTTAGATCGTTTTTTAGAGCAACGGATAAACGATAATGCAAAAGAGTTAAAACAAACATTCAATGAAACATTGAGAATGGAACAAAATTGTCTCGAACAAATACGTCATAGTATAAATCATTGCAAGAATAATATTGCTGTTTGTGAAAAACAAATAAAAAAGTGCAGTTCAGCATCTTTGGCTATCCTCGAAACAAAGAAATCTGCATTTAAAGATAATTTACTCATATGGAATACGATGGGGCATATTCAAATGGCCAGTATTGAAATGAAAGAATATATGAAGCGATTGTCTGTTGAAAGTATTGATGAATGGGAAGAGCGAGATGTTATTAAATCAGTATATACAGCGATATATGAAACTTCGAAAAAGTTGGTTGACGCTACCGCCGATATTTTCAAATTTATCAAGCATTATTTTCCGAATTATGACTATAGAGCATTTACTGATGTACGAAAAGAACTTTGCAGATTTAGAGAGTCGAATACTTCTGAATTAACTCGCGTTAGAAATACGATAGATGCTCATAGAGATGTGGAAGTAAGTGTTCAAATTGAAGTTATAGAAGGATTGCATTTAGCTAATGCCGTGCAATTAATTGTTGAGTACGAAGGTATTATTAATAAACTGGGTAACGAAACAAGTCCGATTAAAGAATTGGGGTTAAAAAGATTACAAGCATGCTTCTAATTTCGAAGATACATGCTGAATACAAAAAATATGCTGTAATGCATTATAAAATAAAAAAGATTATTATATATTATATGATATATTGAGCTATGACAAAAAGTACGATGGGTACCAAGCTGCCAAGAAAATTAGAGCAGAAGATGCAGGTAGTAGGCGAGCAGATCAGGCTGGCCAGATTGCGCAGAAATCTCAGTATCGCTCAGATTGCCGAACGTGTCACTTGTTCACCCCTCACGGTTTCGCGCATAGAGAAAGGAGTGCCGACAGTGGCTATATGTATTTATCTCAGAGTGCTTTATGCGCTTCAATTAGATGACGATATTCTTCTGCTTGCAAAAGAAGATGCCATGGGAAAAGCCTTACAAGATTTGTGTCTTAAGAAACGAGAAAGGGCATCCAAAAAGGGATAGGTTATAAAAGAGCTTCGTTTACTTGTCGATCTTAATTATTGAAAGAATCAAGGCTAATTAGAAAGGTGAGCTAAGAGTCCCTTTGTCGCTTTGACAGCTATGGATTTTGCTATAATGATGAATGACTTCTTGCTAAGTTGCTGACACTAATTAAATTGTAAATCTCTAGCAGAATGTATATTTACTATGAATTGGTTGTGTTTATTGAAGAAAAACAATAACTTTGCCTTATAATTTAATTTCTTAAAGATGGAAGGTAAGAAAATAAATCGGTTGAAATTAGTTTTGGTCGAGAAGAAGCGGACTGGAGTTTGGTTAGCTCAAGAATTAGGCGTTTCTCCTGTGACAATCAGTAAGTGGTGCTCAAATATAACTCAACCGTCACTTTCAACTCTTAGTAAGATTGCGGATTTGTTAGAGATTGATCCCAGAGTTTTATTAAATGGTAAAGAATAATATGGATAGTTCACATAGTCAAATGGTTGCTCTCATCTGGAATATAGCAGATGATGTTTTGAGGGATGTCTTTCTTAGAGGACAGTATCGTGATGTGATATTGCCTATGGTTGTTTTGCGCCGTCTTGATGCTCTTTTGGAACCAACGAAAGAAGAAGTAGAGGCCGAAATAATGGAAAGTGGAATTGATAATATAGACGAAGGAGTCTTGAAAGACATTACAGGGCTTAGTTACTTTAATACAAGTAAGTGGACCCTCAATCGTTTGAAGTCTCAGGCTTCGGACAATAATGATATTTTGTACGATAATTTTATCGAATATTTGAATGGGTATAGTGAGAATATTCGTGATGTACTTCGTAATTTTGAATATTATACTAAAGCACGAAAGTTGGCCGACAATGACAGACTGCTTTCCATTATTGAGCGTATAACTGATCCGAGAATTAATCTAACCGATAAGAATACTATCGATCCTGATGGCTTGCCTTTACCGGCATTAACCAATGTGGGTATGGGAACTGTCTTTGAGGAATTGCTTCGTCGATTCAATGAGGAAAATAACGAGGAAGCGGGAGAACACTTTACACCAAGAGATGCGATTTCTCTTTTGGCGCATTTGGTCTTTGAACCCGTAAAAGAGGACCTCCCTAAGATTATAACACTATATGATCCGGCATGTGGTTCAGGTGGTATGCTAACCGAAAGTCGTGAATATTTACTTGATTTAGGAGTACGAAGTGCTGCTATTCAGTTATCAGGTACAGAAATAAACCCAGAGACGTATGCTATCTGTAAATCAGATCTTATCATAAAAGGTGTGGACCCAAGCGGCATACATTGGGGTAATACAATTACAGATAATAGCTTTTCAGACAAGTCTTTCGGATATATGATAACTAATCCTCCTTATGGTAAATCATGGAAGGAGGATAAAAAGAAAATATATCATGAAAAGATGCTTCTTGACCATCGTTTCGAACTGACTCTTACCAATTATATCGGTGAAGAAGAAGTTTTAGATTCTACACCACGTACATCAGATGGACAGTTGCTTTTCCTTTTGGAAGAAGTTGATAAGATGAAACCTCTAGAATTTCAACCACAGGGAAGTCGTATAGCTTCTATTCATAATGGTTCGTCTTTATTTACAGGTGATGCTGGTAGTGGAGAGAGCAATATACGCCGTTATCTTATTGAAAAAGATTTGGTTGAAGCTATTATACAATTACCTAACAATATCTTTTACAATACGGGTATTTCTACTTATGTATGGATGTTGACCAACAAAAAAAGGATAACAGAAAAGGAAAGGTGCAGCTTATAGATGCTTCACAAGCTTTTGAGAAACTAAGAAAGAATCAAGGCTCGAGAAATTGCACAATTGAGCCTTATCGTACGGATATTTTAAGGGTCTATACAGATTTTGTTGAACAAGAAGCTAACGAGGAATTGAAAGTGGGGTCTAAGATTTTCGACGACGACGATTTCCGTTATTACAATGTAACTATTGAATGTCCGTTGCGTCTTCGCTGTCAGTTTAATTCGTTAAAGATTGATGAAATGCTTTATGATAGCAGTGATATTGAAGTAAGTAAGTGGTTGTATAATACTTATAAGGATAGAGTTTTTTCTGGTTTGGATTCAGAAATTCCAGCTATAAAAGAATATCTGAATGATCAGGAGATTAAGATAACCGATAAGAAACTAAATAAACTCATTTCTGCAAAGGCATGGAAAGACCGTCAGCGATTGATGAATGCTGCTAAAGTCTTAATGAAGGATATAGGTACGGATGTCTATATGGATTATAATCTATTCTCCACCAAAGTGAATGCTACCGCTAAGGAGCTGAAACTTGAAACAAGTGCTGCCGAATTGAAAACTATATGCAGAGCGATGTCTGTAACAGATTCGAAAGCGACGCCTGTTGTAAAGAAAGAGCATAAGGCTAATAGTAAGGATGTCGTAATGCTTTTGGAAACTTACGGTGTACCAGAAGATAAGCTCTCTGATTATGGCTATCACTTAGTAAAAAAAGGCATGTATGTGGAATTTGAATCCGATAGTGAACTTCGTGATAGTGAAAAAATACCAGTAAAAGAAGATATCTATGATTATTTCCAGCGTGAAGTTCGTCCATACGTTGAGGATGCATGGATTAATCTGACACAGACTAAGATTGGATGTGAAATATCTTTCAATAAGTATTTTTATAAGCCAACTCCTTTACGTTCACTTAAAGAGAATGAACGGGACATTATTGCTTTGGATGAGCAAAGTCAAGGCTATATTAAATCGCTATTCGAACTGATGTAAGTATGGAAAGATATAGTGAATACAAGGATAGTGGTGCACAGTGGCTTGGTAAAATTCCAAAACATTGGGATGTTATTAAGGCTAAATATCTGTGGAATGAAGTATTTTCTTTTTCTGAAAATGGTTCAGAAAATTTATTGTCTGTATCTCAGTATGATGGGGTAACACAAGCCAAGAATGAATCTAGAAGTGAATCTCTTAAAGGTTACAAAAAAGTAGTCAAAAACAATCTGGTTATAAATATCATGCTTGCTTGGATGGGTGGTCTTGGCGTTTCAGAATATAATGGCATCGTTAGTCCTGCCTATTGTGTCTATAGACTAAAAAAGGCTGCAAATCCCCAATTTATGCATTATTTATATAAAACGCCGATGTATTTGGCTGAATTTGCGAGACATTCAACAGGTGTAATACCTTCACGTTGGCGTATGTACACGGATGATTTTGGACAAGTTCTGACTCTTATTCCACCAATAGATGAGCAAGATAAAATTGTTTCTTATCTCGATAAAGTTACATCAAAGATTGATGAAGCAATAGCCCAGCAACAAAAGATGATAGATTTGTTGAATGAGCGCAAACAGATAATTATCAATAATGCAGTAACCAAAGGCCTTAATCCGGATGCACCAATGAAATATAGTGGTGTAGATTGGATTGGAGAAATTCCCAAAGATTGGTCTATCTATAGATTGAAATATTTACTAAAAGAAAAACTAAAATATGGTGCTAATGAAAGCGCAGAAAGTGATAATACTTCTTATCCACGCTATATTAGAATAACGGATATAGATGAAAATGGTACATTAAAAGACAACACTTTTAAATCTTTAATGCCAATAAAAGCAAGACCATATTTATTAAATAAAGGAGATATTCTTTTAGCAAGAAGTGGAGCTACTGCTGGTAAAAGTTTTCTTTTTGAAGGAGGAATAAATGCATGCTTTGCTGGTTATCTTATAAAAGCGTCTTTATCGACAATTATTGTGCCTCGTTATTTCATGTATTTTACATACTCTGGAGTCTATGATAATTGGAAGAAAAGTATTTTTATTCAGGCAACTATCCCCAATATAGGTGCTGATAAATATGCTAATCTTTTAGTTTCATTACCTCCTATTAATGAACAGCATAAAATTATAGCATATCTAAATAAAGAGACCGAGAAAATAAATAATGCGATTGATTATAGTAAGCGAATAATTTCTCTTTTACAGGAACGTAAGCAAATAATAATTAATGATGTGGTAACCGGAAAAGTAAAAGTATCATGAATAATTCATATTACATATTAGCAAAAGAGGCTATCCATATAGAACGGCTACATATTTGTACATGGGAATTTACTAATGCCGATTCATATATAGAGTTTGGTATGGAATTTTCTTATGGGAGTTTTACAAATGATACTTTAAACATTTGGTTATCTGTCCCTTTTATTAAAGGGAACGATGAAGTAAAATGTTTATTAGAGAATTTGTCTAATAGAGCAAATAGTCGCTTTATCTTTAATGATATAGTAAGTGGGATTAGTAATATCGGAGCCGATCATCGGGATGGAAGTATCTTGCAATTCGAGAAACGTGATTCGTTGACTATTTTACCTTGTAGGATAGACGTTTCAAGTGGGTTTCTAAAGTTTACTCTTAATAGGCCTAATAGATATGAAGGAAATTTGTATTTTAGAGTTTTAGTAAAACATAATGGAACAATTGCGATAAAAAAATCAGGAATAGCCAAAAATACATATATATATGACCTGAAAATTAATGAAACTCGTAATTTGCCAGAAGACATATATGATTTGAAATCAAATGAAAATTTGCATATTTGTCAAATTCATAATTTGTTCTGTCTACACTCTGTCCCTGATGATTTTGAGTTTAGTTTTATTGATTCTTCTAAGCTTAAAAACATTAGAAAACTAGAAACAGAAGCCTTCAAAAAATATCTTCCAGATGTGAAGGATATAGGTAAAGATTGCTATAATATAATGTTCCTAAAAGATTGTGGTAAAGAAAGTTATTCCCTGTTTACTACATGTTCTGAAGAAACTATTGGAACTAAGCAAATTTCACTTGCAATAGCTACAAATATATTATGCAGTCTACTTTTCTTTCAATATTTTGACTTTTGAGGATAGCTTTTCGGGGTTCGGGAAGCTATCCTTTTTTTAGAAACTGTTTTAGTGATTTATTTATACTTGCACCGATGTATGGTTATGTGGAATGTTGCTGCAATAAGAAATAAAGTGTATACCAGGACATGAAACATTGCCCAGTTATGTCACAATTCATGGTTATATTTACTGGACGCAGATTACGCAGACAAGCGTAGATATATTAATTGACAATATAAAATAAGTCTGCGTTAATTAGCGCATTCTGCGACGTCTGAGTCCAGTTTATTTTCTTTATACACTTTTACTCTCCAAGCCAAAATGGGCCTTGAACCAATGTTGGATCCTTATCTATTTCTGATTGAGGTATCGGATACCAATAGAATTTGCGAGGATAAACACGATCCATGTATTTTGTGCGTTTGAAGAAGGCGTTGTCTCCTTGATCAGTATATTCGGTTCCATAATAATTCATCCCATAATCCGGTCCATTGACACCCCAATCTGGATTTTCACCCTGCTCATTTAGGTTTCCGATGCCATAATGGGCTGTTTTCCAGCGACGCAAATCATGGTAACGAACTCCTTCACCCACAAATTCTACTCGGCGTTCTTTGTGTATCAAACGTCTTACCTCTTTCTGGTCTGAGAAATTGATCTTAATGCGGGTAAAACCATTCTCATCCGTGCCAGTTCCATATTCGGCAATACCAGCCCGATGGCGAATCTTATTCAAATTGTCGAGTATTTCTTGTTTGTGGCTCATGCGTTCTGAACTTTCATTTAATGCTTCAGCATAACTTAGATAAGCTTCTGCCATGCGGAAAATGATAGCCGGACGATAAGGGTGATTGTTATCACGAGGTATATAATCCAATGATACTCGACTACGATTTAAATAACCGTTTTGCGGAGCATCGTGTGTTGGTCCTCCGTCCGGTTGTCCATACAAAAAGTTCGTATTACGGTTTTCCCATTTGAACCATTGTCCATTCCATACTACAGTCAGGTAAAAACGAGGTTCCCGATGGCAATACATATTAAATGTGTTGGGTTGTACAATCAAGCGTTTCCCGTCTCGTTCCGGTGTAACGTCAGGGTAATTACTATCATTGTACCCATCCATTAAATAATAATCGGTTGCCCTATATTCGGGTTTTGTAGAAAATCCCTTCTCACTATATAATGGCGCATTCGGATTGATTTTCGGACTACCGTCCGCATTATATCCCAGTATAGGTTCCGTTCCGTCTTCCATAAAGAAAGCATCTACCAGTGATTGAGTAACTCCTAAGCCTCCATTACCGCCGCAACCGCGAGGAGTTCCGTGCTGTTCCCAATCTCCGTAATTTCCTTTAGGTCGGAACCAAATGATTTCATTGTTACCCTCTCCTTCTGTTCTCATTGTGGCTCCGTAACAGGACATGAAGGGATCCACTTTGCCGTTTTCTTTGTTATTTACGATATACAATCCCTTTCCTTTTTTCTCGGCTTCATCGATCAGCTGCTTACATGCGTCAGCTGCTTTTTTCCATTTATTGGCATCATAAGCTTGGCTGAAACGTTCTTCTCCGTCAGAATTTTTAAAGCCGAGATACCATTCATTTCCATTTACTAACGGACTTGCTGCAAATAGCAATATGCGGGCGCGAAGCGCCAATGCTGCCAATTTAGTTGCGCGACCACCATACAACGTACTCCAACTGTCCGGAAGGACTTTCGACAATTCTAAAAATTGATTATCCAGCCAGTCGATCATCCATTCAAAGCTTTTCTGACCGCGCATTAGATCCGGAGAATCCGAAGTCATATCATCTTCAAAATAAGGGACTGCTCCATAAACCAAGGTCATCATCCAATAGTAATACGCAACCATGAAACGACATTCGTTTTTCATTGTCTCCACGTCACTCTCCGTTACGTTTTGTTTTGGTAAAGCCTTTACGTTATCCATGAAAATATAGGCTTGTCGAATATATTTGGACATTGTCCAATAGGATCCGCTCCAACCTGAATTAGGTTCCCATTGTCCTACGCGAAATCCTAATCCGCAGTCACTACCCCAATATGGTAACCAGCCTTGCGATGGAGTGATATCGTTTGCCAGCATCTCGAACGCATCGTAACGCGTATAATCCCAGTATGGATCCCGAATGCCTTGGTATACACCTGCTAGCCAATCTTCCGTACGAGTCTTGTCGTCGAATATCATGTCTATTGTAATAATATCGTCTGGTGCATTGTCTATAAAATCCGTGCATCCATTTAAGCACATACATAATGTCGCTAAACCAATATACTTGCTAAATTTCATTTTTTTATTTTTTTATTTTTAGAAATTAATATCAAAACCTGCTGAAAATGATTTCATTATCGGGTATTTTGTACCTACGGATGTGTCGACTTCAGGATCCCATAAGTCAAATTTTGAGAATGTGAACAGATTACTACCTTTTGCATATAAACGAATGTTCGACAGGCCAATTTGTCGTACCCAAGATTTCGGGAGCGTATAGCCGATCTCTATATCTTTCACTCGGAGAAAACTCATGTTTTCCAACCACCATGTAGAGTTTCGAACATTATTCTCGCTTTTCCCCCATGTCAAACGTGGGTAATATACATCTTGGCTTGGATTTTCAACGGTCCAACGGTCTTGATAGTTAGTCAGGATATTTCCCATGGCCCCCATTGTTTCACCAGGGGTAAACTTGTTGCTGCATCCTCCTTTAAATCCGTATGTCATCCCATTCCCTTGGAAGAATATGTTAAAATCTAGATTCTTATAGCGAAAATTGGCACCGAAGCCGTATACGATCTGAGGGTTGTATGTTCCTCCTATGGCAGTCTCGTCCAATGAACTGACAACGCCATCCCCATTCACGTCTTTATATTTGATGTCACCGGGGCGAACCGGACCGAATGTATGGGTAGGAATATCCTCGTTTACAACGTAACCGCCATTCTCGGCAATCAGATAATCTCCGTTGGCATCTTTTTGGAAATCATCAAAAGTAAACAGGCCTTCGTCGACTAATCCAAATAACTGGTTGACTTTTTCGCCTGTCCGTTGACGATTCGTCCCCATGACGCCTAATGCCTCATCCTGTTCGATGATTTTGTTCTGGGCGTATGTAAAAGATCCCCGGAAGCCGACGTATAAATCTTTATTGATTTGTTTGTTTACGTTTAATGCTAGGTCGATCCCCTGATTATTTACTTTCCCATAATTAGCCCATGGTGTATTTCTAAATCCTGCTGATGTCGGAATATTATTTCGTTTCATAAAGATATTATATCTGTGTTCAAAGAAATAGTCCACTTGGAAGTCGATCATATTCCAGAGGCCCAATTCGAAACCTGCATTTGTTTTCGATACGGTTTCCCATGTCAGATTAGGAATTCCGAAATCACCTTCAAAGCGAGAATTCCGATGATAATATTGTCCGTTGGTTCCCCAGTCATAACCCGTTCCGTCTTCTCCCAATGTTGTCTGGTAAGCAAAGCGACGTCCGTCTAATTGGTCGTTCCCTGTCAAGCCGAATGAACCACGAAACTTGATTTTGCTGAACGTGTCTTTGTATGGTTCCATGAACTTTTCTTCCGAAAGCAAGTAACCAATTGCTACGGACGGGAAAAATCCGAAGCGATATCCTTTGGCAAAATTCTCTGATCCGTTATAACCGAAATTAAATTCTGCAATATATCGATTGTCATATGTGTAAGATGCTCGTCCGGCGATACCCATGCGGCGATAAGGTACGATGTCGTACGATTCTTCAAATTGCTGGTAATCCCGTTGGTTATACAAGAACAAACCTTCAACCTGATGTTTCCCGAATGTCCTTTCATAATTCAAATTCAGTTCTACATAAGTTGCTTTGTTTCCCCAATCATTATTTTCGGAAGTGCTCAAAAATTGTTGTCCGTAACTGGATATGTTCAAAATTAAATTACCATTTTCATCGCGTTGGGTAGCCGGTTGATACAAGTCTGGTGTTTTTGAACGAGTAACGCCTGACCAAGAATAGCGATCAAATGAGAAAATACCCTTTATTTTCAGTCCAGGAGTAATAAATTTCAAATCTTGCTCTAATGCGAACAACGATTCGATTTTACTTTGAGAGGTTGTTGCATATCCTTTTTGAGTAACCTGTACGTACGGATTCACTCGTTGATTGACTACTGGAAAATAGATATTATCATCTTCTTTATAATAGGCCGGATGTATGAATGGAGGGGTCTCGAATGCTCCCGAAAATGCATCATCGGAAGATATTGCCATTTTATTCATCTCCTGTAAATAGCCACCGACACTGACTGTCAATTGCGTTGTTTTTGTGATATTGATGTCTACATTCGAGCGTAAGTTGAATTTGTTTAGATGTGTTCCACTGTTCCAACTTTGACTCTTGTCGCGTTCGAAAATACCTTGTTCGCCATAATATGATCCGACCACTGCATAGCGTAAAATGTCAGAACCTCCGTTGACAGTAATATCTGCACGTTGATTCATGGCAAAATCTTTCGTAATCAGATCCATCCAATTTACATCCGGGTATAAATCCGGATCAGTTCGATTTATGTAGTGATCAATGGTTTCTTGCGAATAGGGAGATTGCTGTTGACCGTTATCTTTTGCTATTTCATTCAGTAATGTCAGATACTCTGCTGAACCGATGTATTGGGGTAATTTTGTTGGTTGAGTAAAACTTTGTTCGAAATGGACATTGACTGTAGGTTTTCCTAATTTCCCACGTTTAGTTTGCACCAAAATAACACCGTTTGCTCCACGTACACCATAAACGGCTGAAGCAGATGCATCTTTTAACACAGAGAATGATTCGATTTCAGCAGGGTTCAAGTCATCGAGTGTTCGTTCGATGCCGTCGACTAATACTAAAGGACTGGTTCCTGCTCCTTGGAAAGATGAAATACCTCGTATCCAGAAATTGGAACCGTCCGCTCCCGGTTCTCCTGATCGTTGCACGGCAATTACACCTGCCACATTTCCCGCCAAGTTGTTACTTAAGGCACGTGTTGTCCCTTGGCTTAATACCTGAGGCTCGATTGTTGTAATCGAACCTACTATCGATGCACGTTTTTGAGAGCCATAGCCGACTACTACCACTTCATTCAAGCCTGTCGAAATTTCGTGCATGTTCAAGTTTATGTTGATTTGGTTACCAACAACAATTTCCTGCTCTTCAAATCCAATGTAAGTGAATACTAGTATAGAACTTCGACTTGGAACTTCTAAAAAATAGTTGCCATCTATATCTGTTGTTGTACCTATCGTTTGTCCTTTTATTACAATATTCACTCCAGAAAGTGGTTCTCCCTGGGAATCTCGTACTGTACCATTTATATGGATCCCTTCTTCTGTGAGTTTTTTAACAGTAGGGATTATTTCCTTTTCATGTCTATCTGACCATTTGCCATTGGCATGAAGATAATTTGTACCTGATAGCAATGCACACACGATACATGTTAATTGCAATTTTTGATTTAATTCATTTTTGATCATGTTTTTTACGGAATTATAGATTTTACGTTAACTGTTGTTACTTTTAACTGTGTTCTTTTTTTGTTTTTATCCCATAGGCTATTTTTTATTGATTATGAATTTCTACTTTAAGCATATTATTTAACTAATTATCTAAATGATGTCTCCATAGTCCTTGAGGAACTATGGAACTTATATATAGAAAGAATCTTATTATTCAATGTCTTAAATGTATGAGGAGTGGAAATTGTTATCATTACAATGTCTTTTTTGACATAGGAGAAAATTATTTTATTCCTATTGTTTTAAATGTTGAATTTATTTTGTAAAAAAAGTTGCTCATGTTAAATGGATTGTTTACGTTTGCAAAAACGTAGTATTTAATATACTCTATTATTAAGTTTTTTTTCTGAAAGCTTTTTGTTATTATGGTGGAATTCCATAGTTCCTCAAGAACTATAGTTTGTTTATTATAGTGAGATGCAACGTTCTTTTTTGTATTAAAACCACGTATGTTGCCGGATCACCACATGGTCGGTTGTGCAGATATTTGGGTCTGTACGTCTCTTACCTCCCGAGTTTCGAGAGGCTGTTCAAGTTGTTTTTAACATTCAATACCTATTTTGCATATATCTGTGTGCGCTCGGTATTTAAAAGATACGCATTCTCTTGTGGCAAAAGCGAATGGTAGGAAAATAAAAAGCCCCGCTATTCCTAAGAATAACGAGGCCTTTTGGAAGCGAGC
>OGOU01002587.1_pt1 | contig 12642 bp, 7 predicted proteins | sample 1552721 | NCBI WGS metagenome assembly OGOU01 (sample SAMEA2580176, study PRJEB22360) | human gut metagenome | biome: human gut; feature: human-associated habitat; material: faeces | place: Denmark | collected 2008/2010 | reverse complement strand
CGGTCAGTAATGGCTTGTGTACCGGATGTGGCATTTGTCAAGGGGCATGTCCAAATACTTCAATTACAATGTACGTCAAAAGTGGAAGATTTCTACCTGTGGTTGATCAGAAATCATGTAAGAATGATAAGGGTTGCCATCGTTGTTATGATATTTGTCCTGGGGTAGGAGTTAAACTCAATTGTATAGCGAAAGAGGAATTTAGCGGAGCTGATACATTCTATAATGGGAAAATAGGATATTATAGGAAATGTTTTACAGGGTACAGTAATAGTTATAATGTGCGATATCATAGCGCGTCTGGAGGAATGGTTACTCAGTTACTTGTTTGGATGCTTGAAAAAAAACTTATTGACGGTGCAGCAGTTACGGCCTTTAGCTCAAAAAGTGAATTGTTGGTTCATTCTTTTATTGCTACAACTAAAGAGGAAATTCTTTTTGCGAAAAGTTCTAAATATGCACCTGTTACATTAAATAATATCATTCATGATATAAAAGCTAGAGAGGGGAAATTTGTTATTGTAGGATTACCTTGCCATATCCATGGTCTCCGTAAATATGAAAAAATAGATAAAAAGTTTAAGGACAAGGTTTTTGCTTATTTTGGTCTATATTGTTCTGGAAGTAAAAGTTTTTATTTAACAGAGTATGTCTTGGATAAATATAATATAGATATGAAAGGGCTATCATATTTATCTTATAGAGATGAAGGATGCTTAGGAGGAATGGTCGCAAAAGGTGTTGATCCTCAATCAAAACAATCATATAGGTTCTACGAAGATTATCAGAAATATAGCCATCCTTTACGGTCTTTTTTTGTTCCTAGAAGATGTTTGTTTTGTATAGATCATTTTGCTGAATTGGCTGATATTTCTTTTGGTGATATTCATGTAATGCCTTATTCGTTAGATAAAGTTGGAATAAATTCTTTAGTAACACGAAAATCAGGAATGACTGAACTACTTTATGAAGCAGCGGGCGAGCGCGCGATATCTTTGTCAGATCTGAATGAAGATGTGCTATTGTCATCACAAATTGCAGTAAAGCAAAAAAAACAACGGGCATCAACTTTTATTAAAATAGATAGAATCTTAGGTCGTAAAGTACCAAAATATGATGTTAAACTTGATGATAGCTTTGTGTGCAGATCAGTCTTTTCATATGGATTCAATATGTTACAACAGTTTGTTGGCAACCATAAATCGCTTTGGAGTATTATAAGTGTACTCAAGAAAAAAACAACAATTGATTAAAAGAATAATGGAATATGAGAAATAAGAAAAAAATAGGATGTGTGATTGCTTATTCTGATAATCATAATAATTATGGAACTTCACTTCAAGGTTTTGCAACAATAAAAAAAATACGAGACTTGGGATATGATTGCGAAATAATCCGTTATAAAAAGCAATTGACTCTATTTGAGAAAATCAAGCTTATATATCTGATGTTTCGCTGTGGGGGAACAATGGATAAGATACGCATTGTAAAAGAACGTTTGAATATGAAACTTCACCCTATGTACAAGAAAAATATTCAGGAAAGAACAGATGCTGTTAATGAGTATAAATTGAAACGATTGATTCCTTTATTTCATGAGTATGTTGGCTATGAAAAATTGTGCCAAGGATCATTAAATTATGATGTTGTATTAGTTGGGAGTGACCAGGTTTGGACGCCACTAAGTTTATATAGTAAATATTATAATCTGCTGTTTGTTAGTGATTGGGTGCCCAAAGTTGCCTATGCTTCGAGTTTTGGAGTATCTATAATTCCTTCTTTCCAACATGAGGAAACAAAAAGATTCTTAAACCGGTTCAATAAAATAGGGGTTAGAGAAATTCGTGGTAAAGAAATTGTGGAAACAATCTCTGATAATCAAGCTACGGTTGTGGCAGATCCTACAATGTTATTAACTAGAGAAGAATGGCAGCAAGAAATTGCAGAATCAGATATTCAGGAAAAGGAGCCGTATATCTTTTGTTATTTTTTAGGAACAAATCAAGAGGCAAGAGAAGCCGTTAATAATTTGAGGGATCAAACTGGGTATAAGGTGGTTGCTATTAGGCATATGGATGAGTTTGTGCCTAGTGATGACGTTTTTGGTGATGAGGCTCCATACAATGTCAGTCCTAATGATTTTATTAAATATATTAGTGAAGCCTCTTATATTTGTACTGATTCTTTTCATTGCACAGTCTTTTCCATTATATTTCAACGCAAATTCTTAACATTTTATCGCTTTAAGAAGCATTCTCTTACTTCTAGAAATTCCCGTATTGATAGTTTGTTGGAGTACTTTGATTTATCAGATCGGTTATATAATAGCGACATTTGTTCTATAAAAAATAATATTGATTATAATGATGTAAATAGGAAGCTTTCAATATTAAGAGAAGAATCTATTATTTTTTTGAAAAACGCATTGGAGCTCCCTCGAAATACAATTTAGTAAGGAAAGTAATAGATCAATTCTTATTCAACTCTTATTAACAGATATCTATTTAAGTAAGAATATTTGGAATCTAAAAACATATAAATTAATATGCCTTATTTCATATCAAAACCGTTGTCTAAAAGAATCCTTTTTTTAGGAGTCTCAATGAAGACGAAAGGTGGGATGACTGCTGTACTTGCTTCTTATGATGAATACATTGAAAACATGCGTTTTATTCCCACATGGAAACTAGGGAATAAGTTTGTGAAAGCGTGGTATGCCTTGCAGGCATTAATACGTACGTTTTTTCTTTGTATATTTGATAAAGATATTGAAATAGTTCATATTCATGGTGCTGCCAATGCTTCATTTTATCGTTGTAAGCTTTTTATTCAATTAGTAAAAATATTTAAGAAGAAAGTTATTTTACACGAGCATGCTGCAGATTTTGTTGATTTTTATAACAAAGCAACAAATAAAGAAAAGATTGTCGATGCAATTAATATTTGTGAGCGATTGATCGTACTTTCTGAGTCTTGGAAGATCTTCTTTTGTTCTATAGGTGTGGAAAGACAAAAAATATATGTGTTGAACAATATTGTTTCTCCTCCGATTATTCAATTTCCGAAGCGAGAAGATAATAAAGTTCATCTCTTGTTTATGGGTGAAATTAGTAAAAGAAAAGGAGCTTTTGATTTATTGCTGACATTAAGTGAAAATCGGGACTATTTTAAAGATAAGTTAAGTGTAAGACTAGGTGGCAACGAAGTAGATGGGGATATAAGAGCTTTTATAAAACAACATGAATTATCTTCTTTTGTAAGTTATGAAGGATGGATTTCCGGTCAAAAGAAAGTTGACTGTTTGAATTGGGAAGATATTTATATTTTACCTTCTTATAATGAAGGTCTTCCTGTTGCAATATTGGAAGCTATGAGCTATAGCCATCCTGTTATTTCTACACCGGTTGGTGGAATACCCGAGGTAGTATATTCTGGGGTAAATGGTATGTTGATAGAACCGGGAAATTTACAGGGAATGAGAGATGCTTTGAAAGTATTTATAGAACGTCCTGATTTAATTTCTTGTTATGGGAAGGAAAGTTTTCGGCTGGTTCAACCTTATTTCCCTGAAAATGTGTTCAAACAGCTTACTACTATTTATCATTCACTATTGAAATAGCTTTTGGGAGAAAATAGTTATTTATTATTCATATAATTAGTTATGGTTGAAAATGTAGTCCGTATATTGAATGTGGACATACACTCTATTACTCAGCAGGAACTTTTACAAAATCTGAAGAAGGGCATTGTAATCACTCCGAATGTAGATCATTTGGTGAAACTTCAAAAAGATGCTGGTTTTTACGCAGTTTATCAAAAAGCTGATTGGGTGATTTGTGATAGTAAGGTTTTATATTTAATGTCGAAATTGCTAAGGAAAAAATTACCTGAAGCAATTCCTGGTTCTAGTTTCTTTACTGCTTTTTATCAATATCATAAAGATGATAAAAATTGTAGAATATTTCTTCTGGGAGCGGCAGAAGGAGTGGCTGTAAAAGCGATGGAAGAAATAAACCTGAAAGTAGGGCGGGAAATAGTTGTGGGAGCCTTTTCTCCTTCCTATGGCTTTGAAAAGGATGTAGATGAATGTAATATGATTCTTGATATTATACGTTGCTCAGGGGCTAATATTCTTTTGGTCGGAGTTGGGGCTCCTAAACAAGAGAAATGGATTGCTCAATACAGTAAGCAGCTTCCCGAGATTGATTTATTTATGGGGTTGGGAGCTACGATTGATTTTGAAGCAAAGATATTGAAGCGTGCTCCCTTATTTTGGCAGAGAATAGGGATGGAATGGCTATACCGCTGTTTAAGAGAGCCAAGGAGGCTTTTTAAACGTTATTTTATAGATGACATGCAATTTTTTTACTATTTCGTTCTCCAATTATTAGGGTTGTATCGAAATCCATTTAATAAATCTCTGAAGTAAATAGCGGGATAGTGTTAATAGTAATTGCAGCTAGCGGTAACATAAGAAAAATGGGGGCCTTATTTTTTTCATATATCTCGTATAGGTTTACAAGAAATATGTTTTTTATTAGTGTACAAGAGGTGGGTATTGATAAAAAAAATAAGTATAATTATGCAGGAAGTCCGGCGTTTTAATAAAGTTTTAAAATCTAGTGTCCTTTTGGGGGATATTATTCTACTTAATCTGCTTTTATGGGGATTTGAATTTCTTTTTGGTGATCGGTTCTGGTGTGATAAATGTGGTTCAATATATCAGGGAATGGCATTAATTACTTTATGCTATTTGTTTTGTAATATACATTCTGGTGTAATCCTATATCGTTCGGTAGTTCGTCCTGAACAGATAATGATTCGCGTACTTCGTAATATGGTACCTTTTGTTTTACTGTCGACCTGTTTTTTATTACTATTTGATTTTGAGTTTTCTAATTCTCGGTTTTTTGGGGTATACTATCTTATTTTGATAATGGTGATAGTCAGTTACCGTTTGACATTCCGTCGTTTTTTGGAACTTTATCGTGAAAGAGGCGGGAATATTCGCAGAGTCGTATTGGTGGGAAGTCACGAAAATATGCAGGAACTTTATCATGCGATGACAGACGACCCTACTTCGGGATATCGTGTACTCGGTTATTTTGAGGATGTACCATCTGATTGTTATCCTGATAGAGTTTCTTATTTGGGGCAACCTAAAGAGGTTAATGCTTATTTAGAAAAACATGTAGGGAAAGTTTGCCAACTTTATTGTAGTCTTCCTTCCGCACGTAGTGCAGAGATTGTTCAGATTATAAACTATTGTGAGAATAACTTGATACGTTTTTTCAGTGTTCCGAATGTTCGCAACTATTTGAAAAGAAGAATGTATTTTGAAATGTTAGGTAATGTTCCTGTTTTATCCATTCGTCGTGAGCCTCTTGAACTGTTAGAGAACCGGATTTTAAAGCGTAGTTTTGACATAGTCTGTTCTATTTTGTTTTTATGTACTATTTTCCCTCTTATTTATTTGGTTGTGGGGATTGCCATCAAAGTAAGTTCTCCGGGACCTATCTTTTTTAAACAGAAACGTAGTGGTGAAGACGGTCGTGAGTTTTGGTGTTACAAATTCCGTTCAATGAAGGTGAATGCGCAGTGTGATACATTACAAGCTACGGCACATGATCCGCGCAAAACACGTATTGGAGAATTTATTCGGGCGACAAGTATTGATGAGTTACCTCAGTTTATAAATGTTTTGTGTGGAGATATGTCTGTTGTCGGACCACGACCACATATGTTAAAGCATACGAAAGAATATTCTCAATTAATTAATAAGTTTATGGTTCGTCATTTTGTGAAACCTGGTATAACTGGCTGGGCACAGGTTACAGGGTATCGAGGCGAGACAAAGGAATTATGGCAGATGGAAGGTCGTGTGACACGCGATATCTGGTATATTGAACACTGGACATTTTTATTGGATTTGTATATTATATATAGAACTGTATACAATGCTATTCGTGGGGATAAAGAAGCTTATTGATAATTACGAATCCCAGTTTGCTTTATTTGATAAAATTTAAATTACTGAATATATGATGAGAAGACTAAACAAGAAAATTTGCTGGTTATTGCTGCTGTTTTTACTAGCTGGCTGCCAGTCGTACAAAAAAGTACCTTATTTGCAGGACATAGAAGTGATAAGTCAAACAGAACAAAGGGACAATTTATACGATGCTAAAATCATGCCTAAGGATTTATTGACTATCGTTGTGTCCTGTACGAGTCCGGAATTAGCAGCACCGTTCAATTTGACAGTAGCTAGTCCGAGTAATCTGGCTGCAGCAAGTACGTTAGCTACTACGCAACCTGTATTGCAAACTTATTTGGTAGATAATGGAGGTCGGATTTCTTTTCCGGTATTAGGTGAATTGCAGTTGGGAGGATTGACGAAAAGGCAGGCTGAGCAAATGATAGTGGATAAATTGAAGCCCTATATGAAAGAGACTCCTATAGTGACAGTTCGTATGGTAAATTATAAAATCTCAGTGATAGGTGAAGTTACTCGTCCGGGGACATTTACAATTTCAAATGAGAAAGTAAATTTATTGGAAGCCCTTGCTATGGCAGGTGATATGACTGTTTATGGGTTGCGTGATAATGTGAAACTTATTCGTGAGGATGCTACAGGAAAACAAGAAATTATTACTCTCGACCTGAATAAATCAGAAACGATTCTTTCTCCATATTATTGGCTCCAGCAGAATGATATCGTTTATGTGACTCCCAATAAAGCAAAAGCTCGAAATTCGGATATAGGAAACAGCACGAGTTTATGGTTCTCTGCCACATCCATCTTAGTATCACTTGCAAGCTTATTATTTAATATTTTAAAATAACGTTTGGAATAATGAAAGAAGAAATAATAAACGAAAGACACCCCGATGCTACTGATGAGAAAATTGATATTCAGGAATTGCTTTTCAAATATATTATCCATTGGCCGTGGTTTGTCGGCGCAGTGTTGATTTGCCTTGTTGGTGCTTGGATTTACTTACGTATGGCTACCCCAATATATAACATCTCAGCTACAGTTCTTATAAAGGATGATAAAAAAGGCGGGGCGGCAGGTATGATTACTGGACTTGAGGATTTAGGTTTGGATGGTCTTGTATCTTCATCGCAGAACATTGATAATGAGGTAGAAGTGTTGCGGTCTAAGACTATCGCGAAAGAAGTTGTAGAACAATTGGGGCTGTATGTCTCTTATACAGATGAAGATGAGTTCCCTTCAAAAAATATATATAAGACTTCTCCAGTCATAGTTAGTTTGACTCCACAGGAAGCTGAAAAGTTGAGTGCCCCAATGGTTGTTGAGATGGCATTATATACTCAAGGAGGGCTTGATGTGAATGTAGCAGTTGGAGATAACGAATATAAAAAGCATTTTGAGAAATTACCAGCTGTATTCCCGATGAATGAGGGTACTTTAGCTTTTTTTCAATCGCCAGATTCACTTTCTATGAAGAAGGATACAATAGAAGATTCTTCAACTCAAAGTGTGCGTCATATTACTGCTACAATTAATTCACCGATGAGAGTGGCTAGAGCATATTGTGAGAATTTGAGTATTGAACCTACTTCTAAAACGACTTCGGTAGCTGTGATTTCATTGAAGAACTCTAGCTTGCAACGTGGACAGGATTTTATCAATCAGCTGCTTGAAATGTATAACCGTAATACAAATAACGATAAAAATGAGATTGCACAGAAGACTGCTGAATTCATCGATGAACGTATTAATATTATTTCGAAGGAATTAGGAAGTACTGAGGCAAATCTGGAGAACTTCAAACGTAATGCGGGTATTACAGATTTAAGTAGCGAGGCACAAATAGCTTTGACCGGTAATGCTGAATATGAGAAGAAGAGGGTGGAGATTCGGACACAAATCAGCTTGATCGAAGATTTGCGTAAGTATATAAGAGGGAATGAGTATGAAGTATTACCTAGTAATGTGGGGTTACAAGATGTTGCATTAGTTGCAACGATTGAACGATATAATGAAATGTTGGTTGAACGGAAGCGCTTATTACGTACTTCTACAGAAAATAATCCAACCATCATCAATTTGGATACAAGTATCCGTGCCATGAAGTTGAATGTACAAGCTACTCTCGATGGTACTTTGCAGGGAATGCTGATTACAAAAGCAGACCTTGATCGTGAAGCAAGCCGTTTTTCTCGTCGTATTAGTGACGCTCCGGGACAAGAACGTCAGTTTGTAAGTATTGCCCGTCAACAGGAAATTAAAGCCGGACTATACTTGATGCTTTTGCAGAAACGTGAAGAGAACGCCATAACACTTGCAGCTACTGCAAACAATGCAAAAATCATTGATGAAGCTATCGCCGATGATATCCCTGTTTCTCCGAAACGGAAAATCATTTATCTGATCGCTTTAGTATTAGGCGTTGGCATCCCTGTAGGCATCATCTACCTGATCGGCCTGACCAAGTTCAAACTCGAAGGCCGTGCAGATGTCGAGAAACTGACAACCGTTCCTATCGTCGGTGATATCCCATTAACCGACGAGAAGAACGAAAAAGACGGTTCTATTGCCGTCTTTGAGAATCAGAACAACCTGATGAGCGAGACCTTCCGAAACATCCGTACCAACCTTCAGTTCATGCTTCAGAATGACAAGAAGGTGATTCTTGTGACTTCTACCGTCAGTGGAGAAGGAAAATCATTTATCTCCGCCAATTTAGCCATCAGTCTCTCTTTATTAGGAAAGAAAGTAGTAATCGTAGGGCTTGATATCCGCAAACCGGGATTGAATAAAGTCTTCCGTCTTTCGACGAAAGAGAAGGGGATTACCTTATACCTTGCAAACCCGGAAACAGATTTGATGAGTCTGGTACAACCTTCGGATATTAATCAGAATCTGTATATACTTCCCGGTGGAACGGTTCCTCCTAATCCGACCGAGCTGTTAGCGCGTGATGGTCTGGACAAGGCTATAGAAATATTGAAGAAGAACTTTGACTATGTGATTCTGGATACCGCACCGGTAGGTATGGTTACCGATACCTTGTTGATCGGTCGTGTAGCGGACTTGTCCGTCTACGTATGCCGTGCCGACTATACTCATAAAGTAGAGTATACATTGATCAACGAACTTGCCGAAGAAAAGAAACTGCCTAACCTGTGTACTGTAATCAATGGCGTAGACCTGAAACGCAGGAAGTATGGCTACTACTACGGCTACGGTAAGTATGGCAAGTACTATGGATATGGCAAACGCTATGGCTACGGATACGGTTATGGACAGGAAAAAGGTGCTAAATCGTAATCCGGTTCTAAGAATAAACCTGAGAATAAACGATAGCCCGTTTCAATCTGATTGACCACAGTATATCCCCCAAGATATAGTCAGTCAGATATAGCCGACCGCTTGATTTTCCCCAATCAAGCGGTTTGTTGTATTCATCTACATTGACAATATAATTTTTATATCCCATATCAAAGAAAAGCGGGTATCCGGACAACCAGATGCCCGCTTTTTTTGTTATATTTGTATTATCCCTTAAAAAATGATAATTATGAAACAACACTACAGACTTACTATTTGGAGCCTTTTCTTTCTGATCACTTCCAGTGGAAGTGCCTTTGCCCAGAGAAAAACGATCACTCCGATAGACTCTCTGATAACGGTAGGATACGCCACCGGAAGTTTAAAAACCATATCCGGATCAGTGGAGAAAATCACGGAGACACAGATGAATAAAGACCAGATCACGAATCCGCTGGAAGCCATACGCGGACGAGTACCGGGTCTGACCATCCAGCGTGGGACAAACGGTCCCGCCGCCTTAGATGCAGTCCGCCTGCGAGGAACCACCTCATTGACCAGCGGAAACGACCCGCTGATTATCGTCGATGGAGTCTTCGGCGATTTGAGTATGCTTACCTCCATTTATCCTACAGACATAGAGAGCTTCACCATCCTGAAAGACGCTTCCGAAACGGCACAGTACGGATCACGAGGCGCCTCCGGTGTCATCGAAATCACCACCAAGAAGGGCATGGGCGGTAAAACGCAAGTGAGTTATAACGGCATCTTCGGTATATCCACCGTCTATAAGAATCTGAAAATGCTGTCAGCAGATGACTTCCGCCGGGTCGCATCCGAACGGGGCATCTCCATACTGGACAAAGGAAACAACACCGACTTCCAGAAAGAGATAGAACAGACAGGATTGCAACAGAACCACCACATCGCCTTTTATGGAGGCTCGAATGAATCCAGCTACCGTGTTTCCCTCGGTTTCATGGACCGTCAGGGAGTCATACTGAACGAGGACATGAAGAACTTCACCTCTAATATGAACATGACCCAAAGGATGTTCGACGGTTTTCTGAACTGCGAACTGGGCATGTTCGGTTCTATCCAGAAGAATCACAATCTGGTAGACCTTCAGAAAACCTTCTATTCTGCCGCCACTTTCAATCCCACATACCCCAATCACAAAGACCCCGATTCCGGTTCATGGGACGGAATCACTACCGCCAGTCAGATCACGAATCCGTTGGCATGGATGGAAGTGCAGGATCATGACGCCACCTCGCATATCAGTACTCACGCTCGTCTGACTTTCAATCTGATGGACGAACTGAAACTGGTACTCTTCGGTGCCTATACCTATAATATAGTCGAAAATTCCCAATACCTGCCCACCTCCGTCTGGGCGCACGGACAGGCATACAAAGGCACGAAAAAGATGGAATCCCTCCTGGGTAACATGATGCTGACCTACAAGAAAGGCTGGAAGAAGCATTACTTCGACGCGCTGGCACTGGCGGAACTCCAGAAGGAGACATACACCGGATTCTATACCACAGTCACCAATTTCAATACAGATAAATTCGGCTACCACAACCTGCAAGCCGGCGCCCTTCGTCCGTGGGAGGGAACCAACTCGTACTACGAGCAACCGCATCTGGCCTCCTTCATGGGACGCTTCAACTACACCTATGCCGACCGCTACAGTCTGACAATGACCGCCCGTACCGATGCCTCCTCCAAATTCGGAGCCAATCACAAATGGGGATTCTTTCCCTCCGTCTCCGCCGCATGGGTGATCAGTGAGGAAAAGTTCATGAAACGCCTCCCCGTGATTGATAATCTGAAGTTCCGTATAGGTTACGGTTTGGCTGGCAATCAGAGCGGTATCGACTCCTACACCACGCTGAGCCTTGTCAAACCGAACGGAGTGATTCCCGTAGGAAACTCGGCAGCCGTGTCATTGGGAGACTTGCGAAACACGAATCCCGACTTGAAATGGGAAGTGAAACATACCTTCAATACAGGTATTGACCTTGCCATGTTCGGCAACCGCCTGCTGCTCTCCGCCAATTATTACAACTCCAAAACGACGGATATGCTCTACCTCTACAACGTAAGCGTACCGCCCTTTACCTACAACACCCTGCTGGCGAATATCGGCTCCATGCGCAACAGCGGTCTGGAGATAGCCGTCGGCATCACCCCGTTGAAGACTCAGGACATGGAACTGAACATCAACGCCAACATCACCTTCCAGCAGAACAAGTTGCTTTCTCTGAGCGGTATGTACAATGGCGAACTGATTTCCGCCCCCGAATACAAGAGTCTTGCCAGCCTCGACGGAGCCGGCTTTCACGGAGGTTATAACCACATCGTTTACCAAGTAGTAGGCCAGCCGCTGGGTGTCTTCTACCTGCCACGTGCCAACGGACTCGTTTCCGATGGAAACGGCGGCTACACCTATGACATAGCCGATCTCAATGGCGGCGGCGTCAGCCTCGAAGATGGCGAAGACCGCTATGTAGCCGGGCAAGCCGTACCCAAAACGATTCTCGGATCGAACCTCAGTTTCCGCTACAAGCGTTTCGATATTTCAGTACAGATCAACGGCGCCTTCGGACACAAAATATACAACGGAACCTCCCTGACCTATATGAACATGAATATATTCCCCGACTACAATGTGATGCAGGAAGCTCCCGCACGCAATATCAAAGACCAGACCGCCACCGACTACTGGCTGGAAAACGGAGCGTATGTCAATTTCGACTACGTGACACTCGGCTGGAACGTACCGATAGAAAAGGTGCAGAAACTAAAGAAATATGTTCGCTCCCTGCGACTGGCATTTACAGTCAACAACCTTGCGACGATTTCCGGCTATTCAGGTCTTTCGCCCATGATCAACAGTTCGACGGTCAACTCCACTTTGGGGCTGGACGATAAACGCGGATATCCGTTAGCGCGGACTTACACGTTGGGATTGAGTATTAACTTTTAACGGAGGAGGAAAACGATAATGAAAAAGATAAAGCGATATTTGCAGCAGCAAGGATGGTATTTAGAGAGTAAATCTCTATATGATGGAAAAGCAACTCTGCTTGAGGGGAATTTGCTTGAGGGGAAGATGAACCTGAAAAAAACAGTTGTCTTTCTTATTGTGTGCATTACCTTCTTCTCGTGCGACAAGTTTCTGGAAGAGAGTCCCAAAGACAAACTGCCGGAAGACGAAGTCTACAACAATATCTCGGATGTATATCTGAATGCCGTAGCCTCACTTTACACCTACATCGGCGGTTATAGCGACAGTCAGGGATTGCAGGGAACGGGTAGGGGAGTCTACGACC
>OGOU01002581.1_pt1 | contig 12674 bp, 11 predicted proteins | sample 1552721 | NCBI WGS metagenome assembly OGOU01 (sample SAMEA2580176, study PRJEB22360) | human gut metagenome | biome: human gut; feature: human-associated habitat; material: faeces | place: Denmark | collected 2008/2010 | reverse complement strand
CTGCCAGTGTGTTTTCGCGAACTTTTTGTTTGTGGATGTAAGTTCTGAGCGCTTCTCTAATCAGTTCGCTTCTTGTACGGTTTTCTGTTTCTGCAACTCCATCAATTTTGTTCAAAAAATCTTCGGGCATTGAAATAAGAACTCTTGCCATTTTGTATTCCTCCAGTTATGTTTTTGTCTTTGTTTTTGTTTATCTCTCGTACTTATATAAACGATTTTTTCTATAAAAAATTGCTAAAATTTATCTATGGAATATATACAAAAATCAAAAACCCTTAAAAATAAAGGATTTACAGCTTTACATTTCTTCACAATCGTCCCGGAATAAAAATTGCCGGATATTTATTTTCCGACGCCTGTGAACCACGGCGAATCGAGCCAGAAAAATGAATATCCGGCAGTTTTTACGCAACAGCGCCCATTGTAGAACTTAAAATTTCATGATAAAAATAAGAAATGAAAAATGTACTGGTAACAGGAGCCTCATCAGGGCTCGGGAAAGAAATTGCGCTTACGCTTGCGCAAAACGGGTTTAAAGTGTTTGCAGGCGTAAGAAAACAGGAAGATAAAGCTGCACTCGAGGCGCTGAATCCCTCGATTCAGGCGGTTTTCATCGACGTAACGAGCGATGAAAGCGTAAATGAAGCTTTTGAGGTTATAAAATCGCAAACAGATTCGCTTTACGGGCTTGTAAACAACGCAGGAATCGCACTTGCAGGGCCGGTGGAATGTTTGCCTGTTGAGGTTATAAAAAAGCAGTTTGAAGTGAATGTTTACGGCGCAATCCGCACAGCACAGAAGTTTTTGCCGTTAATGGACAACAGTAGGATTGTAAACATCAGTTCCATGGCGAGTTTCGGGCTTTTTCCGTTTGTTTCGCCCTACTGCGCGTCAAAAAGGGCGCTGGACATATTTTTTAACGCACTTTTGCTGGAATGCAAAAAACCTGACCTGAAAGTTATCTCAATAAAGCCCGGCGTGGTGAAAACGGCAATCTGGGACAAATCCATCAACGAATGCACAAAAATTCTCGACAATATTCCGGAAGAATTCCACAAAAAATACGAAAAAGAGTACGAATTTCTGGTCAAAAACGCCCGAAAAAACAACGACAAAGGGCTTGAACCCGCACAAATAGGCAAACTTGTCCTGAAAGTTCTTACCATTAAAAACCCGAAACTCTCATATTGCGCGGGTTTCGACGCAAAAATGACAGCGTTGTTTTCAAAATTGCCGCTTTCTGTGATAAATTTTCTTACAAAAGCTTCCATGAAAAACCGTTTGAGCTAAAATGGTCAGTGTGCCCTCCTGAAAAGAACGGACACGAAAGGCAGTTTCAATAAATGTCACCCTGAACCCGTTTCAGGGTCTAACCGGAATCGAATGCAAAATTTCCTGCTTGCAAGGTTCAAAAACAAGTTCAAAAGGGCATTTAATTCAGAAAAAATAAAAATTTAAAAGAAAAAAGGACAAAATATGCAGTTTGACCGTGCATCTTACCTTAACACAAGACGTGACGCGTGGGTTGAGATAAATTTAAATAATATTGAACATAATATTCTGGAATTTAAAAAATACCTGAAAAAAGGCGCAAAGCTTTTCGCCGTGGTCAAAGCAGACGCTTACGGGCACGGGGCGGTGACGATTGCGCCGATTCTTCTTGCTTCGGGCGTGGATTTTCTCGGAGTTTCCTCGATTGACGAGGGAATGCAGCTTCGCGAAGCAAAAATCAATGCGCCTATCCTGATTTTGGGCGCGGTTCCTGTATGGGCGTTCGACTGGGCGGCAGCAAATAACATGTCGCTTTCAATTTTTCTCGACGAACACATCGAGGCATGCCGGATTGCGTACGAAAAAACCGGCATAAAGCCCAAAGTGCACGTAAAAATCGACACAGGAATGAACAGAATCGGCGTGCGGCCTGAAAACGCAGCAGAATTTATAAAACAGGTTCAAAAGTGCGATTTTATTGAACTTGAGGGCATATTCACGCATTTTGCCTGCGCAGAAGACGAAAAAGCCACTAAAAATCAGTACGAAAAGTTCAGAAAAGTCGTTGATTCCGTTGATTCAACAGGACTTTTAATCCACTGCTGCAATACGCCTGCATTGATTGCGTACGATTATATGGACTACAACATGGCGCGCGTTGGGATTGGAATTTACGGCATGCAGCCGGATTTGCCCGCAGGCGTGAAAAAACCGGACTTAAAACAGGCAATTTCTTTAAAAGGAAGAATCACAAACATCCATGAGGCGGAACCCGAGGAGGGCGTAAGCTATTCGCACACTTTCATAACCCGCGGAAAGACCAAAATAGCAACAATCCCGATGGGCTACGCGGACGGAGTACCAAGATGTCTGTCCAACAAGATTTTCGGGCTGATAAATGGCCAAAAAGTTCCCCAAATCGGCAATATTACAATGGATCAGATGATGTTCGACATCACGGGGCTCAATGTTTCGGAAGGCGACGTGATTACGCTGCTGGGGGCTGACGGAGGGGAATTTATTCCCGTGGATGAATGGGCAAATCTTCTGCACACAATAAATTATGAGCTAACCTGCCGCTTAAAAGTAAGACTTTCAAGGGTTTACACGAGATAGGACTATTTTTTCAGCATATCTAAAAGATTTATAGGGTTATTTACAGGCTGATTTGCCGGTTGAGCCGCAGGAACGGTTTCCGGCTCGATATTTGCGTAATATGCAGGGTCTTGAAGTGAATCAAGCGCTTTCATAACCCCCAATCTGCCTGATTTCAGTTTTAAATCCGCAAGAATTGATTCTATTGTATAAATCAAAGCAAGGTTGACCGCTGTCCAGCTTACTCCTGCTGCTATAACCGCTTTTTTAAAGCCTTCTGTCTGGTAAAAACGGAGTATTTTGCCGCTCTGGACATAAGCTATAAACTGGTCAGGATGTTCGCTGAATTCATTGATCATGGCGCTTACGATTTTTTTCATTTCGTCTTTTGGCAGCCTTTTGATGACTTCTTTGAGCTTTCCGAGGCTGTCCAGCACATAAGCCTTGTCCATATCAGCAACCTTGACTCTGTCGAGAATTCTATTATTATTTGCCAGTCTCTGCATTATTTTGCTGAATTCTTCATCAGTTTTGGCAGTAATTTTTGCTTCCAGTTTTTCAATTTCTTTAATCGGGTCGGGAGTGGGGATTACATCTGCAAATCTAAGTTTTTTTACGTCCGGCAGCGGTTTTTCAGGGTGAGAAAGGATATCATGAGCCTTATCCAGTGCTGATTTTGCCATTTTACCGAGAGCACCGTTGTTTTCAAAGTCTTGAGCATAAGGAGCAAGGATTTCCGTATCAATAAATTTATACAAATCCTCTTTTGACATTTTTAAAAACTCATCAGAACCGCTGATTTCCGACAGGATTTTCTTTATAACGGGAACGACAGCATCGTCTTGAATATTAACCGCATTTTTGAACTTTTCAGCATTTGCAAAGATTTCGTCCGCATATTTTTGAACATTTTCCTTTGTAATTTTGCTCATAATTTCATCCGACGGGTCAATAAGAGCTTTTATATGACCTTTAATGCGTTCAAAATCAGCGTTGTCCATTTTGGAGATATTTTTGAAAAATTCAGTTTTTTCAGTCAAAATTTTTGAAACAATTGAATAATCCTGCTTATTTAAATTGTCGAATAGGCCAAAAATGGATTTCAATTGCTCAAAAACCGCTTTTCGTCTTTGTTTCTCAAAAATCTGCTCAGGAGTATAAGAGTGATTGTACATATTATCGAGATTAATATTGTCATCTATGTATTTAATCTTCTCTTCGCAAGCTTTTATCAATGATTTGACGGTTTGTTTATTGTTAATAAACTCGGAATCCGGCATTTTAGACAATTTTGTTATGGAATCTTTGCCCAGCAAAGATTCCAGGAATTGACCCAATTCCTGACGCGGCATTTCAAAAAGTGCATCCGCAAGATTTGTTTTTTGGGAATACAAACCTGTCCACTCACGTTTTCCGCCTAATAAATCGGTTATTTTCCATCTAAAATGCATATATTCATCTTCATTCATCTTCTGAATGCTTTTTCCGAGTTCGGACGGATTGAAAAGTGCGTCCATTACCGCTTTAAACTCGTTGTCGCCCGCATATTTTAATGAACTGAGCCTTTTTGCGAACGATGAATTATCCGGAGCAATCCGGCTTAAATCCTCTACCACCGCACGTTTCTCAGCGAGTGAAAGATTTGAGAAATTCTTTATATATTCGGCGGAATTTTTTGTAAATTTGCCAATAATCTCAACAATAGGCGTTTTTTCAAGGTTTATATCCGCAAAAATCTTGTCCCAGATTTGAGAATTTGGAGTCGCCTGCGCAACCTTGTCAGGGAGCTGTTTTGCAATATTTTCAAGGTATTTTTTGAACCATTTCTTTTCTGTAATCTTGCTGGAACCTGAAAGTGTGGTCAAAACCTTGTTAATAACGGATTTTGCGCTCAATTTGCCTTTTACGGCAAGATATCCGCCGTAAAGTAACGGAGAAATCATCGTCAACATGCCGGCGCCGTAAACAAACGGCTGTGCAATCTCAACAGCTGCTTCCATTGACTCCGAATATTCCTGCGATTTGTCATCCACCTTTTCAAACGTATTGAAAATCTTTCTTTGAAGATTTTTTGCTTCTTTCATCTGGGTTTCGGTGACATCGAGCTTTGTGAGCTCTTCTTGAAGCATTTTGTTCTGTTTGAGCTCTGTTTTTTTGTATTTCTGGTATTCAAAATAGTTTTTCATCACATTCGGGATGAAAAATGCATATTCTTTGACTTTTTCACCGAAAGATTTTTTCGGAGCTTTTACATCTTTTACTTCCTGCATTTCTTCATCAGTGTAGCCGATGAAATTTTTCGGATTTTCTTCAAGCTCGCGTTTTGCAATGTAGCGGCCGGTTCGAGAGGACGCTTTTTGAAGTTTCAGGGCAATGAGCGAACCTGCTATCGACGTGACAAAGCCGCCGATTAGCCCGAACACGCCGCGTCTGCCCCATTTTGTTGTTAATGCGGAAGCAGTATATTTTCTGATATTTTTTTCAATAATTTGCATACGCGAGGGGCGTTTTGCCTCTTCATTTGCCATTTTTGAGATTGGTTCAAAATGCCACTCTTTCAGGAATTTCTTTCTTGCGACTTTGTATTCACGTGTGCCCTCTTTGAGCCCTTTCAGCTCGTCATAAGCGCTTTTAGCCGAATCAGAACCGTATTTTTGAACCTGTTTATTGACAAAATTAGGGATTACCTTTGTCCAGTTCATAATCGAAGAAACAACCGCGCCCACTGCAGCGCCCAAAAACGGCGTAGAGCCCAGAATCACGTTAGCAGCAACCTCCATGTTCTGCGAATAGATTTCCGCCTGATTGTTGACCGTGCGAACTACGCGCTGAATGACTTCTTTGTCTTTTTTAGCATTTTCAAGCTCCTGCGGTGTCAGCTGACGGTCAACTTTTTTCGATTCATCGACATCTGTTTTCTTCCATTTTCGATATGCGCGGTTATCTTTTATTACGCTGACAAGCCCCTTAAAAAGCCCGCTTTTGAGCATGTCGGTTTTTAATTTTTTGTCTTTTTTCTTGTATTCGGGGTTGTTTTCAAGGTTTTTTCGGGCTTCTTCAATCTGCTCCGGCGTATAATTTACAAAATATTTGGGGTCTTCAAGCACTTTTCTTGCCTGCCATCTGGCCACCCTTGAACTTTCGACCTGCAATTTTGTTGCATAAACATTTGCCGCAACAAAACCAACAATAGCGGAAACTATGGGAATCGCCACGCCAATTTTCACTTTTTTATACTGTTTTTGCAACTCGTTTTTGTGTTTTTTATAGAGCTCTTCCGCCTTTTGCCCTAATTCCGGATGACGTTTTTTGATTTTGGCAACAGATTCTTTACTCTGAAGATCCCATGAGCTTATACCCCATTTTTCTTCGTAATTTATTTTTTTATCAGCTTCTCTTATCTTCTCAACAAGCTCATTAACCTCTTTATTTTCACGAAAAGCATCTGAGAGCTCACTTTCTTTATCCAGCGCAGGGCGAATTAGCCCCTTGTAAGCTCCGCCCAAGCCAAGAAGCCCCGTAATAGCCGGAGCAAGCCCGATAACCGGTTCCGTAACCGTTTCAACGTTTTCGGCAATATCTTCGGAGTGCTGGTCCATTATATCGACAACATCAATAATGGTTTTGCCCAAATCCTGCGCAGCTTTGATTTCCTGCTGCTTATGTTCGCGGCGGCGGTTCAGTTCCTCGCGCTGCAGGTCGTTATCCCGCTGATTTTGCTCGTAATTTTTGAATTTATCGTTATTTTTTGCAATTTCGGATAAAGTGTGTAAAATTCCCATTCCATGCCTTCAGGTTGTTACGCATATATTTATAAAACCATGCACAAATTGTTATTTGACGGTTGAAAACGGACATGAAAATTAAATTTTACAAAATTTTACACTTGAGCAAAGCTTTTTTCTGCTTCCCTTTCGTTTTTTAAAAGTTCTTTGTAGAGCGTAATCCCGCCCGTCAGGCTGTAAACTTCCTCAAAACCCTTTTGCAAAAGGATTCTTGAAGCAACATAGCTCTGAAAACCGGTGTTGCAAAACAGAACGATTTTTTTGTCTTTAGGAAGCTCAACAAAGCGTTCACGCAGCTGCGGAGTAAAGATATTTATCGAGCCCTCAATGGTTTCGGCGGAGAATTCTTCTTTTGAGCGGATATCAACAAGGAACGAACCCTCAATATCCTCATAAAACGCAGGTTTTACAAGCCCTTTGAGGATATTATCAGCGTGCATTCCCAAAATATTCACAGGATCCTTCGCCGAAGAATACGGAGGTGCATAACACAGCTCAGAATCAATCAAATCCCACACTTTCAGGCCATTTCGCATAGCAGTTGCGGCAACATCAACGCGTTTTTCAACGCCCTCGCGCCCGACAGCCTGAATCCCGAGAATATCTCCGTTTTTATTGAACAAAAGCTTGTACATCGTGCGGGTTGCGTTCGGATAGTAGCTTGCATGAGAAAAACCGAAAGTAAATGTCTTCAAATATGGGATTCCCCGTTTTATAAGCGTTTCTTCGCTATTTCCGGCGCTCGCAACGGTTAAATCAAAGACTTTTACCACGGCTGAACCGATAGTTTTTTTATAAACAGAATCGTATCCGGCAATATTATCCGCAATTATGCGCCCCTGCCTGTTTGCCGGCCCTGCAAGCGGGATTAAAACGCCCTGTCCCGACACAAAATCCTCAACTTCAACGCTATCCCCGCCGGCATAAATATCGGGGTCGGAGGTTTGCATATGATTATTGACCTTTATACCGCCGGATTCGCCTATTTCCAGCCCGCAATCACGCGCCAGTGCGGTTTCCGGTTTCACGCCTATCGCCAGAATCGCAATATCATAAGGAATTTTTCGTCCGGAGTTCAGCACAATCTCATCTTTGCCAAAAGCGCTCACGCCATCTGACAAAATTAGCTTTATTCCGTGTTTTCGCAGTTCATTCTGCGCAAAAGCGGCCGTTTCTTTATCCACGGGAGGCAGGATATGAGGGGAAAGTTCGACAAGTGTTGCGTTTATACCGTCAATTTCCGCAAGGTTTTCCGCCATTTCGACTCCTATGAATCCGCCGCCGATTATGACTGCATTTCTTGCGTTTGAAATTTTTATATATTCTTTAATCCGATTAGCGTCGCCAAGTGTGCGTACGGTATGGATTTTGGGGTTATTTATGCCCTCAATTTGAGGTTTAAAAGGGCTTGCGCCGGGTGCGAGGACAAGTTTGTCATAGTTTAAGATTTCATATCCGTTTATTGTGACGCTTTTGTCTTTTCTATTAATGGAGGTAACTTCTGCGCCCATTTTTATATCGACATTGAGTAGGTTTTTGAATTTTTGAACGCTTGAAACGTGCATTTTTTCTTCGCTGTCAATCACATTCGAGCAATAATAAGGAAGTCCGCAGTTTGCGATGGAGATTTCGTTAGTTTTTTCCAGAATCAAAATTTCCGCACTGTCGTCGAGTCTTCTCATCCTTGCTGCAGCGCTGGCGCCGCAGGCTCCCCCGCCAATAACGATTATTTTCATCTTTCATCCTCATCTCACTGCTCAGGTTAATATTTTAATACCAATTTGCAAAATTGGGAAGTGTTCGCCGGCTGATGAAAGTAAATAACCTCTTAATTTTTGTTTTTTAGCGTTTAATAATGGGGATATTATTAATTAATAGCAAATTTTATTTTTACAGTGTTTAGTATATGTATAAAAAATGATAAAGGAGCGAATATGGTAAGAAAAATCAGTTTAGGACATTGTACGGATTCCTATATACCCAGAATATTTGAACTAGTAAATAAAGGTGAAGTTAAAGCAGGCCAAAAGCTGTCATTACCGAATAATAAGACTTATTTGCCGGGTTACAATGTAGTCGTGTCAGACGCTAAAAAAAAAGGACTCGGCCATGTAAAGAAATTATATGAAAAACTTGATGATGGTTATATTCATTTAACAAAACGTGAAGTAGAAAATGAAAGAGGTGCATATTCAAGGAGTATAGATTATGCCCGCGGGATTGAAAAAGTTTCATTAGGCGGTCAGCCGGCATTTGAACAACAAGCAGATGGAAGATACATACAATCTGCATTTGCAAACTTTCCTCAAAAAATCGCCTCTAAGCAAGAAATTGAATCTGCAATTGACTACATAAAAGGGCACGGTTCTATTGAAAATTATCAAAAACTTGTAAGCCGAATTTCAAGATACCCACAAACAAGAGCAACGCCTGAATACTTTAATTTGTAATGTATTATTTGATTTCAAATATTCAGATGTGCCGGAGGATATATCATTAGATGAAGTCATCAAACGATTAAAAAATAATCAAAACTTGCTGAAAACTGTATATAGAATAGTTATGGCTTTAGATTATTAAAATATTTTTTCGGTAACTCTTTATACCTCGCACCCGCAAAACTTTTCATCATTCGCCCGAGAATGCTCTCTTCTGAATTTATCAAGGCGGGGTTTTTCAAACCGAGAAAAATCTCAGAATGGGAAAACTTATTTCCTCAACCAATAAAGCTCATCACACAACGAGAGGGGCTGTAGGGGGGAATTTTTATGTTTTGGGTTTTTCTGGAGGTGTAGTTTTTATTTTTATAGTTGGGGACTGCGACCTCTTTTCGTTTCCCTCATTATTTGTTGTTATATTTTGATTCATTTTTATTTCCCAGTTCCTCTTTTTTAACAATAGGTTTAGTTGGCGGATTACTTTTAGCCTTGCTTTGTGGTGACTGTGAGTTTTTTGCTGTATATCTTTTTTTATCCATTCTATATCCTCGTTTGTTATTTTTTGGGTTTAACAGGTGGTTGAGTTTTAATGTTTGTTGCAGGTTTTTGAGACCCTTGACAGGTAGTTAAAGTTTTACCATTCATTTTTGGTTGTTTTTCTGACATAAAGCTTCCTTTCTATTTATTAGTTTTTGGTTTCACTGCGGGTTTTGTTTTTGTATTTTGTGATGGTTTTTGAGACTCATTTAAAAATTTAGTATCTTTTTTAACTTCATCAGCCATGATAAGCATTCTCCTTTGTTCTCTTCTGAATAATAACATTCTCTATTTAAAAAATCATCAGAAGCATTTGCTTTTGGTACAATTAATGTTGTTTCCTTGTCTGCTCTTGACAAATATAAACCATTGCAACGTTCTAATTCTTTTTTTGTAGTTAAATCATAGATAATTACGCCTTTAAGAAACATTTCATTTTCTTCTGAATAATCTGAATGATGATATAAGCGTCCATCATATATTTTATTATTTTTATAATCAATTACCATGACCCAATTATCATTAGTTTCATCTCCAAAAATTTTATTCCAAACCTGAAAAGCACTATCTCTATTGCTAATTTTAAAAAAGTTTAGCACTTTGTATATCCAACACTTGTTGACAAATATTGTAAAAATTATGGATAATAAAACTGCAGTTAAACAAGTAAGCCAAAAATGTATAAGAGAGATGGCAAAATCAGGTTGTGAACTTTTTATTATATTGAAAAATTGGCTAAAATCAAACGCTGGTATGGTAGTTTTCGAAAAGTGCTTAATGATTAGATTTATTAAATCAATAAGGGTACTGACACTTGCATAGCTAATAATACCAAACAATATAGAATAAACAATAAAATATTCAAAGGACTGCTTGCTTTTGCACACTAAGTGGTTATATATTGTCATTCCAATTAAACCTGGTGCAAATATTAGCAGTAGCTTTAACGTTACAATGTCCACTTCATCCCTTTCAAACTTACAAAATTCTATTCTCATTATAGTTCAAATTTTAAAGAATTGATGAATTTTAACAATTTTTTAATTATTTTATTCATGGTAGCTCGTCGGCTCATAAGAATCTTTTTAGATTTACTTCCTTGCTTGATATAATAAGTGTTATTGGTAGTTATAGACTACTTAATGTTATATTCATAACTAAACACGAATTTTAACCGTCATAGCAGGTTTATTTTTACCGCCGCAGATGTTCTAAAACATTCTCAATCTGCCATACTTACAATTTCCCTGATAATAATTGTAGGGAAGATGAATTTTTAAATAAAAAATCAGGGGACTTGATTTTTAAAATTTACGGAGCATAATAGAGTTGTTGAGGGAGTTTCCTCAACATGAAAACTTAATATCGCGGGTTGGAGCAGTCTGGTAGCTCGTCGGGCTCATAACCCGAAGGTCGTTGGTTCAAATCCAGCACCCGCAACCATTTCAAAAAAGGGTTTCAGGCATTTAACTGAAACCTTTTTTAATGCAAAAAAAGAACAAACCCCTTGCAAATTCTAAAATTTATTGGAGATATATCCACAAAGCCTCTTCCCTAATAAATAAGTTCAAACATAACGCCAAAATTCGGATTTATGCTAAAATTCGTACATGAAACTAACTGTTGATTTTAATAAAAAACCATCCTTCAAGAGCCTGCCGCTGCATCCAAAAGATTTGGCATACAAAAAATTACTACAGCAAGGATTAAAAGACACATTTGCAATAAATTGTAAAATTGAGGACTTGAGCCCCGTTACAGGACCGGTCGAATTAAAAAATATTATTGACAACCTAAAACCCTTTCAGTACGAAGTAGGCGAAAACTTCAGGGCAAATTTTCATATTCATACACAAGCATCTGACGGAGAACTTACGGCCAAAGAGTTTTTGGAACAGTGTTTAAAATGGGCAAACGAAATATTCAAATCCGGCAAAACCAAAGACGGACTGCCCGCGTTTTCTGCGGCAATAACCGACCACGATAACGTTCAAAGTGTGAAAAAGGCTATTGCTCTAATCTCACAAGAACCTGACAAATACAAAAACTTCAAGTTCGTTTCAGGCTGCGAATTTTTACTGCACGGATACGATGTACCTTATAGCGGTTTTGAAGCCGTGGGGCTGGGATTTAACCCTTTTGATAAAAATCTGGCACCTTTGATGAAAGGCTGTTGTTCAAACAATCACGTTTCTGATATAAAAAAAATCACAGACGCCGGAGGTATCTTGTCCTGGGCTCATCCCCTGATAACTCCCGATAAACTCAATAATCACTTTTTTGAATTCTTAAAAAAACACGGAATTAATGGCGTTGAGGGGAATTATCAATATTGCAAATGGGATAATGAATATATTATGTCAATAAAGCCAAGACTTGACGGTTTTATCAAAAAATTTCAAATGTTTGTGACGGGAGGCACTGATAGCCACAGAAAAACAATATTCTAAACAGCCGGCAGGCGAATACATTACCATAGCGTCCAAACGCTGACTGCTTTTTCGCAAAGCTATTGCTGATTTGCGTCCTCTACATCTATTCTTTCAAGTTTAAAAATTACAGGCCTTGTTCCGTCATTACAGCAGGTTATCATTATTTTTTCATCGTTGCACCAGCCATCCATAATAGAACCGCCCTGAAGTGCCGCATAAACATACCTTGAAATGCAATCCCACGCTTCCGAGCAAAATTTTCCATGCATCATTCTAAAAAAATCATTGTTTTCGACAATAAACTCCTGTCCCTCTTCAAAAAACTCGCAAGGCCCCGCATTCGGGTTTGCAAGATATTCATTTTGCAAATCTTTATAACATTCTTTTTTTAATACAGTAATCTTACATTGATGTTTAGTTGCCATAAAATCCTCAAAAGCCGGTTATTATAGAATATTCATAATTATATCAGATTGAATTTAATTAATAAATAAATATTACAAAAATTTCTATGCTAAACTAAAAATATGGGTTGGCTTTATTTAATATTAGCAATACTTTTTGAAATCATAGGCACCACTGCCCTGAAGCTCTCCAATGGCTTTTCAGTACTGCTGCCGTCAATCGGCACTGTATTTTCGTATATTCTGTGCTTCTTTTTCTTGTCTTATTCACTTAAAACCATTGATATGAGTGTTGCTTACGCCATCTGGTGTGCGGTTGGGATTTTTCTTATTTCCGTAATCGGTATGACATTTTTCCATGAGCCAATCAGTATTGTAAAAATCGTTTCAATATTTTTAATTATTCTGGGCACAATTGGGCTCAAACTGGCATTCTAACCCCCGTCCTAAATCGCCCAACGCAACCCAAAACTAAACGACACGCCTTCTCTG
>OGOU01002571.1_pt1 | contig 12701 bp, 10 predicted proteins | sample 1552721 | NCBI WGS metagenome assembly OGOU01 (sample SAMEA2580176, study PRJEB22360) | human gut metagenome | biome: human gut; feature: human-associated habitat; material: faeces | place: Denmark | collected 2008/2010 | reverse complement strand
GCAAATCAGATCCTTAGCGGGAGATAACAGTTCTATCGAACGGGGTTCTTTTCTCATTTACAAGCTTCCTAGTTTTTTAATATCTTCCCGGCGGAACGGGGTCTCTTGGTATACGTAGTAGTTCAGCCAATTGGTGAACAGCAGGTTCGCGTGCCCCCGCCAACGTACCACCGGACCTTGCGCCGGATCGTTATTCCGGTAATAATTACGAGGCTTGTTGATGGGCAATCCCTTCCCCAAATCACGCATATACTCATCATTCAGCGTATAGGGCGAATACTCGGAATGGCCGGTGATGAAGAATTCCCGTCCGCCACGAGCCATCGCCATATAGACGCCGGATTCCTCGCTCTCGGACAATAAGGTGAGCTCGGGCACCTTCATGATATCCTCCCGGCGAATCTCGGTATGACGGCTATGAGGCACGAAGAACTCGTCATCGAACCCCCGGAAGATCGGAACAAACGGTTCCCGGAGCGAATGACGGAAGACACCGAACATCTTGGCCGGCAAATCATATTTAGGCACCCCATAGAAATGGTATAGCCCCGCTTGCGCCGCCCAGCAGATATAAAGCGTGGACGTAACGTGCGTACGCGCCCAATCGAATATTTCGGTTATCTCGTCCCAATAGGTCACTTCCTCAAAGTCCATCTGCTCTACAGGGGCTCCGGTAATAATCATACCATCGTACTTCTCGTCACGCATCTTGTCAAAATCCGTATAGAAAGCTTTCATATGCTCTATCGGAGTATTCTTTGAGGTGTGGCTCTTGATTTTCATGAACGAAATCTCCACCTGCAACGGAGTATTGGAGAGCAGACGCACCAAATCGGTCTCCGTCGTAATCTTCAACGGCATCAGATTCAATATGACAATCCGCAGCGGACGGATGTCCTGCCGGGTGGCCCGTGAATTGTCAATGACGAATATGTTTTCCTCTTTCAGCAGCTCTATCGCGGGAAGTTTATCGGGTAAATTTAAAGGCATAAGCTCTGTTCTACGGTTTAACTAATTACTGTTTACGATTTTAGCGTGTAAAGTTAGATAAAAAATCAGAGCGGTATAAATAAATTGCGGAAGTTTTTGTTGAATTAAAGCAGGCAATACAAAATATTAATATACTTTTGCCCCGTGACTCTATAGATATATGTAAAGAGAAGAAAAAGCACCAAGCTATCAAGCGTGATAACTGACTAATAGAAATCTGAAAGCGTAAACTACTTTCTCATAACATTTGCGGTTCTGCCTAATCTGATATATCGACACGTAAGTTTTTAAGTACGAACCAAAGGCGAAGATGTTTTCGTCTTATAAAACTACTATAACATGAATATCATGAGAAACGCTTTCAAAAGGACAAATTATGTGTTATGCCTGCTCCTTGCCTTATCGGGTACATCTTGTATCAACAGGCTAAATGATGAAATCAAAGAGGGCAGCATCCTCATCTCCTTTTCCTTTGAAGCAAGTAAAGCCGCTACCAAAGTAACTAAAAACACTTTCGACATAGGAGACAGAAGCGGTATCTTTGCCATGCTGACAGGCAATTCCCTGGACCAGCAGCGATACATCGACAACCTGCTTCTGGAATGTAGCGACAACAGCAAACTGATATCCAAGAAAGAAGTGTATTATCCGGAAGGAGATGCCACGCTGGACTTCATCAGCTACTATCCGTATCAGGAAGAAAACGTGTCCAAAGGAAGCTCACTGCTGGACGTCACAGTACAAGCAGACCAGAACAAGACCGCCAATTACAGCTTATCCAACTTCATGACCGCCCGCATTGGAAACGTACCCAACAGCGAGAAAACCGTAAAGCTGGAATACAAGCACCGGTTTGCCAAAATAAAGTTAGTTCTTATACCCCAAGAAGGCGAAGATACGGACGAGATGCTCAAGGCCAACCCCAGAATCATAGCTACCGGTTTCAGGACACAAGCCGTATATGACCTGCAATCGGACAAGCTTTCCTCGGTTGACGATGCGAGCGAAACGGATATCATTCCTTTCGGCACATGGAAGAAAGAGGGTAATACGCTGTCTGGTAAAGAACTTATTGTAATTCCGCAAACACACTCCGACGGCGGACAGGCTTTTACCCTGGAATGGAACGGAAAAATCTATACCTGCCCTCTCCCGTCGACCACCATTGAGGAGGACACGGAACTGGAGATTTGCATCAACGCACTTCAAAGCACAAGTGCAACCCTCACCGGAGTTATCGCCAACATCAAGGAATGGGAACTCAGCGAACAAGGAGAGAGCGAAAACCGGTACGAAATCACTGCCGTACACACAGCCTCGCTGTCATTCAGCACGTCTGATATCTACAGGATATACCATCAAGGAAAGCCCGTGGCAGAAGTATGCCGGGAGTATCTTTACACTACCCCCGCCGATGCTGTCGCTACTAAAGCGATTGTAGCCTATTCCGTACAGGACAATGAACAGACGGACTTGACAAATGGAATCGTTTTACAACTACCGGACAAAACCGCCACGACACATGGCGGTAAAGTAAGTTGGAATGAAGCGGACAACTCGCTGACCTACGTTAGCGGCCACTCCCGGCCTATCGAAAAATTCTACATAGACGAAAACAGAAAGATAGTAACGGAAAAGCCTGCCGCACCAGCACTAGCTATCAACGTCAGCAGCTACGTAATCAGAGATATACGGAACGGTATATTGCACACCTACCCCATCGTGAAAATAGGCGCACAATATTGGATGAAAGAGGATTTACAGACGGCCCATTATAATGACAGCAAGAGTATGCCCCTCAGAAAAGCTTTGGGAGATGGCGAGGGCTACCTCAAATGGGCGGGCACCGACTCCCATTTTTACAACGGCGAGGCCGTCCTTACCGGGAAATTGGCTCCGTTGGATTGGAGATTGCCAACAGAAAACGATTGGAACAGACTGAAAGAATACATAGGAGAAAATGCTTCCGCACTGAAAAAGACAGATACCTGGAGCTCGGATGTTTATTCCGCAACCAATGAAACCGGATTCTGCATTCAACCCGCAGGGCTGCTGTTGGAAAGGGAAAACAAGACGGCCTTGGTAAACGCAAACTCATCGACCGCCTATTGGCTATATGACGGCACACAAAAGCAATTGGACAAAGTCGTAATGTTTGCGAACAGCAATAACGACATCGCCTTAAAGAACGCCGTCAAACCGGAAGGCAAAGATTATTATAATGCGTTTTCCATCCGTTGCATAAAAGAATAGCCTGCCAAAAAAGCATTTCTCATTTCTTTTTCGTATTTTTGTTCCCAATGTGCAGGATTGTGCAGGATTTTGCCAATTAGACAAAGACAACGGAAAAGAAATGAGAGTAATCGATCTGATAAACAGTAACGAAAAAACAGCTTTTTCTTTTGAAATATTGCCCCCTCTGAAAGGTACAGGCATCGAAAAGTTGTACGAAACAATAGATACATTACGGGAGTTCGACCCTAAATACATCAATATCACCACACACCGCAGCGAGTACGTGTACAAGGACCTCGGCAACGGGCTGTTCCAGCGCAACCGTCTCCGTCGCCGTCCGGGAACCGTATCCGTAGCCGCAGCCATCCAGAATAAATACAATATAACGGTGGTGCCGCATATTCTTTGCAGCGGTTTCAGCCGTGAGGATACCGAATATGTATTGCTTGACCTGCAATTCCTGAACATCACAGACCTTTTGGTGTTACGCGGAGACAAGGCAAAACACGAGTCGGTATTCACTCCCGAAAAGAACGGTTATCATCATGCCGTTGAATTGCAGGAACAGATTAACCAATTTAATAAGGGCATCTTTGTAGACGGCTCCGAGATGAAAGTCACCAATACTCCTTTCTCATACGGAGTGGCCTGTTATCCGGAGAAACACGAAGAAGCGCCCAACATCGATACGGACATTTATTGGCTGAAAAAGAAAATGGAAACCGGAGCGGAATATGCCGTTACCCAATTGTTCTATGACAACCGGAAATACTTCGATTTCGTAGAACGCGCCCGCAAAGCCGGAGTTACCATCCCCATTATACCGGGCATCAAGCCGTTCAAGAAGCTTTCGCAACTCAGCATGATACCCAAAACATTTAAAGTAGACCTGCCCGAAGAGCTGACAAACGAAATCTTGAAATGCAAGAATGATGCCGAAGCGCAACAGGTAGGTATCGAATGGTGCGTGCAGCAATGCAAGGAACTGATGAAACACCATATTCCCAGCATCCATTTCTATTCCATAGGTGCAGTGGACAGCATCAAGGAAGTAGCCAAACAGATTTATTAACCAAATACCGACACCGTGTTTTTTAAAGATGTAATAGGCCAGGATACAGCCAAACAACAATTGATACAAGAGGTGCGGGAAGGACGTATTCCTCACGCGCAACTGTTCTGCGGACCGGCAGGAGTAGGCAAACTTCCGCTGGCTATGGCTTATGCCCGTTACATCTGCTGCCCGAACCGCACGGAGACCGATGCCTGCGGCACGTGTCCTTCGTGTGTGAAGTGGAATAAACTGGTGCATCCGGACGTACACTTCGTATTCCCCATCGTGAAAAGCGCCAAAGGGAAGAAAGAAGTTTGCGATGACTACATAGCCGACTGGCGGCATCTTGTACTAAGCAACCCCTATTTCTCACTGAATCATTGGCTGGACGAAATGGGAGCGGAAAACGGACAAGCGATTATCTACGCAAAGGAAAGCGATGAAATCACCCGTAAGCTCAGTTTGAAATCCAGCGAAGGCGGATACAAAGTAACCATTGTATGGCTTCCTGAAAAGCTGCACGAGGTCTGCGCCAATAAATTACTGAAACTACTGGAAGAGCCGCCTGAGAAGACCATCTTCCTGCTGGTTTCCGAAGCACCCGAAATGATATTGTCTACCATACTCAGCCGTACACAACGTTTCAACATCCGCAAAATAGATGAAGCGAGCATGGCAAACGCACTGCAACAAAAGTACGGTGTACAACCGGCGGACAGCCAGACCATAGCCCATCTGGCAAACGGAAACTTCATCAAGGCATTGGAAACAATCCACCTGAATGAAGAGAATGAGTTGTTTTTCAATCTGTTCGTCAGCCTGATGCGCCTCTCCTATCAACGGAAAATACGGGAAATGAAGCAATGGAGCGAACAACTGGCGGCTATGGGGCGCGAACGCCAAAAGAATTTTCTGGAATACTGCCAGCGCATGATACGGGAAAATTTCATCTATAACCTGCATCGGAAAGAAATGAACTACATGACCCTGCCCGAACAGAACTTCGCTACCCGGTTTGCCCCGTTTGTCAACGAACGGAATGTTATGGGTATTATGGATGAACTCAGCGAAGCGCAAGTGCACATCGAGCAGAATGTAAATGCCCGTATGGTATTCTTTGATTTTTCACTGAAAATGATTGTTCTGTTAAAGCAATAGAAGAATCCTTTTCAACTAACATATAACATAGTAAATCATCAAAATAACAGATAGAATGATGGAATTTAAACTACATAACGGAAGCGGGGTTCTCTGCTGCAAAAGTTGCGGCAGGCAAGACAAGCAACTGAACACTTACGACTGGCTTGCCGACATCCCCGGCAATGCAGAGGAATCGGACATGGTGGAAGTTCAGTTCAAAAATACCCGCAAGGGTTATTTCCGCAACAGCAACAAAATTCCTTTGGAAAAAGGCGATATAGTAGCCGTGGAAGCTACTCCCGGACATGATATAGGCGTAGTAACCCTTACCGGGCGACTTGTACCGCTACAGATGCGTAAGGCAAATATCAAATCGGAAGCGGATATCAAGCGTATCTACCGCAAAGCCAAACCGGTGGATATGGACAAGTATAACGAGGCGAAAGCGCGTGAACACAGCACGATGATACGTGCCCGCCAGATCGCTCTTGACCTCAACCTCAATATGAAAATCGGGGATGTGGAATATCAGGGAGACGGCAACAAAGCAATCTTCTACTACATTGCCGATGAACGCGTAGACTTCCGCCAACTGATTAAGGTGCTTGCCGACGCTTTCCATGTACGCATCGAAATGAAGCAGATCGGTGCACGTCAGGAAGCCGGCCGTATCGGTGGTATCGGACCTTGCGGCCGTGAGTTGTGTTGCGCTACCTGGATGACATCGTTCGTTTCCGTTTCGACCAGCGCCGCCCGCTACCAGGATATTTCACTGAACCCGCAAAAGCTTGCCGGACAATGCGCCAAACTGAAATGCTGCCTCAACTACGAAGTGGACTGTTACGTAGAAGCGCAAAAACGCCTGCCTTCCAAAGAAATCGAATTGGAAACCAAAGACGGCGTATTCTATTTCTTTAAAGCCGACATTCTCAGCAACCAGATAACTTACTCCACCGACAAGAGTATCCCTGCCAATCTGGTTACTATCAGCGGAAGACGCGCCTTTGAAGTTATCGGCCTGAATAAAAGGGGCATCAAACCGGAGAGCCTGTTGGAAGAGACACATCGCACCGAACCCAAGAAACCGGTAGACCTGCTGGAACAGGAAAGCCTGACCCGCTTCGACCGTAACCGCAAGAACAAGAACAGCGGAGACGGCAACAATGGAAACGGTAATGGAAATAACGGCGGCAACCGGAACAAAAAGAAGAAAAAGACTCCCAATAACCGACCGCAAGGCGGAGAACAGTCTGCCGCTCCGCAACAACAAGAGCAGCCCAGACAGCAGGGAGACGAAAAACGGCCGCAAGGAAATGAAAGACGTTCACCACGGAATAGTAACAACCGTAAACGTCCTCACAACAACAAGCCCAAACCTCAGGGAGATAAACCTGCTCAAAATGACAAGCCTGCTCAAGAATAAGACAAAGACTCTGAGATATATCATACTGCTGTTTATCGTAAGCGCATTAGGCGCTTGCGATAAACAGACTGTATATCATGCATTCCAATCCATTCCGCAAGAGGGTTGGAAACGACAGGACACACTCCTTTTCAATGTCGCTGTGCCCGATTCGCAAACTTACTACAAACTGATAGTAGAAATTAGAAACCGCAGCACTTACCCTTACCAAAACATCAACTTATCCGTCTGCTATGACAGTCCGGAATTGAAAAAGCTACAGACAGATACACTGACAGCCGTCTTAGCCGATAAAGAAGGCATATGGAAAGGAGATGGCTGGGGCGGTTTATACCAGTCTGCATTTCCCGCAGGAAACATCAAGATAGGGAAACCCGGTGAATACCTTTTCAAAGTAGCTTATACATTACCCGACAGCCTCCTGCCCGGCATCAATGATGTGGGAATCAAATTACAACGATAATATTATACCAACCTTCTATTTCTCCCCGCATCAATACGCAGGAATATAAACAGCAGTATCGTAAAGCCCCATAACGAAGACCCCCCATAGCTGAAGAAAGGCAACGGAATACCGATAACAGGCGTCAATCCGAGTACCATCCCGATGTTTATGAAAAGATGAAACAGAAAAATACTCAGCACCGAATACCCGTATACCCTGCCAAATGCGGACTGCTGCCGCTCTGCCAACGCTATCAGACGAAGTATCAAAGCCAGGAACAAGAGTAATACAGCCGTCGAACCGATAAAGCCTTCTTCTTCGCCTACGGTACAGAATATGAAATCCGTGTCCTGTTCGGGAACATATTTAAGTTTGGTCTGTGTACCGTTCAAAAAGCCTTTCCCGGTCAAGCCGCCCGAACCGATAGCAATCTTCGATTGATTTACGTTATATCCCGCTCCTGCCAAGTCCTCTTCCATGCCCAACAGAACCTTAATGCGAATCTGCTGGTGAGGTTCCAATACTTTATTGAAAAAATAGTCGCTGGAGTAGAGAAAACCTATCGAACCTATGGCAAACAAACCAATAAGAAAATAACTCCAATGGCGTTCACTCAAAGCAAGGAAGAATAAATAACATGTTACAACCACACACAATCCCCATTGCACCCATACCAGATTAAAAGGGGTTATATATTCCGAAACCAGATAAGCGACAAGCAATACGATAAAAGAACCGACGATGATATTCCGAACCGGCTCCCATTTCTTCTTATATACCCATACCATTCCACCGGCAAAGAGCAAAATCATCGACAGTACCACAAACTCTCCGATAGGTGTTGGAGTATCTGCAATAAAGACTTGATCAAAACGGATACCCACCACAAAATATACCACAGCGCAAATACCGGAGAAAAGCACTACTCCGGGCATACCTTCACGATAAAGCATCAGGAAGAAAGCCATATAAACCAATGCAGACCCCGTTTCCCGCTGAAGAATAATCAGCGTCATCGGCAGAAGAATAAGGAAAGCCAGCATCAACGCGCTCTTCCAGCTTTTTATAGTGAACGAATAGGCGCTCATATACTTGGCCAACGCCAATGCCGTGGCAAACTTGGCAAATTCAGCCGGTTGTAGACTGACAGGCCCCAAAATCAGCCAAGACCGTGAGCCTTTGGTATCAGGAGCAATAAAAATGGTGACAACCAACAAGAGAATGAGTCCTATATATATAATGTAAGAGAACATATCATAAAGCGTGTCTTCCAGCATCAGCAGAATAAATCCCAACCCGAATGAGCAGACAATCCACATGAACTGCTTGCCGGCACGGGTAGAGAAATCAAGAAAATCACGATCACCATAGTCGTAACTTGCCCCGCAAATACTGAACCAGCCGAATACAATCAACATCAGGTAGATTATAATCGTCACCCAATCCAATGATTTCCATATACTGTCTCTTCTTACCATTTATACTGCTACTGTTTGACTGTTTATTACCTTTCTTCGTCTCCGTACAGAATTACGCGGTTGCTGAATTCCTCCGCACGTATCTCATTCTCCGGCGATAACTTGCCATGCAAGTACTGATCCATCATCATCGCACCGATAGGGACGCCGTAGGTTGCACCAAAACCGCCATTTTCCACATACACCGCAATAGCAATCTTAGGATCATTCATCGGAGCGAATCCCATGAACACCGAATGGTCTTTACCGCGATTTTGTGCCGTACCGGTTTTACCGCATGCCTCTACACCCGGCAGGATTGTGCCGACCATACGACAGGTTGCACTCCCCGTACTACCTGTAACAGCGGCACGCATCCCCTCCACAACTTCATCGTAATATTCCCGGTCGATTGACGTGACACGGGGGGTGCGGTAGATACTGTCCAGCTCATTATCCTGTATCTCCTTTACAACATGCGGAGTAATGAAATGCCCCCGGTTAGCAATGGTTGCACCCAAATTGGCTATCTGCAACGGGGTCGCAAGAATTTCTCCCTGTCCGATAGCGATACTGATTACCGTAAGTCCGTTCCAAGAGCCCCGATATGCTTTATCATAAAACTTAGCGTTAGGAATCAAGCCGCGCTGCTCTCCGGGAAGGTCGGTACCAAGGCGATAGCCGAATCCCTGCGACACCATATGGTCTTTCCATACGGTAATGGCATTTTGCGGAGAACCGTACTTCTTGTCGCTGAACATACGGAACAGCCCCCAACAAAAATAAGAGTTGCAAGAAGTGGCTATTGCCGGAACCAAAGGCAAAGGAGAACCGTGCCCGTGACAGCCTACATGCAAACTTCCATAGTTGAAACCGTGTGCACAAGGGAAAGTAGGATAATCTTCATGGATTATTCCTTCCTGCAAAAATGTCAATGCCTGCGCAGTCTTGAAAGTAGAACCCGGCGGATACGCTCCCATGATTGCGCGGTTCAAGAGAGGTTTCCGCTTATCTCTTTGCAACATCCGGTGGTTCTTTCCACGCTGACGTCCAATCATCAAGTGAGGATCGAAAGTAGGAGAAGAAACCATACAGAGTATCTCTCCCGTAGCCGGTTCAATGGCTACGATAGCTCCGATTTTATGCTGCAACAAACGCTCACCTAACCTCTGCAACTCAATATCGATACCTAAAGTCAGGTTCTTACCGGGCACAGAGGGACGGTCGAGCTTCCCATCCATATAATGCCCCTGAATACGTCCATGGGCATCACGAAGCAGAATCTCCACCCCTTTTTCGCCACGAAGATACTTTTCATAAGATTTCTCGATACCTTGCTTGCCTATATAATCCCCGCGGATATAATAATTATCCGCCTCAATATCTTTCTTTGACACTTCACCTATATCCCCCAACGCATGTCCGGCAGCATCGTAAGTATATTGCCGGATAGTACGCCGCTGGATGTAGAAACCGGGAAACTTGAATAGTTTCTCCTGAAACACACCGCACTCTTCTGCCGAGAGTTGTGTCATAAACACCTGATGCGTATATTTGGAATAACCGGGATTCATCCAACGGTTCTTTACATCCTTCATCCGCTTCTGGAACTGCTCGAACGTGATGTTCAACGCACGGCATAAATCCAACGTATCGAGCTGCGTCACTTCACGAGGCACAAACGTAATATCGTATGCCGGCTGGTTAAAAACCAGCAGTTTACCGTTACGGTCATAGATAGCTCCACGCGAAGGATATTGAATCTTATTCAAAAAGGCATTGCTGTCCGCATTCTTCTTGTAATCATCCGTCATGATTTGCAAGTCGAACAGACGAATCACGTAGATAAGGACAATGACGACAGCCGCCATGCCTATCACATATTTTCGTTTCTCCAGCGTATAATCCTTCATTCAATCACAACATATGAGTTATAAATACAAGTAACATAACTTGCAACCTCTTTTTACTTCTTCCGTATGCCCTCTACTGCCATTATACAAGCTACAGTCAGCAAAGTGCTTGTTACAATTCTCAGCAATAACGCACCTATGTGGACAAAAGAAAAGAATTCAAGAGTAAGCAGCATCCCGTGATGCACCAAGACACTGGCAACCAAGTATTTCAAAAAAGGAGAGATTCCCATTGTACGAACTGCCGGAACCAATGTATCCAGTGTATCGCGAGGCACAAACAAGCGTAAGAATGTAGGGCGCAAAAAGGCTAAAAGCACCGTAGCTGCCGCATTCATTCCCGGAGTATCGGAAAGGACATCAACCGCCAGTCCAAGAAAAAAAGCCCATAGCATCAAGGCATTACGGGGTACATCTGACTCAAACTTCAATATCAGATATATATATAAAAACGGAGTGGCATATCCTGCAATATGCACATTGTTCAGTATCAGCACCTGCAATAATACCAGACCGACAAACCACCCTATCTTATGCAAATAATTGATTATCATTTTTCTCCTTCTTTTTCCAGCATATTCTGTTCTTCCTGTCCGCTGCGCGAAATGACACGCACATTGCTCACCTTACCGAAATCCGTAGCTAACTTTATCTTCAACAGATATGAAAGTCCGTCATGGGAATCGGACATATCATCGACCGTTCCTACCATAACTCCTTCAGGAAATACTGTGGAATAGCCGCTGGTCACCACCGTATCACCCAGATTAAATTCCGCATGACGGGGCAAGTCTTTCAGATAAGCAAAACGCGAATCTCCACCTTCCCACTTCAAATAGCCGAAGTACTCACTGCCCACAATCTTGCAGCTGATACTCGACTTGCTGTTCAGCAACGGAATAACCAGCGAATAGCGGGGAGAAGTCTTATATACGATACCTACCACTCCATTTGCATCCACTACCCCCATTTCCGGACGAATACCATCTGACGAGCCACGGTCCAATGTTATATAATTATCTGCCTTATTCAGACTGTTCTTTATAACATTCGCCTTGAATATGCGGTAATCATCCGGAGCAAGGCGCGCCATACTATATAGTTTTACGGAATCCAGGCCCTGCTCCTGCAGGCTTTTTTCCAGAAAAGCTACCCGTTGTTCCAGCCACATATTCCGGTCGAGCAAGTCCTCATTGACCGATTTCAAATGGAAGTAAGAACTGATGCCGCCCGAAATTTCATAAACTTTCCCGGCTACTCCGTTTGCCGAAGTAAAATACACGCTCTGCTGATAATGGTTGAAACGGAACAATAAAACAAAACTGGTAACCTCTAACAGAAGAAAGAGGAACCAGTAATTGTATTTAATAAGAAAGTTCAGTAGATTCCGCATACCTATCTCATCAGGAATGAGAAGCGGTCGACATTCTTCAGTGCAACGCCTGTACCTTTGGCAACGGCATGCAAAGGATCTTCCGCAATGTGGAACGGTATGTTGATTTTATCGGTCAGACGCTTATCCAGTCCGCGAAGCAAAGCACCGCCACCTGCCAGATAGATACCGTTGTGCACGATGTCGGCATACAATTCGGGCGGCGTATTCTCCAATGCACTTAGAATAGCAGTCTCAATCTTAGAAATGGACTTCTCCAGACAGTGTGCCACTTCCTGATAGCATACGGGAACCTCCATAGGAAGCGCCGTAATACGGTTCGGACCATGAACGATATAATCTTCGGGAGCATCCTCGCCCAGTTCGGTCAAGGCCGCACCTACGTTAATCTTGATACGTTCTGCCATACGCTCGCTGACCTTCACATTGTGCTGGCGGCTCATATACTCCTGAATATCGGCAGTGAGGTCATCACCGGCAATACGGATGGAGTTGTTGGAAACGATACCACCCAGCGAAATAACGGCAATTTCCGTAGAACCGCCGCCTATATCAACAATCATATTACCCTCCGGCGCTTCCACATCGATGCCGATACCGATAGCGGCAGCCATCGGCTCGAATATCAGGTAAACGTCACGTCCGCCGGCA